>VYLH01000002.1_pt1 | contig 292817 bp, 244 predicted proteins | sample 5114361 | NCBI WGS metagenome assembly VYLH01 (sample SAMN12291772, study PRJNA351875) | freshwater metagenome | isolation source: freshwater lake | place: USA: Michigan, Kent Lake | collected 2013-08-15
GGCAGGGTTTCGGCTTCAAACCCGACGAACTGCGGCGGGCATTTACGGACAGGACCCGAGCCATTCTTGTGAACACGCCGCACAACCCGACCGGCAAGGTGTTCACGCGGCCCGAGCTGGAATTGATCGCGGGTCTGTGCCGCGACCTGAATGTGATCGCGATTACCGACGAGGTCTATGAGCACCTCACTTACGGCGCGGAGCACGTGTCGCTGGCATCCCTGCCCGGGATGTTCGAACGCACGGTGACTCTGTCGAGCGTGGGGAAGAGTTTCAGCCTGACGGGATGGAAGATCGGCTGGGCGATCGCGCCCGCGGCCCTGACGGCCGGCGTTCGCGCGGCACATCAGTTTCTCACGTTCGCAACCGCGACGCCGCTGCAGCACGGTGCGGCCGCGATCATCAGCAACCCGGGCGCTGCGGTGCTTGGATACGTCGAGTTGTTCCGCCGCAATCGCGACGTGCTCTCGGCCGCGCTTCGGGAACTCGGGTTCCGGGTGTACGACGCCGAGGGGACGTACTTCGTCATGGCGGATCACACCGAGGTGAGCCGCCGGCTTGGAGTTTCGGGCGATCGGGCGCTCTGCGCGGCGTTGATCGAGCGATTCGGAGTTGCGGCGATCCCGCCGAGCGTCTTCTATGAGAACCAGGAGCACGGGCAATCCCTGGTGCGTTTCGCATACTGCAAGAAGGCCAAGACCATCGACGAGGCCATCCAACGGCTGGATCGGATGCGTTCGACGTGACGAATCGGTCGGGGATTCTGCGGGGTCTGCCGCCGGATCTCGCTGATATTCGTGTCATTTCGGTTCCGAGAACCGATTTGGTGCGGCCGCAGCTTGCGGCGTGCGGTATCGTCTTTCGAGGAGGATTGTGCTGATGCCACGCTTTGTTTTCGCTCTTCCCGCGGTCGCCGGGCTTGCTGTCGGTCTTGCGGCTGTCCGAGCCGCCGAGCCCGTTCATGTCCATTCCGAGACCGGCTGCGACGGCATCACCCACACGGGCTGCGGCAAGGCCGAGATGATGCGGCTGCGCTTCCTCGCCGGCGAGAGCCCCACTGGGGAAGGCCCGGGTTGGAACCCCGATCAGAACGTCTTCGAGGACCGCGAGGCGATCGGTGACACCGACGTCCTCAACAATAACCTCGACATCGCCATTGACCCCACGACGAGCAACATCAGCGGCAGCAACACGATCACGCTGCAGGCCGTCAACAACATCAGCCAGTTCACGTTCATGCTGCGGAACAACTACACCGTCAGCAGCATCCTGGTGAACGGCGTCGCGGTCGGCATCCCGGCCGCGCCCCCCGCGGGCAACTACGCGCGGACGATCACACTCAATCGCACCTACCTTGCCGGCGAGACGCTCACGATCAAGATCACGTATTCGGGTACGGCGGTGAACGTCGGGCTGGGCTCGATCTTCTTCACGACCCAGAACGGCGTGCCGGTGGTCAGCACGCTGAGCCAGCCGTATTACGCCGCGACGTGGTGGCCGTGCAAGGACGGCAACGTCCAGCAGCCCGGCGACAACATCGACAAGGCGACGTGGACGTTCGCGCTCACAACGCCCAGTAATCTCGTCGGAGTTTCCAACGGCGTGTTCCAGGGCATGGACACGCTGCCCGATGGCCGCAAGAAGTGGCGGTACCAGAGCAACATCCCGATGCCGACGTACCTCGCGTGCTTCAGCGCGACGAACTACAACCAGTACACGACGCCGTACTCGTGGACGCCTCCCGGCGGCGGCACGCCGGTGAACTTCAACTTCAAGATGTACCTGTATCCGACCAGCGACACGGTCGCCAACCGGAACAACTGGCTGCAGGTGCTGCCGATGATGGACGCCTTCCAGCCGGTGTTCGGGACGTATCCGTTCGCGAGCGAAGGCTACGGCATGTACCAGTTCCCCTTCAGCGGCGGCATGGAACACCAGACCATGACCGGCCAGGGCGTGTTCATCACGTCGATCACGGCCCACGAACTCGGCCATCAGTGGTGGGGCGACCATGTCACCTGCCGCTTCTGGAACGACATCTGGTTCAACGAGGGCCTCGCCTCGTACTCCGAGGCGATCTGGGAAGAGCGCAGGCCCGGCTCGACCGGCGCCGCCGCGCTGCAAGCGGCGATGAACGTCCGCAAGCCCGCCTCGGCCGCAGTCGGCGGCACGGTGTACAACTACGCGACCAACAACGTCAACCGGCTCTTTGACGGCGATCTCACCTACGACAAGTCCGGCTGGGTCTGGCACATGCTCCGCGGCCAGGTCGGCGACGCCACCTTCTGGAACATCCTCGCCAACATCCGCTCTCAGTACGGCGGCTCGGCGATCACCACGGCCCAGGTCGAGTCGCTGTGCGAGTCCGTCAGCGGGCGTGATCTCACCACGTTCTTCAACGAGTGGGTCTACAACGGCGGCGCTCCGACATACGTGAGCGGCTCCCAGACCTTCAGCGTCAACGGCAAGAACTACGCCCGTTTCCACATCCGCCAGTCCTCGGTGCCGACCTATCAGGTCTTCACCACCCCGATCGATGCCGCCATCGCCACCAGCGCCGGAACGGTGACCAACCGCGTGCAGCCGCTGGCCGCGACGAGCTGGTTCGTCCGCTCGATCCCCGCGCCCGCGACCAGCTTCACGCTCGACCCAAACAACTGGATCCTCAACTACGGCAAGACCGCAGAGTCGTACATCCAGGGTCCGCCGGTGGTGCTCGATGCCGCGCCCCTGCCCGGCGCCAGCAGCGAGTTCCGCACTGCTCCCAGCAGCGTGGCCGTCACGTTCAGCGACAACATGAACGTCTCGGCCTCGAACTTCCAGGTCCTCCGCAACGGCTCACCGATCGCGTTTGCCTATTCCTACAACGCCGCCACCCTCACCGCGACACTCGGCTTTGACTCACGCCTCAGCCAGGCGACCTACGCGGTCAACGTGACTGGTGCCCCGACCAGCGTCGCCACCGCCAAGGTCCTCGACGGCGAGATCGCAACCAACGTCGCATCTTCTCTCCCCAGCGGCAACGGCCAGGACGGCGGCGCGAGCTCGTACTCCTTCACCGTCGTTCCCGGCCCCTGCCCCGCGGACCTGAACAACGACAACAGTGTCGACGACGCCGATTTCGTGATCTTCGCCGGGTACTACGAGCAGCTCGTGACCTTCGGCGGCGACATCAACGGCGACGGCGTCACCGACGACACCGACTTCGTGCTCTTCTCAGACGGGTACAACACGCTGACGTGTCCGTGAGGGGAAGAGACGTAGAGACGTAGAGGCGAAGAGACGAAGAGACGTAGTGGAAGAAACGCCTGGTGACCGAGTGCCTCGAACACTCCGTCTCTACGTCTCTCCGTCTCTCCGTCTCTTTGTCTTTACTCCAACGGATTCACAAACAACCCCGTCGCCAGCTTCGGATAGAAGAACGTGCTCTTCTGCGGCATCAGTTCGTTCGCACGGCTGACGGCCTTCACCGCGTTCAAGGGCGTCGGCCGCACGATGACCGCCATCTGCGGCACAAAGCCCTTGCCACCGCCCGCGCCCGTCTCCTGACCGGCACCGATCTCCAGCACCTCGCCCACCGTGTGCGGGAACGCCCACTTCACGCTCTGGCCCGCGTTCAGCTTCGGCTGGCAGATTTCTTCCACGATCAGGTACTGGATGATCGCGACGTCGAGCGTCCGCCACTCCTGCGGCTTGGTCGGGAACCGCTTCGCCAAGGGATCGGCCTGCCCCGGCTTGATGATGAAGCCCTGCTTGCTCGCGAAGTCGTACAGGCCCAGCCGGTTCTCGCCCATCGACTCGAGCTGATGCAGCGCCTTCTCAAGCTGGTGCGCATCGCCTGCGACGGGCTCGAACAACAGCGTCGATGCCGCGGCCTGCATGAACGACGCCAGCGAGTAGTCCTTCATGCCGCCCAGCACGCGGTGCGTCGGACCGATGACCAGGCCCGGATCGCTCATGCCCACCAAGACCATCATGCTCTTGCGTGCCGCGTGATCGGCGGGCACGGTGCCGCTCGACTCCAGATGCTTGATGTAATTCAGCCCGGTGGTGTAGCGGTGGTGCCCGTCGGCGATGAAGATGTCCTCGCCCGCGAGGGCCTTCTGGTACGCGGCGATCGTGGGAGCATCCTCGACCGTCCACAACTCGTGCAGCACGTTGTCCATCGGCGTGGTCGCGGTGCGATCGGGGGCACGCCGTGCCATGATGTCGCGCACGATGCGAGTGGCCGCGCCGGATTCGTCGGCGTGCAATCCAAAGACCGGCGAGAGCTGTGCCCGTGTCGCCTTCATGAGTGCGAAGCGGTCTTCCTTCGGCCCGCTGAAGGTCTCTTCGTGGGGCAGCACGCCGCCGCCGGCGCGGGGACCGAACGGAAGCGCGTCGGTGGTGATCGCCATCCCGCAGCGCTGCACCGTGCGGCGTGTGCCGGCGACATCGAACTGAAACGTCTGGCGATACGCGAACATCGCCGGCGTCTCGGGACGCCGCAGCGTGCCGTCGGCGAGCCATATGCGATACTGGTTCCCCGCGGCCTCGTACGTCTCGGTTGGCCCCAGTTCCTTCGCCGGCACGTGCGGCAAGTCGATCGCCACAATGTTGCCCGCGTGGCGGTGCAGCAACTTCTCCTTGCCCTTGAGATCAAGCACGTCGTAGGGCGGAGCGATCAGGTGAGAGAGGTCGGCAGCGTTGGTGTACTGGACCGCGCGGAACGGATAGACGTTGGCCATGCCAAACTGTAGCGAGCGGCCCAAGAAAAACACCGCGGCAAGGGCCGCGGTGCGCGAAGAAACACGTTCGCAAACGAGACTCAAATGTCCGAGCTCACAGCCGAGCGCGGATCTTCTCCAGGAAGGTCCGGGCCGCGGTCTCGCTGCCGGCAGGACCGACATCGACCGTCACGTCCGTCGAGTTCTCCGTGCGCTTGTCCAGCACGACATTGATGCCCGACTTGTCGGCGGTCTTGGTCTTCACGATGCCCTTGAGCACGTCCTTGGACTGCTCGACGATGGTGTACTGCATGTCGCCCGACGCCGCGACCGAGGCGTTGTACGCCTTGTCGAGGTTGCCGTCGACCGTGGTCGCGAGCCGGCCGGTGATGCGGTTCCACGAGATCTCCGCCGCGCCGTTGCCGGCGGGCGTGGTCGAGCAGCCGGCGAGACCGACCAGCGAGACCGAGGCGAGCGTGAGAGCGGCGAGGGTGCGAGTGATATTCATGATGCGATTCCTTCTCTCGATGGAGGCGTTTGACCTGACCGAGAAGCGTACACGGGATCAACGGCGTGCGGAGTTTGTGACGCGATGATGCCAAACGGCAAGGATCGCGTGTCCCGCCGGGGCGGGGACGCCCCGGCTCGCTCTTGGTGCGTCTGCGAGATCACCAGTCAAGCGGACGGAGCCACGCCTGGGCGAGCTCCTCGACACTGGATCGCAGGTCGAGCGCCGAAGCCGAGAGGGTCCCCGTGGAATCGAGCACGCCGATCCGGGCGCACCAGATACCGTCGGCGGCAAGGTCGGCGATTACCCGCCCGACGTCGTTCGCCGCGACCTCCAGCACATAGCGGCTCGGGCTCTCCCCAAACGCCGCGGCCGTGAGATCGCTGTGCACCTGCGACAGATCGAGCGAGGCGCCGATCGGTGCCTTCGGCGTGCTGCCCGCGATGAGCATTTCGGCCACAGCGCAGAGCAGCCCGCCGTCCGACACATCGTGCGCCGAGCGAACAGCGCCGGACTGAATGAGCTTCGCAACCGCGTGCGCCGTCTTCGGCCCCAGGTGCAGGTCGGTGCGTGGGATCGTCTGGTCGATCGCTTCGGTGGAACCGACCAGTTGCTGGTAGTGGCTCCCGCCCATCTCGCTGGTGGTGCGGCCGACCATGAGAAGCACGTTCCCCGCCTGCTTGGCGTCCATCGTCACGCACTTGGTCACGTCGCCGACGATCGCCAGGCCGGTGATGAGCAGCGTGGGCGGAATCTCGATCACCCGCTGCGTCCCCGACTCGTCGGTGTACCGCAGCTGGTTGTTCAACGAGTCCTTGCCGCTCACGAACGGCGTGCGATACGCCTTCGCCCCGTCGTAACACGCCTCTGCCGCCCGAACCAGCGACGCCAGGTTGCGGGGCTCCGCACAACTCGGCCAGCAGAAGTTGTCGAGGATCGCGATCCGCGACGGATCAGCTCCGACGCACACGAGATTCCGCACACACTCATCGATCGCGGCGAGCGTCATCAGGTACGGATCGCCGCCGTTGTCGGGGTGTCCCATCCCCGTCTGCAGCCCGCTGGAGATCGCGATGCCGCGGGTGTGCGATGACACCGGCTGCAGCACCGCCGCGTCCATCGGTCCACGCGTCAGCGGCCCGCCCAGCGGCTTGACGATCGTGTTGCCCTGCACCTCGTGGTCGTACTGCCGGATGATCCAGTGCTTGGAGGCGATGTTGGGGTGGGAGAGGAGGGACAGCAGAAGTGGAGCAGGGGTGGAGGGGTGCAGGGGTGCAGGGCTTGAGCCAGACACGCCTTTCCCTGCTCCGCTCCTCCCCTGCTCCGCTGCTCCCCTTCGCTCCCACACCGCCTCCCGCGTCGGCGTCGGAATCCCATCATGCAAAAACGCCATCGGCAGGCGGCCGACTTCCAGGTCGTGATAGCGGAGCACAAGATCGGCGCCCGACGTGCCGAACTCGCCCAGGTCGGCGAGTTCGACGCCTTCTTCGTCGCAGATCTTCTGCAGCTCAGCCAGGTTCTTCGGCGGCACCGCGAGCACCATGCGCTCCTGCGCCTCGCTGATCCAGATCTCGGTATACGAAAGCCCCGCGTACTTCAGCGGCGCCCGATCAAGCTGAACGCTCGCGCCGATCGTGCCGCCCATCTCGCCCACGGCTGACGAGAAACCACCAGCGCCGCAGTCGGTCATTCCGTGGTACAGCGGCCCGGCCGCGGCGTCGCGTGCCCGCAGAATCGCATCCAGGGTCCGCTTCTCCTCGATCGCATTGCCGATCTGCACCGCGTGCGAGAACTCATCGGCGTGGGTGTGCTCCATCTCCGCGCTCGAGAACGTCGCGCCGTGGATGCCGTCGCGCCCGGTGCGTCCACCCAGCGCGATGATGCGATCGCCGGGCTTGGCAGCACCCTTCACAAACGCACGCGGAATGAGCCCAACGCACCCCGCGAAAACAAGCGGATTGCCGATGTGCCGGTCATCGAAGTACACCGCGCCGGAGACCGTGGGGATGCCCATGCGGTTGCCGTAGTCGCGGATGCCGCGGACGACTTCAGTGAGCGTCTGCCGCGGCGGCAAGCAGCCGGGGGGAAGTGGGGCAGCAGCATCGCCCTTCCCTGCTCCCCTGCCCCCCTGCTCCCCTGCTCCACTTCTCTCCGTCCACCCATCCGGCATCGCCACACAAAACACATCCGTGCTCGCGATCGGCTTGGCACCCAGCCCCGTCCCGATGACATCGCGGATGCAGCCGCCGATACCCGTCGCGCTCCCGCCGTACGGCTCGATCGCCGACGGATGGTTGTGTGTCTCGACCTTGATGCACACGCCGAACTGGTCGTCGAACGCGATGACGCCCGAGTTGTCCTTGAAGACCGAGAGTGTCCAGTCGATCCCCTCGGCGATCAACTCATGCGTAGCGGCCGCGACAGTGGACTTCAGCAGATTGTCGATCTCGACCGTGCCGTCGGGCAGGATGGTGTGCCCGGGACGGGAGTGGAACGAGAGAGGATCGAGGGGAGCAGGGGAGGAGGGGAGCAGGGGTGCAGGGGGAAACGCGGAGTCGGTTTTCCCTGCTCCCCTGCTCCGCTGCTCCCCTGCTCCGCTTCTATACCGAATCCTGCTCTTCAACGTCTTATGCACACAATGCTCCGACCACGTCTGCGCGATGGTCTCGAGCTCGATATCCGTCGGGTCGCGGCCCAGCGTGCGGTACTCGTCCCGCACCGCTCGCATCTCGTCCAGGCTAAGGAACAGATGCGCCTCGCGCGACATCTTCATCAACTGGTCGTCGTTCAGGTCCCGAATCGCGATGTGCCGCAGCTTTGGCGTGTACGCGTGACCCTTCGGCAGGCTCGGCGGCAAGAACGCTCCAAAGTGCACCGCCTGAATCGCCGGATTGAACAGCAAGCGCCGGGCAAGCAACTCGGCATCGGCCTTGGCCAGCCCCGCGAGGTCGTAGCGGCTGCCCGTCGACACCGCAAGCGCGCGGTCTTTGGACCAGCCCAAGAGGTCGCGGATGCCCAGCTCGACCGACTGTGCCGCGGGATCCATGACGCCGGGGAGCGGATGAACTTCCACCACCGCCGCGGCGTTTGCAGCCGCCGACGAACCAACGGTGGCAATCTCCGTTACGGGATCAGCCAGCAGCGAGCGGGCGACACGGTCCAGCTCCGCCGTCGTAAGCGCCGCCTCGATCAGATACACACGGGCCGAGCGCACCGAGGACGCCGCCAGCCCCAACCCCTTGGCGCTCTTGGCGACGCTGTGCCCACGGGCGTCGAGCGCGTCGGTGCGTGGCCGCACCTCGACTCGGTGCACGCGAAGGGTCCCATCCGGTTGATTTTGCGCGTGATGCACCTCGATCGGCGTGCGGGCGGTCCCAGCGGCAGAGGGAGTCGTGCTCACGGGCCCAGTGTAGGAAGAAGGATGAACCACAAGAGGCACAGAGCCACAGAGAGGCATGATTTAACGGTTCGGCTCCAAGGCCTCCGAGGTCTCAAAGGACTCGAAGATCAGAAGTTCCGTCGAGACCAAGGCAACGCAGCGCTGCCTCGACCATCGCCCCAACTCTCTTCCAGAATGATCCCCTCTCCGTGCCTCTGTGCCTCTCGTGGTTCATCCCCTCTTCGAATCCTTTGAGTTGAACCCGAACGCGACTCGCTCGCCCCCGACCCGTACGATCGCCGGTACACTCGCGCCATGGCCGACGTCTCTCCCAAGATCGATCTCGACGAATCCTCGCGCAGCGAGGGGGCCCATCTCTTCGAGATCGCCTGGGAGGTCTGCAACCAGCTCGGCGGTATCTACCAGGTCATCCGCTCCAAACTCCCCCTCATGATGGAGCGCTGGGGCGATCGCTACACGCTCATCGGGCCCTACAACGAGGCCAAGGCGAGCGTCGAGTTCGAAGAGACCCGCCCCGCGGGCTGGATCGGCCGCGCCATTGAGCAGCTCGCCGCTCAGGGCCTCAAGGTCCACCACGGCCGCTGGCTCGTCCCCGGCCGCCCTCGCGTGCTGCTCATCGAGCACTGGGTCCCGCCCGCCCGCCTCGGCGAGATCAAGTACGGCCTGTGGGAACACCACGGGATCGAAACCCCCGGCAGCGACTGGCTCATCGACGGCGTCGTCACCTTCGCCGACGCCACCCGGCGGCTATTGGAAGCCCTGTGTGAACAACGCGGCGCGACTGGCGGAACGTCGAGCGCCCCGGGCAAGACGTCGCCCCGCGTCCTCATCGCCCACTTCCACGAGTGGATGGCCGGCCTCGCCATCCCGATGATCCGGCGCCAGAACCTGCCCGTCGCCACCGTCTTCACCACCCACGCCACGCTGCTGGGCCGCTACATGGCCTCGGCACTCGACAACTTCTACGACCGCCTCTACGAGTGGAACGACGCCGAGTGGGCCAAGAAGTTCAACATCAACACCCAGCACAAGATCGAACGCGCCTGCGCCCACGGCTCGCACGTCTTCACCACCGTCTCGTCGGTGACCGCTGAAGAGTGTGCCGCGCTGCTCGGGCGCCCGGTCGACGTCGTCACGCCCAACGGCCTCAACGTCGCCCACTACAACCTCGCCCACGAGCAGCAGCAGGCCCACGCCAACTACAAAGACCGCATCCATCAGTTCGTGATGGGCCACTTCTTCCCCAGCTACTCCTTCGACCTCGACAAGACGCTCTACTTCTTCACCTCCGGGCGCTACGAGCCCCGCAACAAGGGCTTTGATGTCTGCCTCGAATCGATGGCCCGTCTCAACCTCGAGCTGAAGGCCAACCGCATCGACAAGACCGTGGTCTTCTTCATCGTCACCGCCAAGGCAACCCGCAGCCTCAACCCGCTCGCCCTCGAAAAACGCGGCGTGATGAACGAGCTCCGCCGCGTCTGCGAGAACATCACCGAGGGCGTCTCCGGCAAGCTCTACAAGCGGGCCGCCGCGGGCGAGAAACTCCGCCTCGATGACCTCCTCGACGAGTACTGGACGCTCCGCTACCGCCGCACCCAGCAGGCGATGAAGCAGCACTGCCTGCCGATGGTCGTCACCCACATCCTCGAGAACGACGCCGACGATCCCGTGCTCGCCCAGCTCCGCCACCTCGGCCTCATCAACCGTCCCGAGGACCCGGTGAAGATCGTCTATCACCCCGAGTTCATCAACCCTGCCAACCCGCTCTGGGGCATGGAGTACGACCAGTTTGTCCGCGGCTGCCACATGGGCCTCTTCCCCGGCAGCTACGAACCCTGGGGCTACACGCCGCTCGAGTGCATCGCGATGGGTGTTCCCAGCGTGACCAGCGACCTCGCCGGCTTCGGCCGCTACGTCGCCGAGCACCACCTTGGGCACGACGAATGGGGCCTCACGGTCCTCCGTCGTCGCGGCCGCAGCATGCACGACGCCGCGGCCGACCTCACCGCCCGCCTGCTCGACTTCTGCCGGATGGACCGGCGCGAACGCATCGCGCTCCGCAACGCCGTCGACCGGCGTTCGTGGGATTTCGATTGGTCGCACCTCGGCCCGGCCTACCACGAGGCCCACGACAAAGCAGTCGAGCGCTTCTTCGCGGGCGGCGGCGGCGGCCTTTCCGGCCTGCTGGGTGCCGCAACGTGAGCGCGGCAGAGAACAAGAAAGTCCACGTCGAGCTCTACACCGACGGCGCCTGCTCCGGCAACCCCGGACCCGGCGGCTGGGCCTACATCCTCCGCCATCCAGTCAGCGGCAAGGAACGCGAACAAGCCGGCGGCGAGCTCCAGACCACCAACAACCGCATGGAACTGATCGCGGTCATCCGCGGCCTCGAAGCCCTCAAGGAATCCGCCGAGGTCGACATCTTCAGCGATTCCCAGTACGTGCTCAACGGCCTCAAAGAGTGGATGGAGTCCTGGAAGAAACGCGGCTGGCGCACCGCCGACAAGAAGCCCGTCAAGAACCAGGACCTCTGGCAGGAACTTGACGCCCTGAAGAGCAAGCACATCCTCCGCTTCCACTGGGTCCGCGGCCACAATGAGCACCCCGAGAACGAACGCTGCGACCAGTTGGCTGTCGCCGCCCGCGAAGCCGTCGTCCGCGGCGGATAACGCCGCAATCAAGCGAGGCAACCGTTGATCCCACACCGACGCAACCGACGACGCCGACCATGGCTCCGAGCGGCCGCGCTCGGGCTCGTGGCGACGATGATCGCCGCCGAACTGATGGCCCGCTTCGCGCTCGGCCTCGGCGACCCGCCGCTGTTCCAGAAAGACGATGCGATCGAGTACGTGATGAAGCCGGGGACGTACCACCGCTTCGGACACGCCATCCACATCAACCGCTGGTCGCAGCGCTCGCCGGATATCGAGGCGAAAAAGTCCGATCCGAATGAGTTGCGAGTCCTGGTCATCGGCGACAGCGTGGTCAACGGCGGCGCTCTGCTCGACGACGCGCAGATCGCCACGCGGCTCTTGGAGGATGCACTCCGCACGCAGCTCGCAAGACCCGTGCGGGTGCTCAACATCGCCGTCGGGAGTTGGGGGCCGCAGAACCAGTTGGCGTACCTGCAGAAGTTCGGCACCTTCGACGCCGCCGCCGCCGTCGTCGTGTGGAACAGCCACGACGCGTGGGATGTCCCCCGCTTTGATGGTCTGCGTGCAGACCAACCCCAGCGGCGTCCGTCGCTCGCAGTGGGGGAGTTGTTGACTCGCTACGCCCTACCGCGCCTGCGTCGTTCCGCGCCTCCAGCGCCCGCCCCGACCGACAACGACTTCGACCAGGCCATGCAGAGCGCGATCGATCTCATCGCGTTCACCCGCTCTCAAAACCTCCCGATCGCGATCGTCCTCCACGAAACCCGAAGCGAGATCGAAGGCAAGTCACATGCCGATCACTCTCTTGGCAGGGGCAGACAGCTTCTGAAGGACATGGTGACCACGACGGGGATTCCTCTCTCCTTCACCCGAACCCAATTCGCCCCCGCGCTCACCCAGGGCGACGCCGTGTTTCAGGACGACATCCACCCGACCGCCTCCGGCCAGAAGCTGCTCGCAGAGTGCCTCGACCAGGCCGTGCGTCCACTGCTCAAATCGCAACCGCCAACTTCTCCCTGAAACACCGCTTCCACCACACGCCCATCGGTCCGCAGCCACCACGCAAGCGCGACCCGGAACTCCTCCCCGGTCCGTTTATTCCGTCTCGTCCGCCTAGGCCAGTTAAGGTGGCAGCGACGTTGATGGGGATCGAGCGGGCCAGCGAAGCCGCCACGCCCGCTGTCCGATCCATGGAGAGACTCGGCGCGCCGATGCGCTGGCACTCCAGGAGCGGCACAGTGGACCTGAACACGATTCTCAAGACGGCCTTCGAGGCGGACGCCTCCGACGTGCACCTTATCGCCGGCCAGCCGCCGATGTGCCGCATCCATCAGGTCATGACCCGCATGGACTTCCCGGTCATCACGCCGGAGGTCGCCAAGAAGTTCTTCGAACAGATGGCCTCCAAGGAGACCCAGGCCACCTACGAGCGTCAAAAGGACGCCGACTTCTCCTACTTCGTCGAGGGCCTCAGCCGCTACCGCGTCAACGCCCACTGCCAGCGCGGCCAGATCGGCCTCGCCATGCGCGGCATCAAGACCAAGGTTCCGCCCCTCGCCAAGCTCAACCTCCCCGAGGTCATCGCCCGCCTCACCTACCTGCCCCGCGGCCTCGTGCTCGTCACCGGCGACACGGGCTCGGGTAAGTCCACCACCCTCGCCGCCATGATCGAGGCGATGAACCAGCGCTACAAGAAGCACATCATCACCCTCGAAGACCCCGTCGAATACATGTTCGAGAGCAAGCAGTGCGTCCTCGAACAGCGCGAGCTCGGCCAGGACATGCCCAGCTTCTCCAGCGGCCTCAAGCACGCCCTGCGTCAGGACCCCGACATCATCCTCGTCGGCGAAATGCGCGACCTCGAGACGACCTCGCTCGCCATCTCCGCCGCCGAAACCGGCCACTTGGTTCTGTCCACCCTGCACACCGTCAACGCCTCGCAGACGGTGGAGCGCATCATCGACATGTACCCCGCCGGCCAGCAGAATCAGATCCGCTCGATGCTCGCCAACACGCTGCAGGCGGTCGTCTGTCAGACGCTCTTCAGCCGCACCGACGCCCCGGGCATGGTGCCCGCGGTCGAGGTGCTGCTCTGTACGCCCGCCGTGCGCAACCTCATCCGCGAAGCCCGCACGTTCGAGATTCCGAACGTCATCGAGACCAACCGCGCCATCGGCATGTGCAGCCTGGATACCGCCATTGCGTCGCTCTACTTCAACGGCATGATCAGCCGCGACGACGCCATCGCCCAGGCCGCCTACCCCGACAAGCTCGATCGCCAGCTGGCGGCGTAAGAAGCGACGTAGAGACGTAGAGACGAAGTAGTTCAAGACCCGGAGGTGCGGACGAAGAAACGCGGGCGGAAACAAGTCAGATGACTTCGTCTCTCCGTCTCTCCGTCTCTCCGTCTCTTTCTCATGCCCAACTATCGCTACCAAGTTCGTACCAGCGCCGGCCAGACAACCACGGGCGTGGTCGCCGCCGACTCGGCCACCAGCGCCGCGGCGATCCTGCGCAACCAGGGATCGCAGGTCCTCAGCATCTCTCTCGCACTGGGCGGTGAGTCCGGCGGCGGGCTCCTGGCGAAGTTCAAGGAACTCAACGCCGGCAAGCCGACCCAAAAGCACGTTCTCGACTTCACCACCCAGCTCGCGGTCATGATCCGCGCCGGCATCAACCTCCGCGCCGCCCTCGACGGCATCGCCGAACAGACCGAGCACGCCGGGTTCAAGAAGATCATCATCCAGCTCAAGAACGACGTCGAGAGCGGCAAGCAGTTCTCCGAGGCCATCTCCAAGCACCCCAAGCTCTTCGGACCGCTCTATGTCAACATGACCCGGGCCTCGGAAATGTCCGGCTCGTTCGCCAAGATGCTCGACCGCATCGCCGGCTACATCGGCCAGCAGATCGAGACCAAGAAGATGGTCGTCGGTGCCGCCATCTACCCCGGCGTCATCGGCACGTTGGCGATCGCGGTGACGGTCTTCCTCCTCACCTTCGTCCTGCCCAAGTTCTACTCGGTGTTCGAAGGCAAAGAAGACGTGCTGCCCTGGGCCACGACCTTCCTCATGAGCGTCTCACGGTTCACCGTCGCCAATTGGCCCTATCTCCTCGGCGGACTCGCCCTCATCGGCGGCGGCGGCTTCGCGTTCTCCAAGACCGAGATCGGCGCCTTCTGGGTCGACAGGCTCAAGCTCACCATCCCCATCGTCCGCACGATGTTCCGATCCCTCTACATCAGCCGCTCGCTCCAGACCATGGGCCAGCTCATCAACGCCGGCGTCCCCATGCTCGACACCCTCGCCATCACCGGCGAGATCAGCGGCAACCAGCTCTACCACGCCATGTGGAAGAAGGTCTACAGCAACGTCAAGCAGGGCAAGAAGATCACCGGCACGCTCACCAAGGAACCGCTGCTCCCCAAGGCCGTCAGCCAGATGATCGCAGCCGGCGAGGAGTCCGGTAAGCTCGGCGAGGTGCTTGACGAGATCAGCGCGTACTACCAGAAAGCGCTCAAGGACCACATCAAGGCCGTCACCAGCCTTATCGAACCCATCATGATCCTCGTCATGGGCGTCATCGTCGGCTTCATCGCCATGGCGATCATCCTGCCAATCTTCAAGATGAGCCAGATCGTCAAATAGATATCCGATACTTGGTGCTGGATGCCGCACGCACGGCGCGCGTGCGGCGGCGAGGGGAGTCGCCGCTATGCGCCTCGCAACTTGTGTTCGTTCCCGTCCCGCCCGACGCTCGTCGGTTCGCCGCGGCTTCACGCTGCTGGAGACCAGCCTTGCGCTGGTCATCATCGGCGTCGGAGTGCTCGCGTTTGTCGACGCTCAGCGTGCCTTCATCGAGCAGAACAACTGGTCCAGCCGCGCCGCGACCGGCGCGCTCCTGGCAAACGAGGTGCGAGAGCTATCTCGCCGGCTCCCGAAGTATGACCCCGTCATCGGCCTCTCCGTCAACGGCCAGACCGTCGTCGGCTGGGGCGCAGGCGCCGAGAAGGTCGTCGTCCGCGACTTCAATTGCCTCACCGACTTCGACGGCAAGATCTTCGGTCGCGACGGCAACATGCCCGGTCCCGTCGCCGCCGCCGGAACCGTCGTCCCCATGACAAACGCCGACGGCGTCGTGCAGCTCGACGACGAGGGTGAGCCCAAATCGCTCGAAGGGTGGCAGCAGAACGTCACGGTCGAGAAGGTCGATCCGCTCAATCTCGCCACGGTCCGCGCCGACGGCTACTTCGTTGCACCCTCCGGCAGCGACCCCGGCATCCCCGTTGATCAGTTCCCCCTTCGCGTCACGGTCGTCGTCACGTACCAGGGGCCGTACGACACCCAGCCCGCGGAAGTAACGCGGCTGGTCTGGGTCGTGCCCTAACGACAGGCCCGAGCGTGGCGTGATGTGAGTGACAGCCAAGCAAGCAGCGAGTGAACCATGAAGCTCCGGATCAACAACCTCACGCGTCCCGCCCGTCTGCGTCAGTCGGCGGGTCGAACGACCAGCACCCGCGAGCGCGGCGTCGCGTCGATTCTGGCGATGATGTTCCTCATCATCTTCGGCTCCCTCGCCGCCGCCATGGCGATCAGCAGCCGCGGCAACATCCGTACCGCGTCCACGCACGTGCACGTCGTCCGCGCGCTCGGCGCCGCCGAGACCGGCCTGCAGATCGCCAGCGCTCGCCTCCAGGAAGCCGCCCAGCGCTTCATCATCAGCAAGAGCAACATCACCGGCACGCTCGCCTCCCAGATGTGGGAAGGCAACATGTCCGGTGCCGGTACCGTGCAGGTCCGCACCCCGCTCAGTTCCTACCCCGAAGCCTCCACGCCGTCCGGCCTTGCTCAGGCTGTCGCGAACCGGCATGCCGCGGATCAGAACGTCATCACGGGCAAGGGCGTCTCGCAGCCGACGATCGGCAACGCCATCAGCGGCGTCGATCTCACCGAGTACGCCGCGTCCGGCTGGCTCTACACCCCCGTTGTCGGCATCGACTCCGGGACCAACGGCACGCCGAGCGTCGGCTACAGCGTCACCTACGCCCCGCTCGCCGACGGCAAGACCATCCGCGCCATCGTCACCGGCTTTGACTTCGGCTACACCCGCGCCGGCCAGTCCGTCAGCCGCACCATCATGCAGGACTTCGAGCTCGGCAAGAAGGTCAAGCAGGCCATCGTCAGCCCCTCCCGCGTCCTCCTCGGCAAGAACGTGCTGGTCCAGGGCGACATGGGCATGCGCTACAACCAGCTCGACAAGCCTCACGCCGAGCCCCTGGTCATGCGCAGCGACTTCCGCGGCATCGATTCGGTGCTCGACGCCAAGCTCGCCGACTTCTACGCCGGCGTCAAGCTCTACGACGCAGACGGCGACAACCGCCTCCGCATGAACCACCCGCTCGAGTCCCTCGGAATCCCCTCCAACACCCAGGACTACGACGCCAGCGGCGCCGCCGACAACGCCTTCACCGATGCCAACGACAACGGCTACATCGACGACTTCTCCATCTTCATCCGTCACTACGACAAGAACGGCGACGGCAAGGTCGCCCTCTCGAACGCGCTCCGCGAAGGTACCCCCGCCGAGGGTGTCACCGCCGAGTTCACCGGAGATGAAAACCTCGCCCTGCTCATCGACGGCGCCAACATCGACCGCAACAAGAACAACGTCTACGGCTACAACGACGCGAACCTCAACGGCCGCTGGGACGACGGCGAAGCCATCGCCGACGAGGACGATCGCACCCTCGGCTGGCGCGACGGCTGGATCGACCGCAAGGACCGCTACGGCAAAGTGACCGGCCGCCTGCTCTTCAAGGCGACGCAGTCCAACTGGGTCTCAAACCTCGGCGCGATCTCCGAAGACGTGCAGGGCGGCATCCTGCCCGGCACCGGCAAGACCGCCCAGAACTTCGGCGTCAACGACCTCGTGTTGCCCGACGTGAACAACACCATGTTCAGCGGGCAGCAGTCCACTCTCACGACGCTCGCCGACGGCAACGCCTTCAACGCACAAGTCGCCGCACAGATCGGCGTCTCGACCTCGGCACTCTCAACCTACGTCGAAACCAAGCTGAAGACCTCGACCCAGCCCCGCTTCGAACGCGTCGACCCCGACAACAACAACGACGGCCGTCCCGACAATTACCTCACCGCCTACTGGGAGAAGATGCCCTTCAACTCTCCCTCGTACACCGATTGCTACTACCGCCCCGTCTATCAGAACATGACGTTCAAGAACGTCCAGATCCCCGCCGGCACCAATGCCCTCTTCCTGAACTGCACGTTCATCGGTGTCACCTTCGTCCGCACCACCACCGACAACACCCACGTCCTCTGGTCCGAGTACGGCAAGCAGACCATCCAGGCCGATGGCTTCCCGGGTCTCGCGTCGCCGCGCTACGTCTACGGCGACGGTGCGGGCGAGAACAGCTACCCCACGATGCTGCCCAACACCGCCATCCCGCCCGCCAGAATGATCCTGATGGCGAACACCCCGATGGACAAGGGCGATATCCCCGCCAACCAGGTTTCGCTCACCACCGGCTACAGCGCGCTCCCCAACCCCCTCGTCGTCGGCGGCCTCCGCGTCACCGACACCAAGCCGATGTCCAACAACATCCGCTTCCACGACTGCACGATCGTCGGCTCGGTCGTCAGCGACAATCCCCTCGTCTTCACCAACGTTCGCAACAAGATCCAGTTCACCGGCAAGACCAAGTTCAGCAACAAGCACCCCGACTATCCCGACGACCCCGACTACAACCCCGCCGCCGAGGACATGGCCGAGATCAACAAGAGCAGCATGATGCTCCCGGGCTACTCCGTTGACGTCGGTACCTTCAACGCCCCCGAGGATCAGAACATCCAGCTCAACGGCGCCATCATCGCCGGCCTCATGGATATCCGCGGCAACGTCGCTGTCGACGGCGCCCTCATCATGACCTTCGCCCCAACGCCCGGCACCGCTCCCATGGTCGACGCCGGCGGCAACCCCGTCGGAAACCCTGCCGACTTCAATCTCTCCATCGGTTACTTCGGTGCCGACAGCGGCGACATCGAAGGCCTCGACCCCGCCACACTTCCGATCATCAACGGAAAGCCCAGCGTCGGTTGGGACCTCAACGCCGACGGCCTTCCCGACCTCGGGCCCACCGCAACGCCCACCGCCGCACAGCTCGCCGCCGGTGCGGTCTCCGTCCCCTTCAACGGCTACGGCCGCGTCCAGCTTCGCCTCAACCCCACCATGACGCTGCCCGACGGCATCATGCTCCCGCTCTCATTCACTCCCAAGTCGCTCACCTACCGGGAGGGCAAGCCTTGAACACTTTCACGTCCCGTCGCACCCGCGGCTTCAGTCTGATCGAGATGCTCATCGCCCTCACGATCACCGGCACGCTGCTCGCCGCCACCCTCAGCGCCCTCCACGCCTCCTTCCGGGCGTACAAGTTCACCACCGACTCCGCGTCGAACCACATCGTCTCCCGCATCGTCATGCATCGCGTCCTCACGATGGTTCGAACCGGCGATGAGTTCGGCCCCTACCCCGCCGACGTCTACGACTCAACTCAGAATCCCGTGACAAGCGACTATGTCGAGTTCGTCTCCTTCCTGGACGACGTGACCGCAACCCGCAAGATCACCCGGATCGAGAAACGCGACGCACTGTCCAGTGAGCAGGGCCCGCACACCCTCTATTACGTCCTCAAGACCTTCGTCAACGGCACGCTCACCGACACCCAGCAGACCCCGCTGCTCCAGGGCGTCAAGGATGCCAAGTTCGTACTCGAGTACGACATCGGCCCCCGACTCAAGCGTGCCACCGTTGATTTCACCGTCGAGCCCGCCAGCACCGCCGACACCGACCTTCAGACCGAACTCTCCGCCCCGACCATCCGCATGGTCTCCAGCGTCGTCCCCCGCCGCCTCGAAATCGTCGAGGAGTAAGCGACCGCATCAACGCGCCTCCTCTCCCCGCACGCGGGGAGAGGACCGCTTCGCCGCAGGCGAAGCAGGTGAGGGGACTGCGGGTACCTCTGGCGACTGTGCTATCTGATTTCCAAGGGCCCCGCGCCAGTTCATGCGGACTCCTCGATCGACGGGCCCAAGGTCGTCATCGCCGCGCCCAAGCCCCGCGTCCCCTTCACCAGCGCGGTATCCTCTCCCCATGGAATCCCGTAGCCTGCGGACACTCGTCGGCGGCCTCATCGACTACGCCGGCCTCTTCCCACCCGCAAAGCTCGACATGGCCGCCGCCGCCGAGGCCTACGCCCGCGCCATTCGCGGCGAGCACGAGTGGCTCCTCTCCCGCTTCGTCTGCCCCGCCGCCCGCCTCGCTGAACTCGGCGCCGCCGCCGCGAGCATGATGCCCGGCACCAACGCCACCAGCGGCTACCGCGAACAAGCCTCCATCGGCGAACCCTGGCGCATCTCCGCCCTCGTCGAAAAACCCGACGACCTCGAGCTCATCCACCGCTTCAACGAAGCCCACGCCCGCGAAGACGCCGGCCAGGCCGTCGTCGATGTCGTCGAAGTCAAAGTCGCCAAGGCCGACGACGTCGACCCCATGCTCGACCAGATCCCCGAAGACATCTTCCCCTTCTTCGAAGTCCCCCCAACCGACCAACTCCCCGGCGGCGATCCCCGCGGCTTCCTCGCCGCACTCGCCGGCAACACCTGCGGCGCCAAGATCCGCACCGGCGGCATCGCCGCCACCGCATTCCCCACACCGCTGGCAGTGGGGGAGTTCATGGTCGCCTGCCGCAACTGCGAAATCCCCTTCAAAGCCACCGCCGGCCTCCACCACCCCGTCCGCGGCGACTTCCGCTTGACGTACGAAAAAGACAGCCCCTCGTGCACCATGCACGGCTTCCTCAACGTCTTCGTCGCCGGCTGCTTCGTCTTCACCCACGGCATCCGCGCCGAAGACGCCGCCCAGGTCCTCTCCGACACCGATCCCAAAGCCTTCATCTGCACCGACCAAGGCCTCACCTGGCGCAACCACGTCCTCGACATCACCGAAATCGCCCGCACCCGCGAAGCCTTCGCCCTCACCTTCGGCAGCTGCTCCTTCGACGAACCAATCGAGGACCTGAAGCGCCTCGGGTTGCTGTGAAGAATCACCACAGAGGCACAGAGACACAGAGAGGTGCATTTGTCCAAGGCATCCGATGCCTTGACCCAAATGTCTCTCTCCGTGCCTCTGTGCCTCTGTGGTGAAATGCCTTGTACACTCGCCCAAGCGAGGAACCATGTACTTCAAACCCGACGACACCCACAACCCCGATCTCAAGTCCTGGGTCGAATCCGCCAACGACCCCGCCTCCGACTTCCCCATCCAGAACCTCCCCCTCTGCGCCTTCGAGGTCACCCACGGCGAGGGCGACGACCGCCACTCCCACGCCCACCCCGGCGTCGCCATCGGCGACCAAGTCCTCGACGTCGGCATGCTCGTCGAATCCGGCTGGATGGACCGCGAAGCACCCGAAGACCTCATCGACGCGCTCCAGCAGCCCTACTGGTTCGGCATCGCCCGCTCGCCGCGACTCGTGCACGACCTCCGCGTCGTCCTGCAGAAGTTCCTCGCCGACGGCACAGGCGGTGGCCAACAGATCCGCCGACTCCGCGACAAAGCGATCACGCCGCTCGCCGAGACCAAACTCGTCCCGCCGCTGCCCATCTTCAACTACACCGACTTCTACGCCTCCATCCACCACGCCACCACCGTCGGCAGCATGTTCCGCCCCGACAACCCGCTCCTCCCCAACTACAAGCACGTCCCCATCGGCTACCACGGCCGCGCCTCCTCCATCGTCATCAGCGGCACGCCCATCACGCGCCCCAAAGGCCAGCAGTCACCGCCGGATTCCGACCCCAACGCCGGCCCCACCTTCGGCCCTTGCAAACTCCTCGACTACGAACTCGAGATCGGCGCCTACATCGCCCGCGGCAACGAACTCGGCGACCCCGTCCCCATCGCCCTCGCCCACGACCACCTCCTCGGCCTCTGCCTCCTCAACGACTGGTCCGCCCGCGACATGCAGAAGTGGGAGTACCAACCCCTCGGCCCCTTCCTCGCCAAAAACTTCGCCACCAGCATCTCGCCCTTCATCGTGACCATGGACGCCCTGCGCCCCTTCCGCCGCAGCGCGATGGAACGGCCATCAGGCGACCCCAAACCCCTTCCCTACCTCTCCGACCCCGACGACCAATCCCACGGCGGATTCGACATCACCCTCGAAGTCCTCCTCCTCACCGAGCAGATGGAAGCCAAAGGCCTCCCGCCCCAACGCCTCAGCAAGGGCAGCTTCAAAGACATGTACTGGACCTTCGCCCAGATGCTGACCCACCACGCCAGCAACGGCTGCAACCTCCAACCCGGCGACCTCATCGCCAGCGGCACCGTTAGCGGCCCGAGCCCCGACAGCCGCGGCTGCCTCCTCGAACTCACCTGGGACGGCACCAGCCCCGACGGCAAACCCAAACCCCGCAAGCCAATCCAGTTGCCCACTGGCGAAACCAGAACCTTCCTCGCCGACGGCGACACCGTGATCTTCAAAGGTGCGTGCGAACGCGACGGATGGAGGAAGATCGGGTTTGGGGAGTGCCGGGGCAAAGTAAAAAGTGCGACATGAATCGCAACTCTGAATCAGAGCAAGGCTAGTCGCATTCAGATGTGCCACGACCACGGCTTGCTTTGAGGCCGTGGTCGTGCTTGTGTGTGAAGCGAGGTTTACGCGACGCGAGATCGGCGCGAAGCCACCACACCTGCCAACCACATCTGCCAACCACACCTCGCCGCACGTCTCACGACTCTCTCGAAGTGCATCACCGCCCCGGCCCCGCTGCGTCCGCCGGTCGCGGGATTGCAACGCGGGGGAGCACAATCTCCGGCCCCAGCCAGATCGATTCCAGAGCGACGTTCGCCTCCGCGGCTTCGATCGACGGCCTCAGCACCACGTCCGCGTACATCGCATCCCACGCCTCCGCTTCCGCGCTCGTGCCGTAACCCAACGTCCCGCCCGCCGCGAACGACATCGAGCCCGCCTTGAACTCCTTGCCGGCCGCCGACCCGTCGCATGGTCGGATGAAGACCTCGAAGGCCAGGTTCGCTGGCGGGCGATTGCTCTGGACCATCACCCCCAGCATCCGAGGTGAGTCCAGCTGCAGCGTCGCCGTCAGCGCCGCCCGCACGCGCGGCAACAACGCGTCGTCACGCTCCCCGCGGACGACAGCCACCGACTCCGGCACCACCTGCACATCGCTCACGAACTCCTGCGACCATTCGCCCAGCACCCGCTCGCTCACGCCGCCCGGATCCAGGATCTGAAAGGTGCACGTAACCCGCGCCTGAAACGTGCCCGTCGCTGCGGGCGCGGTGGTGGAGACCGACGAGCCCGAGGAACCGCCGCGCCCGACCGTCGATTGTCCGAAGCTGCGGCTGTTGAATGCGGCCTGATGCTCGCCGATCGCCATCCCGGTGATCGCGTAGCGCACCCGCGCCCGGGCCGCCTCCGGCGGGCTGGAGCCCAGCAGCGGCCCGCCAACCGTGAGCGAAATCGGTGTCGAGCGCCCGGCCCGCATGGTCTGCCGCACCGAACACGTCAGAGCCAGACCCGAGCGGACGTACGTCACCCACTGCGCGTCCGTCACCGCGCCGTTCACACGGGCAAGCTCAATGAAGTCACTCCAAGCCAGGTCCTGCGGCACGCTCGGCGTCGAGCGCAAAGCAATCGCGTGAGTCACGAGACGATCGATGTCCGCCTGCGCGAGTATCCCGGTTCGCAGCCGCCGGGATAGCTCGTTGATCGACGCCGCAGATCGTGCCGAAGGCACGCCGCTCGCCTCCATCTTGAGGACCCAGACCGGCTTGTACGGATTGAGATTCGTCTGCCACGCCCGGTTCGCCGCAAGCCCGCCTCCCACCGCGAGCGACCCGAAGATGATCACAGCGCCGAGCGTCAGAAACCGCACGGACCGCAGCCGACGCTCCACCGTCGCCGACCCGCCGCCCAGCGCGGCGCCGCACTCGGGGCAGTTGGCCGCCCCCGCGATGCCGACAAGGTCGAACCGACATCCGCGGCACAGCCGCGAGCCCGCAACAACCCGGCCCCTCCACCCGACCACAAACACCACGACCCCCGCGAGACAGGTCGCCAGCAGCAACAGCGGCAGCACTTGCCCAACGCTCATCGGTTCATCCTCCCACATCCGCCAGCGAACGCCCCGTTCGTCCGCCAGCGTACTCCAGCAATCAATGGCCCTCGCCCCGCAAGGTGGATGCATCGCGCGCAACCACCCGTCCCGTGCGCGCAAACCCGTCGTTGCGACCGTGCGAAGACCGCAATCCCTCGCTCCCAACCCCAGGCCGCACAACCCCTTCCACTCCGCCGCTACGTCATTCCGTCTCTTCGTCTCTTCCCCCCTTGAATCGTCCAACCGCTTCGTGGGAAACTCCCCACCATGTCGGCCCTCCCCTTCACCCCGCTCACCATCACCCCGCGCCCCACGGAATCACTGCGCCCCAACTCCCCCTCCCAGAGGGAGGGGGCCGGGGGGTGGGTTCCAAGCGGCCGGTTCAACAAAGCATCATCCAACGAACCCGACGCGTTCTCCCCTTCCCACACAGAAAGGTCAGGGGAACGGGCTGATCCCGATTCCCCTGTTCCCCTCTTCCATCCCTCCGACCAAACCGCCGCCGCCATCCTCGACGACTTCGCCGCCCAGGACGAAACCCTCCGCGGCATCGCCGACAAGTACGAAACCACCCTCGAGTCCCTCACCCTCTGGCTCGCCCGCCCCGACATCAAAGAGCGTGTCCACGCACTCGAATCCGCCTGCGCCACCCGCGCCCGCCTCGTCGTCGCCAACAACCTCGCCGCCATCGCCAACAAACTGCTCCACCTGCTCGACGAAGCCAAGCTCGACCACGAATCCATCCACCGCGTCCCCGCCGCTACCCACCACGCCTTCGCCGCCCGCATGCAAAGCCGCGAAAGCGCCCGCAAGACCGCCAACCTCCTCCTCCGCATCGCCCGCTACACCCCGATCAACACCACCATACCACCCACGCCGTCCCCCAATACGAACCCCACGCGCAAGCGTGGGGTCACTGCCGCGCCCATCGCGCCGCCCACACCCGCCCACCAACCACATCCCATCGCGCCCCCTCTCCCCACGCATCCGGACGCGCCACCTCCCCGCGCCTCCTCTCCCCGCGAGCGGGGAGAGGACCGCTTGGCCACCGGCCAAGCAGGTGAGGGGAACCAGGCTCCCCTGCGCGCCCACGCGGTCCAATCCACCGCCGCCGCACCCACAACGAACCCCACGCGCAAGCGTGGGGTCACCCCCGCGCCGCTCGCCGCTTCACCATCTGACATCCCGCCCGCCTTGACGAGCCCCGAGCGTGAGCGAGCGGGTCTCCCCAACGCGCCATCCTCGGCTTTCGCACTTGATCTCGCCGCGATCCGCGTCACACCCTCGTCCCCGCATCCAGCCCCGCATCCATGCGCCCATCATCCCTCACAACGCACCCGCGAACCCGCCCCAGCACCTTCGCGTGCTCCGCCATCGAATTGACGGGAGGGCATCGCGAGCAGCGCGTGCCACGCCCCTCGCGTGGCGAAGCCAAAGCCCTTGCGCCCATCGCAAAAAGGAGCATCAACCTTGCCAAGCCAAGGTCTGTCGCACGTCGCGATGCACCATCGTGTCGGCCTGCTTCCGGCCTGCGCGCACCAATCACCGAAGCGCTCACGCTCGGGGCTCGTCAGCCAGCTCCCGCGCCATCCCACGCGCACCGCGAGCCCATCACGCCTTCTTCCGCTTCCCCTCAATCCGCTCCGCCGACGGCACCGTCACCTCGCTCGCCAATCCCACCAGCTCCAGCGCCTTGATCGTGATATAGCTCGGGTCAAACTGCCACCACCACAGCCCGTGCCGCGCCGAGGTCGGGAACGCGTGATGGTTGTTGTGCCAGCCCTCGCCCAGCGCCAGCACGCCGACGATCGCGTTGTTGCGGCTCTGATCGCCCGTCCGGAACGGACTCGCGCCCCACAAGTGACACACCGAGTTCACGCTCCACGCGATGTGATGCCCCAGCAAGATCCGCGTCAGCCCGCCCCACAGGAAGCCCAACAGCGCACCCTTCCACGTCAACGTCAGCACGCCACCCAGCACCGTCGGGATCACCAATCCAACCACAACCCAGAACAAGAACTGCCGATTCACGCGGCACAGCATCTCGTCCTGCCGCAGATCCTTGATGTACCGCCCCAATCCCTTGGAGTGCCCCATGAACAGCCAACCCATGTGCGCGTGGTAGAAACCCCGCAGCATCGTGAGCACGCCGTGTTCTTCGTCATCGTGATCGTGCGTATGCGGCGAGTGCGGATCGTTCTCGCGGTCCGAGTGCTGATGATGCCGCCGATGCACGCCCACCCACTCGATCACCGGCCCCTGCACCGACATCGACCCCAGCACCGCCAGCAGCCACCGCACCGGCGCCACCGCCTCGAACGACTTGTGCGTGAACAGTCGGTGATAGCCCACGGTGATGCCCAGCGAGCTCGCCATGAACATGAAAAACAGAATGCCCGCCTGCGTCCAATCGAACGCAATGCCCCAGGAGAAATAGATCGCCAGCAAGAGCCCCGCAAACGGCGTCACCACCGCGATCAGGTTCACCAGCCGCGCCTTCTTGTCCGCCGGCGACAGCTCACGCCCTTCCAGCCCCTCGGCCTCAACACGCGTGATAGAAGCCTCCGCCGCGGGATCCGCGGCAAGGACGTCGGGTCGCATAGTGCTGGTTTGCAAGGGAGATCGTAAGGCCATGAACACCGCGAGGCGGGGCCAAAGCTGCCGAATCCCTCGGCTCCCGACCCGTGGATTGCGCTCCATCAGCGCAACCCATGGCACAGCGACGGCGCGATGCCTCGCGCCGACCCGGAAAGTCCACGAAGAAACCGTTCCTTCACTCGCGCTTCAGCGCCGTCCGCGCTTCACGCCGCTCGACTTGCTGAGCGCGCCCGACTGCTTCGAGCGATCCAGACGCTGCTGCTGCACGCTGTGCGAGGGGTCCACACGGCTGCCCGAGTGCGGCATGCTGGTGGGCGAACGCTGCTTCTGGCCGCTGGCGCTCCCGGTATTCCCGCGTTGGCCTTTGGACGTGGTGCGATCCGCCATGATGTGTACTCCTTGGGCGACGTTCGCAATCGTGCGCCGGATCATGCTACGGGTGCGCGACGCCCGAATCGCCCACGAAGTTCAACAACGGAGGAAGTTCCGCATGCGCTGTTCGTTTCGTGCGCCGCTGTCGCATTGCGTTTGCACTTTGCTCGTAGGTTGGGGAACCCGGCGCTGATCACGCTGCAACGGCAGGCAAACCGCTCCTTCAGACCCACGGCTCGTACCCTCATCCTCATGCACTGGTTTCACCTCATCCTCGCCATCGTCTTCGAAGCCGGCTGGGCCTTGGCAATGAAGAAGTCCGATGGGTTGAGCAAGCCCGCGTGGGTCGCGGTGTTCGTTGTGACGTACCTGCTCTCCGCCGCCTTCCTCGCGCTCGCCACGAAGAAGCTCGACGTCGGCCTCGCCTATGCCATCTGGGCCGGCTGCGGCATGGCGATCATCGCCGTGTGCGGCATGCTCTTCCTCGGAGAGTCCGCATCGTGGCTCCGGCTCGCGTCTTTGGCGCTGGTGCTGGTGGGAGTGGTGGGGCTGAAGTTGAGTGCCAGTTGAGAGCACCATTGGGCCCGGCCTCCGGCCGGTCAACGAGGCGTGCCCTGAGCGATAGAGCCTCTGGCGTGAGCCGGAGGTCGGTGAGTGCTTCCAACGCCCGCGACCTCTCGCTTGCGCGAGAGGCTCCAACGGACCGGCTGAAAGCCGGTCCGACTGGGTGATTACCTAAACTTCCCCGCACCAACGATCGGGGACACGCTGCCGCATGCTCAACTCGCTGACAACCGGGTTCGTCAATCGCCTGCGTGCCAATGACCAGGCGGCGTGGTACGAGTTATGGGAGACCTTCGGGCCGGTTATCCGCGCCCAGCTCACCAAGTGGGGCAAGGGCCGCATCGGTGCCGAGACGGTGAAGGACCTGTCGCAGGAGACCCTCGCCGCGCTCTCGGACTCGATTGAGCGCTACGACCCCAAGAAGGGCGCCCGGTTTTCGACGTGGCTGCTGGCGATTGCCAAGCACGTTCTGGGTGACGAGATGGACCGGCGCGGGGCCCTCAAGCGCGGCGGGGACAAGAAGACCGGCGAGTTCGATGAATCGTGGATGGCCGCGGCACGCAACCAGTTGGGCGCTGACGAGGTGTACGAAGCGGCGGTCTTCCGGGCCAAGGTCGAGGCGGCGATCCGGATGGTCCAGAAGGAAAGCGACTTCACCGACTTCTCGATCTACTCCATGCGGGTCCTGGAGAGCAAGCCGGGCAAGGAGGTGGCCGAGGCCCTGGGGATCAGCGAGCCGACCGTCAGCCGCCGGCTGGCGAAGGTCCGAGAGGCCCTGCGGCGGCGGCTGGGGGAGGTCATTATGACCTACTCGTTCACGTCCGAAGAACTGGGCGAGGCGGAGCGAAACGGGCTGGCCGTGAATCCGAAAGAGGCTTCCGGACCGGAAGACGACGCCTCCTTCGACGAGGCCATTGCCGAGATTTACCACCGGCAGATGGAACTGCGACGGGCGGAGGCGAGGGGCTTGTAGGAAGTTGGAAGGTGTGAGGTCGCAGGGGTGAGTGAAGACCCCAAGACCTCCAGCGCACCCCTCACAGCTCACCCCTTCCCGCTCCCCGAGGTGAACGATGAATCCCAGCACGGTCGGCATCGGCATCCTGAGCATCGTCGGCGTGATCCTCGCCGTGGCGATCGCCGTGCTGCTCATCAGTTATCTGATCGTCCCGATCTTCAAGGGCCTGGCGTGGCTGATCGCCCGGCTGTTCCACTTTGTCGTGGGCATGCTGAAGGACTCGGTGCGTTTTATTGGGGCCCTGCTCGCGATTATCGTGTTCTCGCCTCTGGTGGTGATCAACATCATCATCGGGCGCTGGTCGGCGTCGTCCCACTTTGGGCGTGCCATCAAGAACGAGCTGTCGATCGCGGGTGCGTGCCTCTTCCGAGTCTTGCTCGCCCACCCCGCCCGGCTCTTCGCGATGGACGGGTTGGTGGAAGGTCTTGAGCAGCGTCTCCCCGAGGCGATGGCCCAGGCTCCGACCTCCGAGCCCCACGGCAAGCGTGCGGGGCAGTTTGAGGGATACAAGATCGTCGGCTCACTGCCCACCGGCGGCTCGGGCTCGAAGCTGTACATCGCCGAGCCCGATCCGATCAAGCGTGCCGCCCTCGAACGCTCGGGCTTCCGCGATGTCGGTCAGGTCGTCATCAAGTCGTTCTCGGTCGCCGACGGTTCGAATCTGCCGAACATTGTGCGTGAGTCGCGGGCCCTCGAAGCTGCGAAGAAGCTGGGCCTCGTGCTTGATCACGAACTGAGCCCGGCGAAGTTCTACTACGTGATGCGCTATGTGCCCGGGCAGACGCTCAACGTCGTGGTGCAGCAGCTCCACGGCGAGAGCGACCCGACCATGAAGCCGCCGGGCCTGGACGACCGCCATCTGCGGCTCGCGGTTGGGTACGTCGCCGACCTCGCTCGCTCGCTTGAGGAATACCACGCGGGCGGGCTGTGGCACAAGGACGTGAAGCCGGAGAACATCATTGTCGAGACGATCGCGGGCCAGCCGCGGGCGCATCTCGTCGACTTCGGCCTCGTCACGCCGCTGCGCAGCGCGATGACGCTGACCACGCACGGCACGGAGTACTTCCGCGATCCGGAACTGGTTCGCCTTGCCCTTCGCGGCGTGAAGGTGCACGAGGTCGACGGCGCAAAGTTTGACGTATACGCCGCGGGCGCGGTGCTGTACGCGGTGATCGAGAACTCGTTCCCGGCCCACGGCGTGCTCTCGCAGGTGACGCGTCGCTGCCCCGAGGCGGTGAAGTGGGTCATCCGCCGCGCCATGGCGGACTACGACAAGCGGTACACCTCGGCGGCCCAGATGCTCGCGGACCTTGAGGTCGTGCGTTCAGCCGCCGACCCGTTCGCGGTGCGTCCGATCGATCTGCCCAGCATGCGAGGCGGAATCGTCGAGCCGACGCCGCAGCCCGAACCTGTGGCGCAGAGTCTGGGTGGGATCGGTGCTGCGGGCGCGGTTGGTGCCGCTGCGGCGGGAGTGGGGGCGGGAGGCAACTTCGCTGCGGTGCCGCCGCCGTTGCCGCGTCAGGACGGGCCCGCGTCGCCGAAGCGTCGGCCCGACATCCGTGTGGTGAACTGGTGGACCGGCGAGCACGTGGAGATCCCCGAAGGTCCGTCGTCGATCCCGAATCAGGGCGATGGGCCGTTTGGCTTTGACGCCTCGGGCATCCGGGCCGCCGCGCATGACATTGCACGCAAGTCGAGCGCGATGGCCCAGGACGCGGTTGCCGCCGCCCGCGCCAAGGGGTTCCAGTTTGATGCGGACTTCGGCATGGGTGCCAAGGCGCGCGAGCCGCGTGTGCGTGGCGACGGCGTGCGTCGGACGGCGCGTGAGCAGATCGACAATGCCCGCGCTCGTGTGGAAGCTCGGCGCCAGCGCATTCAGAGCCGCCGCGCATCGTTCTCGGCCGGACAGACCTACAGCAATAAGCCCAACGCGGGGGCATTCGTCGGACTGTTCATTTTCCTCGCGGCGTGCGTCGGCTTCGCTGGATTGATCGTGACCAAGTCGGTCGGTGAGAATCAGTCCGAGACCACGGTCGAGCCGAGCCAGGCCAGTGGCGGCCGTACGACTGCGACCACCGAAGCGGTGCGCGACGGCAGCATCGAGACCATCACATTCACCGAAAAGACGACTCGCGCGAAGACCAGCAAGAAGTCGCGGTCTCAGCCCGCCGACGTAGCCGCTTCCGTGGCGCCCAAGTCGCTGCCCGAAGGGACGACTGCGACCATGCTGCTCCTGAGCGATCTGCCGGCACCTCTCAGCGATGAGAGCAAGAAGATCATCGCCGCGATGACGGACTCGCTTCGCAGCGCGGGGTTCACGCTCACGGGCGACACGTCCGACGCCAAGATTGAGGACCGCGAGACGATCGAACGTCTTGCCGCCGCTCGCGTCGCTGTGTCGGGTACCGAGGTGGGCTCACCCCGTTTCCGCGACGGGCTTTCTTCGTGGGCTTCGGAGAAGGGCATCGATCTTGTTGCCTGGCTCCGACCGCAGACCGACGGCGAGGGCAAGGCCGATCTGACCAAGCCCCCGGTGACGCACGTCGTGTCGAAGGCCGAACTGGCGGAAGGAACCCGCGACATCGCCCGGGACGCGATCGCGGTGGCGTTCAAGAACGCGGCGGCAAAGTGATCGGATTGCGTTCAGTGCTCGCACGTCGTCGCGCAAGCCACGGCGGCCATCCGAAGGTCGGGCATGTAGGGGAACGGATTGAACTCCGTCGGCACGACACGCCCGATGCCTGCATCTGCGAGGCGTTCCTGCTGCTGGATCGCGGCGAGCTTGCTGAGGAATCGGGACTTGAACTCCGCTTCGCCGGTTTTGAATGCAGGGTTGTTCTGTGTGTCCTTGTAGCGGGTCGCGAGCAGCTCTTCGATCCGCTTGATGCGGGTGTCGGGCAGCGGGTGTGTCGACATGAACTCGGGCTGCTTGCCTTCGCCGGCCGCGGCCTTGAGGATCTGCATGAGCTGAAGCTGGCCGATGGGGTTGTAGCCGACCTTGGTCATGTACCGCATTCCTAGTTCGTCGGCCTCGCTCTCTTGTCCGCGGTCGTAGCTGAGGAGCGTGAGCTGAACGGCCTGATCCGCGAGGCCGGCGATCGCGTCGCCACCGGCGCCGATGGCCACTCCGATGATTCCGAGCCCGGCGTTGGCGAGCGTTGAGCGGGTCATCTTCTCGTTGATGTGCCGAGCGGTGACGTGTCCGATCTCGTGCCCGAGCACGCCTGCCATCTGGGCCTCGTTGGTCATCTTGGCGGCGAGGCCGCGGCTGACGAACACCTTCCCGCCCGGGATGGCGAAGGCGTTGATCACGTCGCTGTCGAGGAGTGCAAACTCCCAGGGCAGCGTCGGGTTGTCGCCCTCAGTCTGGGCCGCGATCTTCCGCCCAATCTCTATGACGTAGTTGCGGAGCTCTTCGCTTTTAACCTCGCCGCCGTACTCCTGGAGCATCTGCGGCCGCGCGTCGGTGCCGAGGCGGACCTCGTCGTCGCGGGACAGAAGGTTGAGCTGAGATCGTCCGGTCGTGGGGTTGGTGCTGCACGCTCCAAGCCCCAACGAACCGACCGCCACACCCACCAACGCCAGACGAACCATCAGACGCCCCATAGCCGTTCTCCTGCTCGAAGCTTGCTTGCCTAGATGCCTTCCCCACGCAGTCTAGCATCGGCTCGCGCGGCCGAATCCCTACGATCGCGAGCAACGAATGCATGCCTGACCAAACCCGCATGAACGCCCAGCATTCCAATATCAGTGAGGCCGACCGTCACGGCGCGAGTTGGAGCGACGCCGAGCTCGCGCGCAACCCTCACGAGCACGAACAGAAGGCCGTCAAGGTCCGCGGGATGTTCTCGGCGATCGCGGGCAGTTACGACCTGAACAACCGGGTGCACTCGCTTTGGCGCGATCAGGCCTGGCGGCGGTACGCCGTGCGGGTTGCGGGTGTGAAGCCGGGCGAACACGTCCTCGACTGCGCCTGCGGCACCGGCGACCTTACGGAAGCCTTTGCCCGCACCGACGCCGCCAAGGTCACGGGGCTGGACTTCACCGCCGCGATGCTGGATGTCGCCCGCCAGAAGCAGCCCAAGAACCTGACCCCCGCGAACGCTTCGAAGGTGACGTATATCGAAGGCGACGCGATGGCGCTGCCTTTCGGCGACGCTTGCTTCGACGTGGTCTCGATCGCGTTCGGCATTCGCAACGTCTCGCAGCCCGCCAAGGCGCTGGCAGAGTTCCGCCGCGTGCTCCGTCCGGGTGGGCGGCTCATCGTGCTCGAGTTTGATCAGCCGCAGTGGTTCCCGATGAAGCAGTTCAACGATTTCTATTGTGGCTGGATCATGCCCCGCACCGCGACGCTGATCGCCGGGGACACCTCTGGCGCGTACAAGTACCTGCCCAAGAGCGTTGGGACGTTCATGACCCGCCGCCAGATGCAGGACGGGATGGCCGCCGCGGGTTTCCGCGACGTCTCGGCCAAGGCCTTGACGATGGGCATCTGCGTCTGTTACCGGGGCGTGGTGGGCGAATCGATGTGACGGTGGCATGAACCGGCCCGTTCTCCCAACAATCATCCGAACTCGTCCCGGCGTCGAACGCTATCGTGCAGAACACCCCATGCGCCGCGCCTTCACCCTCATCGAACTGCTCGTCGTCATCGCGATCATCGCGCTCTTGATCGGCATCATAATCCCCGCACTCGGCGGGGCCCGCGAGAACGCGCGGCGTGTGAAGTGCATGGTGAACCTGTCCAGCATCGGCAAGGCGGTGCAGCAGTACATGGACAGCCGCAGCAAGGGCGTTCTGCCGATTGCCGCGGGGCTGCTGGCGACGCCCGACCGCAAGACGCTGCCCGATGTGGTGTCGGAGTTTCTCGACACGGGCGTGCCGAGCAAGGGGAACGACGGGTTGTATGTGGTCTCCGATCCGTGGAGGTGCCCGTCGGACCTGAAGAGCGCCGACGCCGCGAGCAACTACGCACCGACGCACAAGATCTCCGGTGCCAGCTATGAGTATTGGCCTGGGACGATCATGCTGGTCACGGACTTCATCGCGCTCGATCTGCTTCGCCCGGAGTTCAGCCTGACGAAGGTGTATCAGACTCGCAAGTGGCCGATCGTCGCTGATGCGGATCAGTGGCACACCGGGCGTGCGCCGGGCCAGGATCGTCGCAACGCGCTCTATCTCGACGGTGGGATGCGCGTCGATTGGTCGATCAAGCAGCCGGAGAAGAACGAGATCGACAGCCTGTTCATTGAACTGTTCCGCGAGCCTCGGAACCCGAAGAAGTAGCCATGGCCGGCGCCGGCGAATAATCAATGCAGGCATTGGTACTTGGGGACACACGCATGACGAACCGACCGGGACAATTCGAGCCGCTGCTTTCGGCCCAGGAGCGTGCCGGTGCAGTGGCGGCATCGACGGGCCCGACGGTTTCGCAGCGTCTGCAGGCCGCGATCACGCCGTATACGAGTTCGCCGAAGTTCATGCAGCGGCTCGGCGCCGGCGTGATCGCCGCGACGATGCTCGCGCTCGGCGTGAGCGGCTACCTCTACTGGGAGCGCCACCACAAGCCCAACTACGCGCTCGATCCGATCGACGACGTGGCCGAGTTCACATTCCTGCGGGACGACTTCAACAACCTGTCCATCGACGAGCGGTTGAAGCTGATCCGCGAGTTTGCGGATCGCCTGCGCGACGCGAGCAGCAGCGATTCGGCGATGCTCGCGTCGTTTGCGGCGGGCATCAGTGGCAAGGCACGCGAGCAGATCGCCGCCAACGCCAGCCGCCTGATGCTCGACATGGTCGACCGCAGCGCGATCGAGTACGCGAACCTCACCGGCGCCGATCGAGAAAAGTTCCTCGAAAAGTCCGTCATCGAGTGGACCCGGATCGCCGATCAGGTCGCCGGCCGCGGCGATCGCACCGACGAGGAGATCCTCGCCGACGTCAAGAAAGAAACCGAACAGCGCGAGAAGATGCGCGAACGCATGGGCCCCGAGCGCTCCGCCCGCATGGCCTCGGGCATCATGTCGTTCCTGAACAACAACGTCGCCAAGCACAGCAATCCCATCCAGCAGCAGCGCACGCTGCAGATGATGGCGGACGTGAACAAGTATTTCGCGAACAAGCGATGACCACCCCGGGGAGCCCCCTGCCCGGAAGTGGCGTGAAGAAGTTATCTTTGGTGCGTAACGGATTTTCGCGAACCGCATCTAGACTTTGGGCGGTAGAACGCCAAGAGTTTTCCTCATGCCGCACGTTTGCATCAATCTCATGACGCGTCAGGTCGCAGGAGCGGCCGATGCGCTGTGTACGTGCGGCCGCCGCGGCTGCTGAAAACAGCGAGAAAACAGGGCCTTTCGCCCTTGCTCGCAAACCTGCCGCGTTTCCGGCCAACAGAAGAAGACGATTCAACCAACGCGTGTGTGACCGCGCGATGTGTCTGAAGCGTTCCGATGTTTGAGCGCTCTTTGCTGGTGCTCAGACCGCTTTTCGAGCCACCGCTCGAACCGCTCTTGTGTGTCTTTCCGTGTCCAACGCACGCAGCGATGTCACTCGCTCGCGTCGGGGAATCTCCATGAACCACAACACCCGCGTCTACGACTCGATCATCGAGATGCTCCCCAGCGAGGAGAACCCCTCGCCGTTGGTGCGGGTGAATCGCCTCAACCCGGCGCGGGAGACGTTCACACTCTACGCCAAGCTGGAGTGGCAGAACCCATTCGGATCGGTCAAGGACCGTGCCGCGTGGCAGATGATCCAGGACCTCGAAGCCCGCGGCCAGCTCCAGCATCCCGAGTCGCACGAGAAGCGAGCTACCTCCGGCCGCGGCATCGTCGAGCCGACCAGCGGCAACACCGGCCTCAGCCTCGCCGCCCTCGCCGGCGTGCGTGGCTACTCGATGCGTGCGGTGGTGCCGCAAAAGGTGCCGGTTGAGAAGCGGGTGCTGCTGCGGCTGCTCGGGGCCGACGTGGATGTCATCAACGACCAGATGTGCCCCAGCCCCGGCATGGGCGAGGGCTCGATCGGCATCGCGCGTTCCTACGCCAAGGCGCAGGGCGAGCGCTATGTCATGCCGAATCAGTACGAGAACGACCTCAACGTCCAGGCCCACATCCGCACCACCGGCCCTGAGATCTGGCGGCAGACCGACCGCAAGGTCACGCACGTCTTCGTCTCGCTGGGCACCAGCGGCACGGCGACGGGACTTTCGAAGTTCCTGAAGGCTAAGAACCCCGCGATCAAGATCATCGCCGTGCAGCCCAGCGAGGGGCACGACGTGCCCGGCCTGCGGAACAAGAGCGAGCTGCATGTCACCAAGCTCTTCGACGAGTCGCTGATCGATGAGATCCTCGAGATCCCCTTCGAACTCGCGTACGCGCGGGCGGTCGAGCTCGCCCGCACCGAGGGGCTGCTCGCCGGCCCCAGCAGCGGCCTGATTTACGAGGGCGCCCGCCGCTTCCTCGAGCGCGACACGAATCAAAAAGGCGTCGGCGTCATGATCTTCTGCGACAACGCGTTCAAGTACGTGTCGAGCTTCGCGAAGCACGTTGGGTTGGGTGAGGACGAAGTGGCGACGTAGCCGCGGGCGAGAGAGAACGCGGAGAGGCGGAGGTGGCGGAGTAACGCGGAGAGGAATCGCTGAGAGGGAGGAAGTGGCAATGAGGAAGATCAGGAGAGAATCGATGCGTGGATGGTTCGAGTCGGTCACGGAGCCCTTGGGTCATTCTGACCGCGTTGAGCCCTTGGAGCCCTTCGAGTTGAAGAGGCGTTCTACTTCGCGACACTCCGCCGCCTCCGCCTCTCCGCGTTCTCTCTCGATGGCGCTGCCATGCCACAGACTCAAGGAGGAGCGAGAGAGTCATCAGGAGGTTCGCATGTCGGAGAATCGAGCCGCGCGTCGGCCCCATGCCCGCTACTACCACGAGCGCCGCGGGCCGCTGAAATGTTGGCGCTTCCGCGCCGACGGCGAGAAATGTTGATCAGGCTCCTCGAGGTCCCTGATTCGAGTCGGGGCCTCATCCCGTGACCGGCGGGGCGCCGGTTTTCTGTTCCCCGGCGTCCCGCCGAGTTTTTCTGCGTCCTATTCCCAATCCCGCGCCGTGCGATCGCTCGCGATCGCACGGCGCGTTCCGAGATCACGATTCATTCACGAAGGAGCTTCGCATGTCCACGATTTCATCCGCGCCCGCCGGCAGCACGATTCACAGTGCGGCGGTCGCTGCGTCCATCAGCAACAGTTCCGTCGGCACCTACGCCCATCCCGAAGTCCTCGTCGACGTCGCCTGGGCCAAGGCCAATCTGACCAACCCCAGCGTCAAGTTCGTCGAAGTCGATGTCGACACCAAGGCGTACGACGTGGGGCACATCCCGCGTGCCGTCGCGCTGAACTGGCAGACCGAGTTGCAGGATCAGGTCCGCCGCGACATCATCGGGCGTGATCAGTTCGAGGAACTCCTGAGCCGCAAGGGGATTGCCAACCACGACACGGTCGTGCTCTACGGCGACAACAACAACTGGTTCGCGGCGTACGCCTTCTGGCTCTTTAAGCACTACGGGCACGAGGACGTGCGCCTGCTCAACGGCGGGCGCGTCAAGTGGCTCGCCGGCGAGAGCTTGCCGCTGACGCCCGAGCGCCCGAACATCCAGCTCACCCGCTACCGCGTTGTCGGCGTGAACGAGAGCCTGCGTGCACGACTCACCGACGTCATCGAGGTCGCTCGCGGCGAGCCCGGCTATCGCAAGGCCAACCTTGTCGATGTTCGCAGCTCCGACGAGTTCACCGGCAAGGTGATCGCTCCGCCGGGCATGACCGAGACGGCGCAGCGCGCGGGTCACGTGCCCGGCGCCGCGAGCGTGCCCTGGGCCAAGGCCGTCAACGCCGACGGCACGTTCAAGTCGGCCATCGAGTTGAAGCGCCTCTATCTAGAGGAGGCGAAGGTGAATGCGGAGAAGCCGACGATTGCGTACTGCCGCATCGGCGAGCGCAGCAGCCACACGTGGTTTGTGCTCAAGTACCTGCTGGGCCTGCCGCACGTGCGGAATTACGACGGCTCATGGACCGAGTACGGCAGCGTGATCGGCGTGCCGATCGAGCGCTGAGCCGCGTCGGCTGAGAATTGGAACCCCCGTACCCCGTCGCGGTGGCGAAGAGCCCTTTTCCCAAGGGGCGAACGCCGCCGCGACGGGTCTTTTGTTGCGCCAAAGGCTGTGAAACTGGGCCAAATGGGAGGATTGTCCGGGGCGATTTCAGGGGGAGGGGGTGTCGGGGCGCGGGCATAGTTATTATAGGACGTACCTTTCAGAATCCGAGTATTCGCCCTCCCTGGCACAGGATACGGTTATTATCGGACATATCGCCTTCTGCGCCCGTTTCCTGCCGAGGACTGCAAACTTCACGCTTCGCGGCGGACGCTCCCGATCACCAAACACCGGACGAGGAGCCTTGTCCGCCCGCCGAGGATCAGCGGGTCTTCGAAAACAACTGCCGGCTGGTCGGGACCGACCGCGGCGGGCTTGAGGCCTGCGGACCAACCCCCCCTCCCCGCAGATCTCACTGGCGGAGATCAACCGAAATGGCTCAGGAAATTCTCGTCGAACGTCTCTTCGAAGCACTCGTCAACGGCGACCGGCCCGCGGCACGCCGCATCGTCGAGGAGTCGGTCGACGGCGGCGCCGGCCCGGCCCGCGTGCTCACCAACCTCTTCTGGCCCACGCACGAGCTCATCGATCGCATGCACCGCGCCGATCAGCTCACCCGCATCGGCTATCACTTCTCGACCCGCTTGCTCCGCGTGCTTGTCGATCAGACCGCCGCACGTCTGCCCCGGCAGGCGTTCAACGGCAAGACCGTCTTTGCATGCTGCGGCACGGCGGAGGGTGAGGAACTTGGAGCCCAGATCGCGGTCGACATGCTCGAGGCCGCAGGCTTCAGCGTGACGTTCGGCGGCGGCGGGATTCCGGCCGACGAGGTCCTGGCGCACGTGCAGGAGAACCAGCCGAACTATCTGGTCATGTTCTGCTCGGCCGCGAGCGATCTGCCGGGTGTCCGCTCGTTGGTGGATCAGCTCAAGGAAATCAACGCCTGCCAGAAGACCCAGATCGCGGTCGGCGGCGGCGTCTTCAACCGTGCCGAGGGTCTTGCGGACGAGATCGGCGCCCGCCTGCACGCCGGCTCGCCGCTGGAGCTGGTCTCGCTGCTGATCAACCCCGAGCAGTTCCTGTCCCTCCGGCGCGAGCGCGAGCAGCAGGAGCAGGTGCGAGCGATCCAGGCCCGTGCCGACGCTCGTGCGGCGATGAAGAAGCGCCGCGCGGCGTAAGCGGAAGTCGGAGCAACGCAACTCGCTTGAACTTGAAGCCGCCGCCCCACAGAGAACGTGGGGCGGTGGTGTTTTTGAGGGGAGTGGAGCAGTGGGGGAGTGGGGGAGTGGGGGAGTGGGGCAGGGGGCAGCTTCCAGAACGCTGGCTACCTCGAGTTGCCGATCGTTCTATTGGGATAGACGAGGTCGGGTCCGAACCACACGGAGTCGAGGTCGATCTCTCGCTCTGCGACCTTGACTGAAGGCCGCAGTACCACGTCGACGGTGTCGCACGGAAAGTTGGTGCGCAATCTGGCGAGTTGTGAGTAGTTCTCTTGGGTTCCCGCGCGGATAACCAGGGTCTCAAGATGTTCTTCAATGTGTTCGCCCGTGTTGGTCGTGCATCGGAGGAGTACCTCTACCGCGATGTTGACCGACAGGTCGATCCCTTGCGCGGAAAGCTCGACATATGGGTCGTTCGGCTGACGACGTTGGAGACGCGTGATCTTGATCGCGGAGAGCAGTGATTCTGCAATGGTTCTGTCGTTATTGACTTCAATGAGTGGCTCTTCCGTGCCGACACAGTCAGCCGAAATGGGCAAACGCTCCTCCCACGTTTCGAGCGGGGTGCTGCTGCCGCGTATCGCGATCTCGACTCTAATGGTGCCGACCGCGATAATTGATCCGATAGAGGGCGCTTTCGGGCCCAGAAACGCCATTGATCTCGTTCCGTTGTCCCACGGGGAGCGTTCGGAGAGAAAGCCGTGAATCATCTGCGTGTCATCACCAACTCGTGTCTCGACGTAGTGGAGTCGTCGGACGAGTGATACGGACGAAGGACCGCGCATGTTCCGATCTGAATCTTCGACGAATCGAAGAGGGATCGGGTCGCCGACGCGGAGCCGAGGGCGGGTCTGGAGCGCGTAGCGCGTGCCATATCTTGCGAAAGTCGCCAACTGGTTGGGACTCATCAGTCCGGCGGCATCGGCGGCTCGCACCAGGTCCGCCCAGGAGCCGTTCCACTGCGTCTTGGGATCGCGTTGTCGGTGGGCGATCGCGTCGAAGATGGGATCAAACGTCGCTTTGGAAACACCGCCGGCGGCAACCCTCGACGCCAATTCCTTTGCCGCCGCGGTCTGAACGGTCGGACTATTTCCGAATAGCTCTGTGCGGAGTAGCCAGATCGGCTTCCACCTGTTCTGATTGCCGGAGAACGCTTGCATTCCCACGCCTGCAATCGCTAGTAGAACCCCGAGACTCAATGCCAGCGTGGTTACGACCCGCAAGACGCGTTTGGGAGCGATGCGGTTTCGGGTGTCCTTCAAGCCTGACGTGCTGCGGCCGCACTCGGGGCATGCGAAGGTTGTGGCGACTCGCGCGTCGTTGAGCAGTGGTCCCAGGTCGAAGCCGCAGCGGCGGCAGGCCGATGTTCCGGGCACGCGTTCTGATCGACGAACAAGCAACAGGGCGACTATCGCGAGAAATGTGACAAGCCCGCCGATTGCGATGAGCATCCCCGCCATTTCCGGATCGTAACGAAGTCGCGTGGCACGCGGTGAACCAGTTCATGCACAGGGCCGTACGCGCCGGATGCTCTTCATGGTCATCGAGCGTTTCAAACCCGGCCGGCAGGACGCCATGGCGGAGCGATTCCGGACCAAGGGGCGGCTGATGCCGGAGGGGGTGGTGTATCACGCTAGTTGGTTGCCGCTGGATGGGTCGCGGTGCTTTCAGATCATGGAGTCGCCGACGCGGGAGCTGTTGGATCAGTGGATCGCGGCGTGGAGCGACCTGGTGGACTTTGAGGTGGAGGAAGTGCTGGACTCGGCGGCGTACTGGAAGAAGAAGCGGGAAGAGGCGGGGGGTGAGGGGTGAGGATCGGCAACTGGAATCTGCCCGGGTGGACTTCCTATACTTCCGCCCTTCGGAGCCGTCCACGACGGACGCCAGCGGGGCCTTTGGGCCCTGCCAAGGCTGAGGCGTGGCTCGGGCGTTCCCATCGCGGCTGATGGATCGTCCGGCTCCCGCTCGAAGTGCTTGGTCTGACCGGTTTTCCGGCGGATCACACGACGAGCACCTGTGCCGCGGCCTTCTGACCTTGCGAGTGTGTCGCCAGGGACGAGACCGCGAATGGTCTGTCCGTTGGTGTACCTACCGAGATCGCGAATCCAAAGCGACTCGGGGAACGCAAGGAGTTATTGAAGCCAACTCGGTACGCTGGTCTTGGCAGACCGCCGACGGGAGTTCTTCCCGGCACGCACCATCTGACGGATCGACGCCGCCTGCGGGTGTCTTGCACGTTCCGTTCTGATTTTCACTGGGCGATGGTGTAACGGTAGCACAGCAGATTTTGGTTCTGTTTGTCCAGGTTCGAATCCTGGTCGCCCAGTTTTGTTGGGAAGGACTTCGGTGTGAGGTCTTAGGCCTTCGGGTCTGAGACGCGCGACGCCGAGCCCTTCGCACGCGGCCTTGCGTGGCGTGATCGATCCATGGCCTCCGCCCTAAGTCTTCAGTCCTAAGACCTCAGTCCTTCCCCATGAACTCCTCTTCCTCCAACTCCCCCTCCGCCATCATCCTCGCCGCCGGCAAGGGCACGCGCATGAAGAGCGACCTGCCGAAGGTGGTCCACCCGATCGGCGGGCGGCCGATGGTGTGCGCGGTGGTCGATGCCTGCCTCGCGGTCGGCTGTTCGCGCATCGTCGTGATCGTCGGCTACAAGCAGGAAGATGTTCGCTCGGCGCTCCAGGGCTACGAAGGCAAATACAACATCGAGTACGCGGTGCAGGATCAGCAGCTCGGCACCGGGCACGCGGTGCAGTGCTGTGCGGCGGCGTTCGAGCAATCGAACTTCGCTGGCGACACCCTCGTCCTCTGCGGCGACGGCCCGCTCATCCGGCCGGTCACCCTTGAGAAGGTCCTGAAGCGCCACCGCGATCACAAGGCCAGCGCGACGCTCGCCACCGCGGTGCTCGATGATGCGACCGGTTACGGCCGCATCTATCGCGGCTCCGACGGGAAGTTCAAGGCGATCGTCGAGCAGAAGAACTGCACGTCCGAGCAGCTCGCGATCAAGGAAGTGAATCCTTCCTACTACTGCTTCAACACCCGCGACCTTTTCGCGTCGCTCAAGAAGGTGCAGAAGAACCCGGTCAGCGGCGAGTACTACCTGACGGACACGCTGAGCCTCTTGCTCGACGAGCAGAAGACCGTCGAGGTGATCGAGGCCGTGCCGCCGGAGGATGTGCTCTCGATCAACACCCTCGAAGACCTCGCCAAGGTGGACGCGATCTATCGGTCGCGCCCCGCGGTGCAGGTCCCGGCAGGAGGCCACCGATGACCGCGACGATCTCGGGTTCCAGTTCGGGTTCAACTTCTGGTACGGCTGCTACGAACGCGGGGACGACGGGCAATCTGCCCAGCGGCCAGTCTGCGCTGCAGGCGGGCACGAAGCTCACGCTGAACGGTGACCTGCGAATCTTCGCCGGTCGAAGCGCCCACCATCTCGCCGAGAGGGTCTGCTCGCATCTCAAGATCGGTTTGGGCCACTCGAGCACCATCGAGTTCCCCGACGGGGAGATCATCGTCAAGGTCGAGGAAGACGTCCGCGGCCGCGACGTGTTCGTGATCCTCTCCACCTGTCAGCCCGTGAATGACAACATCATGGAGTTGTTGACGTTCATCGATTGCTTGAAGCGGGCGAGTGCGCACCGCGTGACGGTGGTGATGCCGTACTTTGGATACGCCCGCCAGGACCGCAAGGACGAGGGCCGAGTGCCGATCACGGCGAAGCTGGTGGCGAACATCATCACCGCGGCGGGTGCAGACCGCGTGCTGGCGATCGACCTGCACGCCGCTCAGATCCAGGGCTTCTTCGACCTGCCGGTGGATCACCTGTCGGCGACGCCCGTGTTCGTGGAGTACTTCCAGAGCATCCGGAAGGAACTGGGTGATCTCTGCCTCGTGAGCCCCGATGTCGGCAACGTGAAGGTCGCTGAGGGCATGGCCAACCTGCTCGGCGGTGAATTGGCGATCATCAACAAGCGTCGCCTGAGCGGCTCGACGGTCACGACCGGCAACCTCATCGGAAGCGTCGATGGCAAGACGGTGCTGATGTTCGATGACATGATCTCGACGGGCGGAACGGTGGTCGAGGCGGCGAAGCTCGTCATGGAGCGAGGTGCCAAGCAGGTCATCGCGGCGGCCACGCACGGCGTGCTCGTCGGTCCGGCCCTCGAGCGTCTCGCGAAGGACGCGATCACCAAGGTGGTCGTGACGAACACCATTCCTCTGGGCGATCGTGTCGCCCCGATCAAGCACAAGCTGGTGGAGCTCTGCGTGGGCAAGCTCCTGGGTGAGGCGATCGGCCGCATCCACAACAACCAGTCGGTCTCGGCGCTGTTCAACAAGGGCGCCGGCACCAAGCGTTAGCGAACGGCCCACTTCCATAGCAACCAAAGCGTTTCATGGACCAGATAGAAAGGAATTGACTCATGCTTCAGAAGACTCCGCTTCTCCAGGCCAAAACCCGCGAGCACACCGGCTCGCGTTTCTGCAACCGCGCTCGCGCGCAGGGCATGCTGCCCGCCGTCGTGTACGGCCACAAGCAGGATCCCGTGTCGATCACGCTCGACATGAAGGAAGCTGTCAGCCACATCAACAAGGGCGAGAAGATCTTCCGCCTCGACTTCCCGGGCGCGAAGAACAAGGACGAGGGCCAGGTCGTTCTGCTCAAGGACCTTCAGTTTGACTACCTCGGCACGAACATCGTCCACGCCGACTTTGCCCGCGTTGATCTCAACGAACGCATCCGCACTCGCGTCTCGATCCACCTCATCGGCGAGGCGAAGGGTCTGAAGACCGCCGGCGCGATTCTCATGCACCCGACCAACGAAGTGGTCATCGAGTGCGTGGTGACCGAGCTGCCCGAGTTCATCGAGCTGAACATCGCCGACCTCGACGTTGATCAGCAGATCACCGCGGCCCAGCTCAAGCTGCCGTCGGCGAACATGAAGATGGTCACCGACCCGCACTCGATCCTGGCCCAGATCGTGATCCAGGCCGAGATCGTCGTCGGCGAAGCGACCGCCGCTGCGGGTGGCGCGGCCGAGCCCGAGGTCCTCACTGCCAAGAAGCCTGGCGAGGGCGACGACGCCGCTGGCGCCAAGCCTGCTGCTGGCGCGAAGCCCGCTGCTGGCGCGAAGCCCGCCGCCGGCGCTGCTGCTGCCAAGCCCGCGGGAGGTGCGGCGAAGAAGTGATGACGAGGGCATTGGGCATCAGGCATCGGGCATCCGGGGAAACCCGCGTGCCAGATGTCTTCCTGATGCCCGATGCCCGATCCCTGATGCCTCCGGTTCCTCCCATGAAACTCATCGTCGGTCTCGGCAACCCCGGCTCGGAATACACCAGGACTCGGCACAACGCCGGGTTCATGGTGATCGACCGGCTTGCCGAGACGCACGCCAAGGGCGCGATCCCCAAGGCGCGGTTCAAGGCGGTGACGATCGATGCGGAGCTGAAGGGGCCACAAGGGACCGAGCGCTGCGTGCTCATGAAGCCGACCACGTACATGAATCTGTCGGGGCAGGCGGTTGGAGAGGCGATCCGCTTCTTCAAGCTCCAGCCCTCGACGGACCTCCTGGTTCTCGTGGACGACTTCTATCTCCCTGTCGGCGCGGTGCGCATCCGCGACGCCGGGGGCAGCGGCGGGCACAACGGGCTGTCCAGCATCGATTCGAATCTGGGCAGTGGCGTGTATCCGCGGGTGCGCATCGGCGTCGGCGAGAAACCCAGCGGCGGAAAGCCCGCCAACTGGGATCAGGCCGACTACGTCCTCTCGGCGTTCCGCGAGGATGAATGGGCCGATCTGCAGCCCGCGCTCGAGACGGCGGCCAAGGCGGTGGAGGTGTTCGCGACCTCCGGCCTCACCAAGGCCATGAATCAGTTCAACGGCGGCGCCGCCGCGCATCAGGCGCGACAGGCGTCGAAACCAAAGCCCGAGATCAAGCAAGAAACCAAGTCCGAAACCAAACCAGAGACCTCGGTCTCGCAAGCCAATCAGAAAGTGGAGTGAATCATGCCCGGTAAGCGCTTTTACAACTACGAAGTGATGTTCCTGTTCGGTCAGTCCGCCGCCGCCGATCTCGGCGGGTGCGTGGCCCACCTCAACGAGATCTTCGCCCGTTCCCAGGCCGAGGTGATCGGCATGCGCAAGTGGGACGATCGTCGTCTTGCTTACGAGGTGAAGGGCAACAAGCGTGGCACGTACATCCTGGCCTACATCAAGGCTCCCAACGAGTCGATGCAGGGCTTCGAGCGCGATCTGAACCTCTCCGAGAAGGTCCTGCGGCACATGATCATCCGTGCCGACCACATGACCCTGGAGCAGATGCAGGCTGCCGACGGCCGTCGCGAGCTCGAGGTCGAGGCCAAGCTCCGGGCCGAGAAGCCCGCCGAGGCCGCCGCCCCGGCCGCCAGCGAGCCGGTCGCCGCCGCCGACAACGCCTGATTTGGCGTGTTGGTGGTTGGGCGTGTTGGTGCCGGAAGCGTCTTGGCCCGGATTTTCCGGGTTGTGACGCCACAGGCTTGCAGCCGAGTTGGTTTCCTAATACACTCCGAACGCCGTGCGGCCCGGGCACACGCCCGGGCCGTGCTTTGTTGGATGGGAAGAATTCGATTGGGGTGTGATCTGAAAAGGTGTGATCTGAGAAGGAGATACGTATGGCCAGCTCTCTGAACAAAGTGATCTTGATGGGCAACCTGACTCGTGACATCGAGCTGCGGGCGGTGGGTGGCGGTGGTCAGCAGGTCGCCCGCATCGGGCTGGCCCTCAACCGCAACTACACCACGCAAAGCGGCGAGAAGCGTGAGGAAGTCACGTTCGTCGATTGCGAGGCGTGGGGCAAGACCGCCGAGATCATGGCGAAGTACCTGACAAAGGGCCGTCCGGTCCTGATCGAGGGCCGGTTGAAGCTCGACCAGTGGGACGACAAGGACAGCGGGAAGAAGCAGTCGAAGCTCAAGGTCGTCGTCGACAGCTTCCACTTCGTCGACAGCAAGGGTGGCGGCGGTGGTGGGGGTGGCGGTGGTGACTCGGGCGGCGACTACGAGGATCGTCCCGCCGTCCAGACCCGCGGCAACGCCCGCCCGGCGAGCACGTCGGCGGCCCCGATCGCCGAGGACGACATTCCGTTCTGAGGCATTGGGTTCCTGGGGTCAGGGCCAGCACTTCGAACACCAGCGGGACCGGCCTTCGGCCGGTCCTTTTCGTTACCGCGGTGCAAGGAGCGGGGGGGGGGCGAACCGCCCGGAGCGAGACCACTATCGGGCGCTTTGGATGCGGCTCTCGCCTAGAATCTTGGCCCCGCGGCGGTCTCGCCCGGGCAACAACTCGCATGAGCGAAGCCCTTCGGGGCCGCTCGAATGTTGGGGTCGTTTCGGGCTTGTGCCCGGCGGCTCCTAACTGACCCCCGGCTGGCGCCGGGAGAAAGGACAGCGGCATGCCGACCAACGTGAAGCTGCTTCTGACCGACAACGTGGAAGCCCTCGGAATCGTGGGCGACGTGGTGAACGTGCGTATCGGGTACGCCCGCAACTATCTGCTCCCCCGCAATCTGGCCACGCAGCCGAGCGAGGAGAAGATCAAGGCTCTCGCGGCGAAGCGCATCGAGGCTGAGAAGCTCGTCGCGGCGCAGCGCAAGGCCCGCGAGGAGCTGACTGGCAAGCTGCAGGGCGTCGAGGTCAAGCTCGTGAAGCCGTGCAACGACCAGGGCATTCTGTACGGTGCGATCACGCAGCAGGAAATCGCGTCCGAGCTCAACAAGATGGGCCACGCGGTGAAGCCGCGTGACGTGCGGATCAACCAGGCGATCAAGCGGGTCGATCACTACGACTTGCACATCAAGCTCGACAACGATCTGGACGCGACGATCAAGCTCCACGTCGATGCCGACCGCCCGCTTGACATCAAGAAGGCCGGCGATACCAGCGAGGAGGGCGCCGTCGCCGCTTCGTCTTCGTCGAACTCGAGCCTCTCACCGATCGCAACGGAATCCGAAGGCAAGGGCACGTTCGGCGTGATCAAGCGCCCCGAGCCCAAGCCGAAGAAGGAGCGTGGGGAGCGCGGCGAGCGCGGTGATAAGGGTGGTGACAGGGGCGGCGACAAGGGTGCGGAGAAGTCCGACGCCAAGCCGGCCGAAGACAAGCCCGAGGCCAAGGCTGACAACAAGGCCGACAAGAAGGCTGAGAAGAAGGCCGACAAGGGCGAGAAGAAGGCCCCCAAGTCGAAGTAATCGTTTGGCATAGTGATCAAACCAAAGGGCCCGGCGATTGCTCGCCGGGCCCTTTTCTTTTCGGATTGTGATGGTCGCGAGCCGCTGGCCACACGGCCGACCCGTGCATCAGCGCTGCGCGTTGACCACGACGCCCGGGATGTACTTGGCGACGAGCTTGTTTCCGACGCCCCAGCCGACGATCTCAACGCCGACGGTCGGCGCGAAGACGAGCTGCATGCGCTGGTCGGGCTTGCTGCGCGACAGACGCGGGATGTCGTTGGTCGAACGGATCGGCTCGCCGATCGCATACTTGATGGTGAACTTCGTGGAGTCCTGATAGATGTAGCCCACCGCGTCGTACTTGACGCCGTTGGAATCGACCACAAACGGGGTGGCAGGAGTGGAAGCGTCGGCTTCGGCCTCGCGGACGGCGGCGCCGAGCAGGCTGTTCTCGCCCTGGGCGGAGCCGACATCGATGCGCATCAGGCCGACTTGTTCGGGGTGCGCGAACTTGTCGACGCGGAGGGACTGGTCGAGGCCTCGGCCCTGCGTGTCCTTGGGATCGATCGTCAATTCGCCGGCCGCGATGCGGTTGTTCGTAACCGTCATGCCCGAGCCCAGTGTGCCGTCCTGGAGTGTGACGCCGATCTGGTTGTTGACGCTCACGCCTGCCGGTGGGGCATTGCCGTCGGCGGTGATGCGCATCGCGCGGGTTTCGTCGATCTTCCCGCCGGCATTGCCGACGGTCAGCTGTCCGGCTGCGATGAGCGCGTCACGCTTCTGACGGTTCTCGAACTCCACCGGCTTGAACTTGTCGTCCTCATCGAGGCGCACCCGCGTGCCCTTGACGACGACGGCCTTGGCATCAAACTCCGGGGGCAGGAAGAACTCGAAGGCCCAGTTCGACTCCGAGTCGCCGCCCAGCGAGGCCAGGTGCGTGTCCTTGGAGTCGTACCGGAACCGGGCGATGCCGACTTTGCCGGCCTCGGCCTTGCAGATCGCGGCCGAGGGGAAGAAGACCTCGCGTCGGCCGGAATCGTCCTCCGCGATGAGGTAGATCTGACCGTTGCTGATGATGAACTGGCCACTCGCGCGTTCCTTGGCGCCTGCGCGGAACTTCACGATGATGCCGTGGAGCTTGGCGGTCTTGTCGACCGGGGCGCCGTCGTACATCTTCGCGGTCTGCGGGCCTGGGTCGAAGAGATCGGCACGCAGATCGCTGAAATCAACCGGGGCCGGGGTGGGTGCGCCCTGGGGCAGGTTCGCCGGCTTGGGCGGCGGGGGCACGGCGGTCATCTTGGCTGGGTCGAGCAGGTAGCGACCGACGACCTCAAAGTCGGCGGTCTTGATCGAGTTGCGGCCCTTGCCCTCGCTGAAGGACGCGCGGGTGCTGGCGGCGAGCACCGTGGGATCCGGGTTCCACTGGGCCATCGGCGTCGGGCTAGCGAACGTGCCGCGGCTGAGACCGGAGTACATCCAGGCGGTGATGCGATCGGTGGGCAGGATGAGACCAGAGCCGCGCTGGATGTTGCCGCTGTTGTCGCTGGTGATGGCTGCGTAGCCCAGAGCCTCGGTTCCAAGCCGCATGCCGCTGAGGGTCTGCACGCTGACGCCGGAAATGACGAGGCCGGACACCGCGCCAAACCCGCAGCCGACGATCCAGTCGCCGGCGGGGCTGAACTTCAGGTTCTTTCGGATGAGGCCATCGACGATGCCGCGCAGGATGGCGAGCGAGATAGCAAAGGGGATCGCGAGTCCGGCACCCCAGGCGATGTCGGCGAGAAAGGCGCTCATGCCGCGGGGGCCGGCGGCACCGATCAACCATGTCGCCACATGCTCCCAAAGGCCGTAGCCGATGGCACCGGCGAGCAGCACGCAGAAGCAGTTCAGCATCGAGGAGAACCCGCCACGCGAGCCCCATGAATAGGCGATGCCAGCCATGATGCCGATCGCCAGAATGCTCATGATCATGTTGAAAACCCTCTCGGACATTCAGCGGTGCGAGCCCGCTGCGGTTTGCTGGTTTGTGCGGTCGCGGAGACGTTGGACGCGGGCGGGACGCTTCGATTGACTACGCGGTCGGTTTGGCGGCGGGCTTCGGGGCGGCGGGCTTGGCCGGCGCCGCCTCCGCGGTAATGCGGAGCACTTCCTCGACGCTCGTGACGCCGTCGACGGCCTTGCGGAGCGCCGCCTGCTGGATGCTGGGGAGCCCGCTCTTGCGCAGCTCTGCCTTGACGCCGGCCCAGTTCTGGGCCTTGATCATCTCGCGGGCGCCGTCGGTGATCTCGAAGACCTCGAACGCTCCGTCGCGCTGGAGGTAGCCGGTCCCCTGACAGACCGGGCAGGTCTCCGGCTTGTTCTTGACGAGGACCTCGCCGCCCTTCTTGAAGAGCTGCTTCACCTTGTCGGCGGGCAGGCCGAGCTTCTTCAGGACATCCGGAGCGGGCTGATAGGCCTGCTTGCAGTTGATGCAGAGCTTTCGGATCAGCTTCTCGGCGATCACGCCGCGGACCGAGTTGGCGGTCGCCTCGGCGTCGCCGACGAGTTTCATCCATTGCTGGATTGCGCCCACCGCGCCGTCGGCCTGGATCGAGCACCAGACGCGGCACTTTTCCTGATCAGCCTTCAGCACTTCCTTGGCGGTCTGGGCATCGGGCACATCGGAGAGCGCGACCACATCGGGATCGCGACGGAGGATCGAACGCACGAGCGTCGCGAAATCCGGTCCCTCGGACTGAGCGTCCCAGCGATTCTGACGCACGCCCTCCACGCCGTCCTCGATCTCGGTCTCAATCGTCTGCACGTTGTTGGTGTAGGCGTCGTGGATCTTGAGAACGGTGTAGAGCGTGGTGGTGCGTCCGCCCTCTGGCATGCCAGCGAGCAGGATCGCCCCGCCCCGCTGGTTGGTCCACGACTTGATGAGGTCAGTCTGCTCGGGCGTCCATCCGATCTGCTCGGCGGTCTTTCGGACCTGCTGCTCGGGATCGATGATGATCGTCAGGCGCTGGCCAGCCTGGCCGCCGACGGTTTCGAGGTGGAACTTGTTCTTGACGGTCCCGCGCTCGATCGTGACATCGCCGGCCTGCTTCTTGCGGCGGTCGCTGACGTCGAGCTTGGCCGCGGCTTTCCAGAAATCGATGAGCTTGACGCCGGTGGCGGCGGGCATCGTCTCGCCCGGGACTTTCATGCCGTCGACATGGAAAACCGTCTGGAAGGTTTCTTTGGTGTTCTGCAGCAGCTCGACGCGGCTCGAGCGGTTGTCGAAGGCCTTGATCGCCATCGCTTCGGCGGCGAGCCGCAGCTCGTAGTCCGGTGCGTCGGGCTCGGGGATCTCGACTGCGCTCTTGTCGGGTCGACGCAGAACGAGCGACGGTGTGCCAGCCTTCGCCTTGCCCGCTTTCTTCTTGCCGGGCTTGTCGGTGGAGCCGATCGCCGACTTGATGAAGTCCATCGTGACGCGGCCGTTCGCGGGAACGCGTTCGTCCTTATTGGCCGAGGCGATATACGCCCCAACGCTTGCGAGGAGGGCGAGGCTGAAGACCACAAGGCTGATGACCCATGTGAGCGAGCCGCCTTCGCCGATGGGCGGCATGAAGATCGCGGCGGCGAGCGCGACGATCGCCGCGCCGGAGTGGATGAAGTTCCAGCGCTCGCGTTCGAGGTAGTACTTCGCTGCGTGCTTGTCGAGCACGGACGAGATAATCCACGCCCAGGCGACGAACGGCGGGACGAAGAGCAACGGTTTCCACCAGCTCACCAGCGTGAGCGCCTCGCCCAGGATGAGCGTCGGCACGGACTGCGAAACGACGAGATCAAGGCCCATGCGGGTCTCCGTTTGGGGGCTGAATCCGAGAAGAGAAGGATAACACCTCGCGGCCCGGCACGGAGACGAACACCCGTGGAAAACCGGGAAAACGAGGCGGCCGCCGGCACCCCGAGCCAGAAACGAAAACCGGCCGCGAGGGCGGCCGGTTCTGTACGCAAGGCTTGTCGGTCGGATGCCGGGCGTTCACTTGAGCTTCTTGAGCATCATGTTCAGCTCATCGACGTTCGGGCTGTTCTCCTGCGCGACGCGGAGGTGGATGTACTCCTGCTCGACGAGGCGGACCAGTGAACGGTTGAAGTCCACCATGCCGGTCTGCTCGGCTTCGACGCTCTTGAGGTACTCGCGGAGCTCGCCCTCGCGGCCCTCGAGCACGAATTTGCGCACCACGCCGTTGTTCACGAGGATCTCGAGCGCGGGGATGCGCGGGATGTCGGGGTGCAGCGTGGGAAGCAGCTTCTGGTACACGAAGGATCGCATCTGGTACGCCAGGATCTTGCGCACCGCGGCAACTTCTTCCTGTTCGAAGAGGCCGTAGATGCGGCTGAACGCTTGCGTGGTGCTCGAAGCGTGGATGGTTCCGAAGACCAAGTGTCCGGTCTCGGCGGCGTGCAGGGCTGCCTCGAAGGTTTCCTGGTCGCGCATCTCGCCGACCAGCACGATGTCCGGGTTCTCGCGGACCAGGGCGCGGAGCGCGATCTTGAAGTCCAAGCAGTCCAGCCCGATTTCGCGCTGGTTGATGGTGGCCTTCTTGTCCTCGAAGATGTACTCGATCGGGTCCTCGATGGTGACGATGTGCACGCTCTTGCGCTCGTTCACGTAATCAAGCATGGAGGCGATCGTCGTCGACTTGCCCGATCCGGTGACGCCGCAGAGCAGCACGATGCCCTGGGGCTGCATCGAGACTTCCGCCATGATGGGCGGCAGGTACAGGTCCTCGAACTTGCGGATCTTGCTGGTGATCAGGCGGGCGGCGACCGAGAGCTTGCCGCGGGCCATGAACAGATTGATGCGGAAGCGGTTCTTGGCGTCGTAGTCGTACGCGAAGTCCACCGAGCCGAACTTGTGCAGATCGGCCATCTGCTCCTCGTCGAGGATGTGCTTGGCGATCTCCCAGAATTCCTCGCGGCTGCAGGGCTCGCAATCAAGACCCTTCAGCCCGCCGCGGATGCGGAGCTTGGGAACCTGGTCGGACTTCATGATGAGGTCCGAGGCCTCGAGCTTGATGGCAGCCTGCAGGAACTTGCCGAAGCGCGTCGCGTGCGGATCGTGCTTCTGATCGGGCATCGAGGCGATGTGCCCGGTTGGGGCGGCATCGGTTTGAGTGTCAGAGGTCAGAGACATCGGAGTCGGGCTCCCTTTCGAGACGGGTGGAGCGTCGGAGCGAGTCCTTGCGGTTTCGGAACGACCAGGAACCTCGCGAGCCGACGCGTCAACTGGAGTATTCAAGCGTACCTCCGTCACGCCCCCTGAGAAAAGAGGCGAGACCGAACATTCACAAAAACGGTTGACCGTTCCTCCCCGAACAGAGCGCGAGCCGGCGACCTGTCCTGCACCCCACGGAACTGCACCGCGTGCCTGCGATACGCGGGGAGCGTTTCTGGAGTTTCGAGATTCCAGGGGCTCGGCACCGATTGCCCACCGAGCGGCGAACCTGCCGTGGCAATCGCCAGAGCACGAAAAAAGCCCCCGCTCGGAGCGGAGGCTTGGGGTCTACTGCGGCGGCATGGCGGCGATTGTGTCGCCTCCACGGCGGATCAGTTCTGAGCGACCTGCGCGATCGTGTACTTCAGCTCTGCCTCGGCGAGCGAGAGAGGAGGAAGCACGACGCCTTCGCTGGGATTGCCCTCGCCGTCGAGGGGCGGGAGCTCGGTGGGCTTCATCCCGAGGAAGTTGATCTCGAGCTGACGCTTGATCTTCTCCATCGCCTTGTTCTGAATCTGGCGGACGCGCTCCTTGGTGACTCCGATGATCTGGCCCACCTGCTCGAGGGTCATCGGCTTCTCTTCCTCGCTCTTTTGCTCGAGGCCGAAGCGATGCTCGATGACGGTGCGCTCGACATCAGTGAGTTCAGCGCGGTTTTCCTGAACGATGCGCCGGACTTCCTCCGCCGCGTCCTTCTCGAACGTCGACCGCTTGGTCTCGAGGAAGTTGGACTTCTCGAGCTTGGGGTCAAAGTCGGTGGGGAAGCGCTGGCGGTACTTGCTGAGCTTCATGCCCTGACGGCTGAAGGCCTTCAGGATGGCTCGGCAGGCGTAGGTGCTGAACTTGTAGCCACGACCCGCGTCGAACTTGTCGACGGCGCGGAGCAGCGCCATGTTGCCCTCGCTCACGAGATCCGCGAAGTCGACCTCGCTCATGCGGGTGCGCTTCGCCATCGCCAGCACCAGGGCGAGGTTCGTCTCCGCGATCTGTTCGCGGATTCGCTCGGCCTTACGGTGCCACCGCAGGATGTCGTCGGCCTGCTCGGGCGTGGGCAGGCGGCTGGGGCGGGCCCAGACTTCCTGCTGCAGCTTCCACACGCGATAACGGGCGTAGTTGAACTGATGGAACAGCACGCGCTCCTCGGCGCCGGTGAGGATCACCTGCTGGGTGCTCTTCACGGTGCGGGTGCGCGAAGTGCTGGACAGGTCGTCCATCACCGGGTGGTACCACGTCGTGTCCGGCTTCTGGATGTCCGGAGCCTCGTCGTAGATCTTGCCCGTGGCGTTCTCTTCGTAGAACGCGGGGCTGTCGATGAAGTCCTGCTCCGCGGAGAGGATCGTCGCGAGAAGCCGCTCGTCCTCGCCGCTGAGGCGTTTCCGGACCACGGTCTTGCTGACGACGGCGGGAACGACGTCGTCGATGGTGGCCTTGGCGGCGCGCTTGCGCTTCGCGGCCGGGGGATCGGCCGGCGCGGCCACAGATACCGCGGCGCGGTTGCGCCGGCGCATCTGCTCCAGGGGGCCGATCGCTCGCTTGTTTCCTGCCTGCTTCATCGTGACCTTCCTGACCCATCCAACAGGGGCCGTCCGTGTGCCGTCGCTCCCAACGCTTTCGAGCGCCTCGCCTTCGTGGAGGCGATTTTCAGTGTCGAACATTCGAAGTCTCCCTCACCCGCAAACACACCGGTATGTACGAGCCGTCCAACGCTGCCCGTTCGCGGGTTCTCCGTCGTGGAGACCCGCTAAAAAGCCAGACACGGTTCTTCGGAAGATCCCACGCGATCTTCCGATGCTCGACCAGGCCTGCCCGTTGCGGCAGTTGGTCTTCCGGGCCTCTCGTGACCGTCGCTCGCTCGCGTCAGCCGTCGCACCGACTTTGGGGAAGGGCGTCTACTTCGCAGCGAATCGCATCGCTCGGTATACGCCGTCAACCCCCCGCGGGTTCCGAAACCGGAACACCGCGAGCCGCACTTCCTGACGAACAGATCAACACGCCGGGCCACAAGATATACGGACACGCCGCCGTCCAAGGCACGCCGCTTTCATCCGCACCGCCTCGCGATTGCTCGCAACGCTGGATCCTCCAGCACCCCGGACACGGCACGGACTCCGATTCTACCGGAAAACACTGACCCCGCCAATGTACCCAACACGTTATCCACATCTTTCTTTGTTTGTGTTATATTTGGTATATCGAATTGGAGTTTTGTATCCGCTCGGTATCCCCGGCTTTAGGTCCAATTCCACGCAAGAATGCGAGCGGCTGCGGCTTCGCCGCCTGATACTCCACTAGCCCGTTGTCCATGCCCTTTCGCAAGGAGTCCTTCGATGCCCCTGACCCTTCCCGCCCTCCCGTATGACAAGGCCGCTCTTGAGCCACACATCGATGCCGCGACGATGGAAATCCACCACGGCAAGCACCACAACGCGTACGTGACCAACGCGAACAACGCGCTCGCCGGCACCAAGTGGGCCGACGCCGATCCGGTCGCGATCATCAAGGCGCTCGCCGAACTCCCCGACGACAAGCGCGGCCCGGCCCGCAACAACGTCGGTGGGCACGTCAACCACTCCATGTTCTGGCAGCTCATGGCCCCCGCGGGCAAGGGCGGCGGCGGCGAGCCGGGCGGCGCGCTCGGCGCGGCGATCACCGCGACCTTCGGCGGCTTCACGCAGTTCAAGGAGAAGTTCCAAGCCGCGGGCGCGGGGCGCTTCGGCAGCGGCTGGGCGTGGCTCATCGTCAACGCCGGCAAGCTCGAGATCGCCAGCACCGCGAACCAGGACAACCCGCTGATGGGCAAGGCGATCGCGGGCTGCGAGGGCACGCCGATCCTCGGGCTCGACGTGTGGGAGCACGCGTACTACCTCAAGTACCAGAACCGCCGCCCGGATTACATGGGCGCGTGGTGGAACGTGGTGAATTGGGGCAAGGTCGCGGAGCTGTACGCCCAGGCCGGCGGGAAGTGATTCCGGCCTGTCGAAGCACTCAGTGAGTCGGCACGGCTTGCGAGGTTAGTGCCTCGCAGAGTTGCCGCGCCGAGATGGCATCGAGACGCCGCACCCGGTCGCGCACGCGATCGGTGGTGTCGTCGTCGATCACGCCCAGGGCGAGCGAGCGGAACTTGGTGTCGATCTCGTCCCAGGTGAGCGGATTGCGAGGGTCGCCCTTGGGGTAGTCCACTTCCGCTTCGTGCTGCGAGCCGTCGCGGAGCGTGATGGTCACGCGGCTGGGCTGCGAGGCCGGGAACCGGGCCTCGAACGCTTCGTTCGCGATCACCTTCACGCTGTCCATGAGAGGAACGAGCCGCGGGTCGTGGACGCGCTGCTCGTCGAACTGGGCCGGGCCGAGCACGCCGTCGGCGAGCAACGCGGCGATGGAGTAGGGCAGCGAGTGATCGGCCGTCTCGCGGGTGGTGGGGCGGTACTTGGCGGGATCGCCCAGGATGTCCGCGGCACGGGCGATGACCTCGACGCGGATCTCGCGGACATCGCTCGCGGCGAAGTCGCGGGCGGCACGGATCTGCCGGATTGCCGAGAGCGGGGAGTGCATGAGCGCCTCGACCGGAAACGACTTCATCGAGCAGCGCTCGATGCGCCAGGCATCGCAGGCGCGGCGCGGCAGGTCTCGGGTGAGGCCCTCGGCATCGAATGAACACTGGGAGCCGCGGGAGACGGCGTGCCCGAAGACATGGAACAGGCCCTCCTTGCCGTCGATGATGTGAGCCGGGCCGGTGTAGCCGCGGGCGGCGAGCAGTGCGGACTCGACTCCCATGCGTGCGGCCCAGGGATCGACGGTGTTCTTCATCATCGTGAGATTGCCCGCGGTCACGGCCCCGAGCGTGCCGGTGCGCGAGGCGCAGATGCCGATCGCGTGCACGAGCTGCTCGGGCGTGAGGCCCAGCACGCGGCCCGCCGCGAGGCCCGCGGCGAAGCCCGAAAGCGTGGCGTGGTGCCAGCCGTACTCGCGGATGCCGGGGCGGCCGATCTCGGCAAAGCGGCACTGCAACTCGTACACGATCGCGGTGGCGAGGATGAGATCGCGTCCCGAGCGGTCGTGCAGTTCACAGAGGGCGAGCGGTCCGCAGATGAGATCCGACGGATGGCAGGGATCGGCCTTCCAGTAGATGTCGTTGTAGTCCATGGCGCGGACCATGTGGCTGTTGAGGAACGCGGCGTCCACGGGGTTGGTCCGCCAGTCGCTCAGGAAAACCGAGCACGGGCCGTCGCCCGAGGGCGACATGCTGCGGTGGTGCTCGAGCAGGATGTGGGCGTCCTCGGTGCGCGAGCCGCCGACGGCGCAGGCGAGCGAATCGAGCCAGAAACGCTTGGCGGCCTCGATGGCGGCGGGGCTGAGATCCTCGAACCGCAGTGACGCGGCCCAGCGGGCGAGATCGAACGAGATGAAGTTGTCGGTGCGGTATGCGGGCATGCGGGTCTCGATATGAAGGACGAATTCGTGTGCGAGGGAAAACGGACCAAACTGATCTGCAGGAGTACGTGAGAGCGAACGAGCGAGCGGAATTAGTCGCGATCAGACCGGTTGGTGGGCCAGCCGCTCGATCAGGTTCTGCGTGATGCTCTCGGTGGTGCCGGGGGCGTCGGGGCCGGCGACGTCGGGTGTGTTGACTTGTCCGTCGGCGATGAGTGACGCAACGGCGGTCTCGACGCGATCGGCGATCTCGCGCTCGCCGAGCCACTGGAGCATCATGCGTGCCGCGAGGATGGCGGCGATCGGGTTGGCGATGCCGCGGCCGGCGATGTCGGGGGCTGAGCCGTGCGTGGGCTCGAAGACCGCGAAGCGGTCGCCGATGTTCGCGGACGGCGCGAAGCCGAGGCCGCCGACGAGCCCCGCGGCGAGGTCGCTGACGATGTCGCCGAACATATTCTCGGCGACGACGACATCGAAGCGGCCGGGGTCGGTGACCATCTGCATGCAGGCCGAGTCGATGTTGGCCTCGCGGGCATCGATTGCCGGGAACTCGGCCGCGACCTGGCGGAAGACGCGGGTGAAGAGGCCGCCGGTCTCGCGCAGGACGTTGGGCTTTTCGAGCAGCGTGACGCGGCGGCGGCCGTGGGTGACGGCGAATCGGAACGCGGCACGCACGATGCGTTCGCATCCCTGGCGGCTGACGAACCGCGTGGAAAGCGCGACGTTCTCGAGCCCGGCGTCGAACCAGCGGCGCATCTTGGTGGGATGGCCGTGGGTCTCGTCGGCCATCGCGCGGGCAACCGATTCAGGCAGCGGGTGCCACTCGATGCCGCCGTAGAGGCCTTCGGTGTTCTCGCGGAAGACGACGATGTCGATATCGTCGCGGATGTTCTGCGGGTTGCCCGGATAGGCACGGCAGGGACGCAGGGCGGTGTGCAGATCGAAGAGTTGCCGCAGCCGCACGATCGGGCTGGCGTACTTGAGCCCTTGCGTGCGGAGCGCCGGGCTCAATTCGTTGGCGGCTTCGTCGGCGGGCTTGCTGGTGATCGCGCCGAAGAGTGCCGCGTCGCTGCGGCGGAGCAGCTCGATCGTGCGCGCGGGGAGCGCGTCGCCCTCGGTGCGCCAGTAGTGCCAGCCCACGTCGGCGTGCAGGTACTCCGCCTCAAAGCCCGCGGCGTCGAGCACGCGGACGGCGGCGGAGATCACCTCGGTGCCGATGCCGTCGCCGGGGAGAAGTGCGATGCGACGAGTGGTCAAAGGAGTGCTCCTTGGGGGACGGGTGATGCGATGGCGATAGGCGTGGGACGGTGTTCGGCCGCGGCGCCCGACGCGGATGGATCCGCCACGGATGTGCGAACGATCGAGCGCGTGAGATTCTCAAGCCCGCCGGCGACGACGAGGCGTTGTGCCGTCTCGTTGAGCGGCGCGAACGTGAAGCGATCGGCGCCGAGCGTGGCGGTTGAGGTCGTGAAATCCAGATGCAGCGTCGGGCCGGCGACGGTGCGGGCCGAGGAAGCGTGGGACGCGCGGAGAGCGGCGACCAGCGACGGGCACTCGAGCACGACTAGGCCGTTGTTGAAGGCGTTGCGTTGGTAGGTCTGGCTCACGCTCGCGGCGATGATGAAGCGGATGCCGCAGCCGAGCAGGGCCGTTGCGGCCTGCTCGCGGCTGGAGCCGCAGCCGAAGTTGCGGCCAGCGACCAGGATGTCGCCCGGGCGCACGAGCGTGCGGAACGACGGGTCGTAGTTCCGCATGGCGTGCTCGGCCTGCTGCTCGATGGAGAGATCGTCGCGGTAGGTAACGTCCTTGCCGTAGATGCCGTCGGTGTTCAAGTCGTCGGCGGTCACGAAGAGCGAACGGCCGGTGACGCTGCGCGGGAAGCCGTCGATGATGCGTTGCGGCGAGGGAGGTGATGTGACACTTGGATGCTCAACGCTGGCCGCGCGAACGTCGACCGCGTCGTGGTCATCCGAGGCGATGAAGCCCCGTGCGGCCGACTCGGCAACGACGCGGGGGCTTGCCAGATAGCACGCGGCATCGGTCGAGCCCATGCGGCCCTCGAAGTTGCGGTTGGTGGCGCTGATGCCGACCTCGCCGGGCTCAAGCGTGCCGGCGCCGAGGCCGATGCACGCGCCGCAGCCGGACGGCAGCACGATCGCGCCGGCGTCCAGCAGGCGTTGCCAGGTTCCGTTCTGCTCCGCCGCGCGTTGCACGTCGCTTGACGCGGCGGCGAGATAGAAGCGCACGTGCGGGGCGACGCGGCGTCCGTTGGTGAAGACGGCTGCCGCGGCCTCGAGATCGGGCAGTCGGCCGTTGACGCAGCTCATCAGGTAGGCCTTGTCGATCCGGACCTGCTCGCGGGCGAGCACGCTCGCGGGCACGCCGCGGGTGATGCTGTTGGGGCCGCAGACGTGGGGAGCGACGGTGGCGAGGTCGAGTTCGACGGTGCGGACGAAGTGGGCGTTCGGATCCGACGCGATCGACTCCCGCTCGCTCCACCAGCGGGCGACATCGTCGCGGGTGAACGCTGGATTGTGCTGCGACGCCATCCCGTCGGCGCGGCGGAGCAGCCAGTCCCGCAGGGCTTCGTCGAACGGGAAAAGCCCAACGAGAGCTCCCCATTCGGTCGTCATGTTGGCGATGGTGAGGCGATCGTCGATGGTCAGGCTGGCGACGCCGTCGCCCGCGAACTCGACGGCGGTGTTGAGTACTTCGGCGTTGCTGAAGGTGGAACACAGCGTGAGGATGACGTCCTTGCCGGTGACGCCCGGGCGCAGCGTGCCGCGGAGCGTGACGCGGACCTGCGGCGGGATGGTCCACCACATCGTGCTGGTGGCCCACAGGGCGGCGGCGTCGGTGCGGACGACGGGGGTGCCCAGGGCGCCGACTCCGCCGTACATGTTGGAGTGGGAGTCGGATCCGACCACGAGCGAGCCGGGCGTGACGAAGCCCTCTTCGATCATCACCTGATGGGCGATGCCGCGGCCGGGCGGGAAAAAGCGGATGCCCTGGCGCTCCGCGAAGGCGCGGATCTTGGCGTACTTGCCGAGGTTCTCTGGGCTGTGGTTCTGGATGTCGTGATCGATCGCGAAGACGGGCTGGGTCGGATCGAGCACCGACGCGTCCGCGCCGGCGATGGAGCGGAACTTGGGTATCACCGCGCTGGTGTTGTCGTGGGTCATCACGTGCCGGGGGCGGAGCGTGACGAAGTCGCCCGCCCGCGGCGGCTGTGGCGAGGTCCAGCCGACGGCGTGGCGGGCCGCGATCTTCTCGATGGCCGTGCGTCCGTTCATGAGCGGCGCTCCGTCGCGCGGCGGCCGAGAAACCCGGCGATGTCGAAGTCCACGAAGTCGGCGTGGTGGAAGATGATGCACTCGATCGAGCGCTCAACGCGGTCGCCCTCGTGGCTGTGGCAGGCGATGATGTGCAGCACCTCGTCGGGGATGGCGTGGCGGGCGGCGATGGCGACGCCGGAGAACGGGTGACGGACCAGGCGTCCGCCCAGGGACTGTGACGCGTTGCCGCGTTGGTCGACCTGGAGTTCGAACAGCTTGCCGATGTCGGCGAGCAAGGCTCCGGCGATCAGCGCGTCGCGGTCGATCGGGACACGGTCGCCGAAGGTCGCGGTCAGCACGCCAGCGATGGCGCGGCACTGCTCGGCGCAGCTGTTGAGATGCTGGACGAACAGCATGCCGTTCTCACCGGCCTTGAGGGTGAAGGGCAGGCGACGCAGTTGCTCCTCGGTCCAGCCCAGGCCGCCGTTGCCGGTGGCCATGGCGTCGATCCAGCACGCGGCGACGCGGCTGCGGAGCGACGGGTTGTCGATGTGGAGCAGTGCCGGGAAAAGTCGGGCGACCAGCGAGTCGTCGGCGATGGTCGTGTGCGTGGATGAGTTCAGGGTGGTGCTCATTGTGGTGTTCATGGGCGGGCCTCCGGCAGGTCGCGATCGACGGTGCGGTCGAAGCCCGGGTCCTCGCGGGTGGCGAGGGCGGTGAAGCGGTTGGCGCTCTCGTCTTGTTCCTCACGGTGCAGCCGCGCGATGTTGGGCAGGCGGCCGATCATGACGAAGAGCAGGGCCGAGTCGGGCGTGAAGCCCATGTCGAGCAGCAGCCCGGCGGCCAGGCCGTCGATGTTGATGGGGATGCGCTTTCGGCTGTGGAGCAGGCGTCCGATCTCGCGGACGCGGGCGGTGTGGCGACCGGGCCAGCCGATCTCGTCGGCGAGGCGGATGAGGAACCGCACGCGCGGGTCGGCGTCTTCCTGCAGGCTCCGATTGGGCTCCGGCTCGCCGGTGCTCTTGTGGAAGCGATGGCCGTAACCCCAGATGCGTTGTCCTTCCGCGGCACGCCGATCGAGGAAGGTCTGCACCGATTCGCCGCTGGCGTCGAGCTCCAGCAGTTCCTGCATCGCCAGCGGCAGGGCGCCGAAGTGGTAGGGGCCCATCGCGGTGGCGATGAAGCTGATGGCGGTGGCGGCGAAGGGTGCTCGCACGCTTGCGGTGACGCGCGGGCCGTGGGTGGAGGGGCTGGTGACGCCGTGCTCGCAGAGCGAGACGAGATACGCGTCCATCATGCGGCGTTCGAGGGCGGTGGGGCGGCGCGACTGGAGCTGGAAGAAGAGCATCTCGACGAAGCTGAGCGAGCCGATCAGGTCGCCGATCGGTACGCCGCGGGCGAGGATCTCGCCGTCGCGGACGAGGCTGGGGCCGGAATACTCCGGTCGAGCGGCCGCGGGCGCGGCTTCGAGGCAGGACGCAACGGACGTTTCGAGCGCGGTGGTCATGCGATGCTCCGTGAGAGTCGACAGCATCCGGAGAACGCAGGTCCGGCGGCGGGGTGGGATGGCGAGAGCGGGTGTGGCATGTGGTCTGGGAACGTTGGTGGTGCGGTGCAAAACGAACAACCCCCGGCACGCGTCCGGGGGTTGCAGGGTGTTCTTCGGTTCAGTTGCGGCGGTTACACGCTCGCATCGACCAAGTCCACCACGACAGCCCGGACGCCGAGGGCGCCTTTGGCTTTCGCTTTGGTGGATTTGGTGGAGCGGAACGTCACAGGCGAACACTAGCCGTCGCGTGCGGCGAGTCAACCTGACGCATGCGAACGCAGAATCGGCATGACGAGCAACGTGCGGCCGACCCTGAAAAGACAAATCCCGCGGCTTCCCGCGGGATCGTCAAGTGGGCGAGGAGGGATTCGAACCCCCGAAGGCGTTAGCCAGCAGATTTACAGTCTGCCCCGATTGGCCACTCCGGCACTCGCCCGAGATGTACCGTCCTTTGGGGACACAAAGCCCCGAGGGACAGGGAGCAAGGTTAGGACGCCCGCCCGGTGGCGGCAATCGCCCATGGCACCCCCTCGTGCTCACGATCTGGATCGTGCGGATCGGTTGGGGACGTGAGCGGAAACCCGGCGGTGCGACGTCCGAAAGCCGCTGACAGGACTTGAACCTGCGACCCGCGCTTTACAAAAGCGCTGCTCTACCAGCTGAGCTACAGCGGCGGCACCCAAGGGTACGCGCGCCTCTGGGGGCGGGGCCTTTCAGGCCCCGGCGTCTCCGACCTGTTCCCATGCGAAGCAGTGGGACCGGCCTCCGGCCGGTCGACGAACCGTTGTTTGAGTTGCGGCGAAATTGCACGGAGCCCAAAGAAAAGGACCGGCTTCCAGCCGGTCCTACTGAGGGAGTGTTGACGGATTGGTGGAGGTTTCGCACCGGGGCCTGGAAGGCCCCGTCCCCGTGGGGCATCAGCGCTCGTTGGCGGGGATGCCCATGCCGTCGCGCTTGGGGCTTGGCGGGCGCTTGGGCGTGATGTAGGCCTTGGTCTCGAGTTCCTTGAGCAGGTGCTCGATGGCGACATCGAGCTGGGGGTCGCCCTCGCCATTGACCATCTTGGACGGGTCGTCGATCACGTCGATGTCGGGGTCGGTGCCGTGGCCTTCGATGGACCACTTGCCCTGGGTGGGGTTTTGCGGGTCGCGCTCGTAGTAGCCGAAGGACGGCACGGTGACGCCGCCGCCGTCGATGAGCGGGCGGTAGCCCTCGATGCCGACCAGGCCGCCCCAAGTGCGACGCCCGATGACCTTGCCGATGCCCATGCGCTTGAAGTAGCCGGGGAACGCATCGCCGCCCGAGCCGGCGAGGCCGTTGGCGAGCATGGCCTTGGGGCCGTAGTGGGCGTCCGGCGGCCAGGGCCAGTCCTTGCCGTCTTTGCGGGCCCAGTAGTTGATGTTGGGACGGTTGAGCAGCTCGATGAAGCGGGTGGGGATCTGCCCGCCGCCGTTCCAACGCTCGTCGATGATGAGGGCGTCCATGCCGCGCTGGCCGGTGAACATACGGACGAGGTCGCTCTGGCCGTCCTGTCCGGTGTTGGGCACGTAGATGTAGCCGATGCGGCCCTTGGACTTCTCGAAGACGTACTGGCGGTTCTTCTCGATCCAGGCGCGATAGCGGATCTGGGAGTCGCTGCCGACGGGCTTCACGAGCACGTCGCGGGTGTCGGCGTCCATCGACGCGGTCTTTCCGAGCGTGAGCGTGATGGTGCGGTCGGCCATGCCCTGGAAGGCAGCCCAGATGTCCTTGGTCGTATCGATCGGGACACCGTTGACGGCGAGGAGGTACTCGCCTTCCTTGGCGTCGATGCCGGGCTGGTTGAGCGGGGAGCGGGCGTCGGTGTCCCAGACGGCGCCGTTGTAGATCTTGGTGATCTTGTACGCCGTGCCCTTGTCGCTCGTGTCGAGAGCGAAGTCCGCCGCGAGCAAGCCGACGTTTGATTGCGTCGGGGTTTCGTAGGAGACAGGGGCGTTGTAGGCGTGCCCGATGTTGAGCTCGCTGATCATCTCTCCGATGATGTAGTTGATGTCCTCGCGGCTGACGGCGTCGTCCACCATCTTGCTGTAGTGCTCGTGGATCTTGGCCCAGTCCACGCCGTGGAGAGTGGGTTCATAGAAGAAGTCACGCTGGTAGCGGTACACGTCCTTGAGCACTTGACGCCACTCGTTCCGCAGGTTGACGGTGACGTTCATGCCGGCGGTGGGGACGTTGGTCGAGTTCCCGCCGCCCGCGGCCGCGTCCATCACGGAGATCGACGGTCCGCGGCGGACGAGGATCTTCTTGCCGTCGGCGGAAAGCTGGAAGCCGTTGGCCGCGGTGACGGCCTTCTCTTCCTTCTTGTCGTCCTTGATGTCGAAGATCTTGATGCCGGAGTTGGCCGGGTCGCGGCGGACGTAGATCAGCTTGTCGTCGTGTGTGACGCGCAGGTTGCCGAAGTTGCCGGGAGCGACGGGCAGGCGCATGGCCCGGGCCTCGAAGCCTTCGAGATCGATCTTGACTTCCTTGTCATCCTTCTTGGCTTCGTCTTTCTTGTCGTCCTTCTTGTCGCCGTTGGACTTGGCGTCGCCGGCGCTGACGGGGGTGCGGGTGCCGGTGAAGGTGCCGGACATGGGGCCCATGTTCCAGGTGCCCTCAAAGGAATTGCCGGAGACCTTGCCGGTGATGGTTCCTGCGCCGTTGGGAGTCGAGATGGTGAGCGAAAGTTCGCCGCTGGCCTTGTCGAACTTGCCGCCGGAGATGGCGATGTTGCCCATCGGGCCGCTCATGGAACCGGAGACGCTGCCGTCGGCGGCGAGCTTGAGGTTCATCGTGAGCGGGATGCCGCCGGGCGGAACGGGCGAGCCTTCGGCGCCGGTGGCCTTGCCGGACCACGAGCCGCTGAGGCCGTCGTCGGTGCCGTTGGCCTCGGGCTTCTTGTCGCCGTCCTTCTTGTCTTCCTTCTTGTCATCCTTCTTGGGTTCTTCTTTCTTGGCTTCTTCCTTGAAGGTCTCTTCGTCGCTGGTGGGCAGCCACGGGCTCTTCACGTCCTTGCGCAGCGGCACGACGTGCAGCACGTTGGTGTTCTGGTAGATCCAGGTTGTGTCGTTGGGGATGTCGCTGTAGGTCGGGCCGGTGATGTTGCGGGCGGAGTTGAAGTACAGGAACTCGCCCTTTTTGTCGAAGGCGGGGTCGCTGCTGTCGAACATCGGATCGGTGACGCGGGTCTTCTCGCCGCTCTTGACGTTGTAGAACCAGACGGATTGGTGCGGCGTGTTCTCGTCGGTGCGGTCGTAGGCGATCCAGCGCGAGTCGTTGCTGAACGAGACGGTGGGGGCGCCGCCGGCCCAGGGGTCGCGATCGATGACGACCAGACGCTCGGTCTCGACTTCGAGCAGGTAGAGCTTGCCGGTCTGCTCCCAGAAGGTGATGTACTTGGAATCAGGCGACCACTGGAGCGAGGAGCGCTGGCCCTCGCCGAGCGCGGTCAGGCGACGAGGCTTGGTGAGATCAACCTTCTTCTCGGCCTTGGGCTCCTCTTTCTTGGCTTCGTCTGCGGCGGCCTCGTCCTTCTTGACTTCTTCTGTCTTGGCTTCTTCCTTCTTTTCGTCGGCCTTCGGCTCGGCGTCCTTCTTCGCCTCGGGCTTCTTTTCGTCCTTCTTCTCGGGCGCTTTCGCGTCGGAGGGACGGACCCAGATTTCGTACTCGCCGGATTCATCGGTGATGTACGCGATCCACTTGCCATCGGGCGACCATTCGGTTTCGCGCTCGTTGACCGCTTCGGTGCGGGTGAGGTTGCGGATCACGCCGTCTTTGGCCGGAGCGGTCCAGATGTCGCCGCGAGCGACGACCGCCACCCGCTTGCCAGTCGGGGAGATTGACGCTTCGGTCAGGTTTTTGGCAGCGTCGAACGTCCGCGGGCGCACGGAGGGACGGTCGCCGGGAATGGTCACGCTGATGGCTCGCGTCTTGCCACTGCCGAGGTCGAGGACCTGAAGGCCGGTTCCGAGCTGGAAGATGATCTCGCCCTGGCCGTTGGGGCCGGGTCCGATCGAGGGGAAGCGGACGTCATCGGTCTTGTAGTCGGTGATCTGCGTGCGTTTGCCGGTGGCGACTTCGTAGGACCAGACGTTGAGGCGATGCTCGGGGCCGGCGTCGCTGGTGTAGTAGACGATGTCGCCCTTGCCGGCGGGGTTGAACATCGGGAAGGTGTCGGTGCCTTCCCAGTCGGTAATGAGCTTGGCGGAGTTGTCCTTGAGGTTGTAGAGCCAGATGTCGGTGGCCATGCCGCCGCGGTAGCGTTTCCAGGTGCGGAAGTCGGTGGTGTGCGGGATATAGGCGATCTGCGAGCCGTCGGGGCTCACGGACGCAAAGGTGCCGTAGGGCATCGGGTAGAGCGTGGGCATGCCGCCGCCGGGGGCGACGCGGTAGAGCTTGCTCACGCGGCCGTTGCCGAGGATCTGTCCGGCGTAGAAGACGAGTTCGTTCTGGTTGGTCCAGCCGACGGGCATGGGCGAGCTGGCGAAGTGAGTGACACGGTTGGGCGCGCCGCCGGCGACGTCGACGGTGTACAGGCTCTGCACGCCGTCGTAGTTGCCGCTGAAGGCAAGCTGCTTGCCGTCGGGGCTGAACTTGGGGAAGACTTCGACACCCTCGGGCGTGGAGAGCGGCGTGGCGAGCCCGCCGTCACGTGGCGCGGTCCAGACGTCGTTCGCATAAACGAACGCAATGCGATCCTTGCTGATCGCCGGGAAGCGCAGCATCACACCGCTGGGGGTCACGTCGGCCAGCGCGGAGACCGACAGCGCGGAGCCCGCGAACACGAGAAGCGACACGGCGGCAACCCCGCCACGACGAGCGATCATCGACAAGGCAAAACCTCCTTCGAGCCGGGGATATCTCGCCCCGGTGGTGCAGAACGGGAAGTGTACTTGGAAGTCACCTGCCACGGATTGCACCGGTTGTGGGCGTTGAACCGCCAGAATTGTCTGAGGATGCGTCTGGCGTGGAGGTGCCGTCGCCGATTCCAAGGAAAACAACGACGTCCGAGCAGCACAAAAAACGAACCGCGGCCCTCGATCGGGGCCGCGTTCAAAGTGGGCGATACTGGACTCGAACCAGTGACCTCATGCGTGTCATGCATGCGCGCTAGCCAACTGCGCCAATCGCCCATCGAAATGTCCCAAACCCGGGGGGCAGGCCCTTCGGACTCGGGTCCAGAGTATAGCCGGGATGATCGCGAAAGTGCGGGGGAGGGGCAGGGGCGAACACCATTAGGACTGGCCGGTGCTGACGGGGCAGGGGTGTCAGATCTTGGGCTGTGCGACGCAGACGCGGCGCTTCATGGTCGAAAGCCACGTGCCGCCCGGCTCTTCGATCGTGATGGCAAAGAGCGTGGGCGGCCGGACGTTGATGCGGGGCTCAACCTCGACATACAGGTCGTCACCGATCACCTCGCAACGGACCTGGCCTCGCCAACCGGATCCGTCAACAGCGGAGGTCGCGGTAGGGGCGGGGGCGTTGAAGATGCCGCCGCTGACACGGTGTTCGATGCCGCGGTCGTCGACGATCCAGAGCTGGTACTGCTCGCGGGCCGGGTCGTTTTTGGGCAGACCGCGGAAGACCATATAGCCCTTCTGCTTGGAGTGGCTCCAGACGATTTCACCCTTCACGCCAGCGATTTCTGGTTTGTCCCAATCGGCCCAAGGCGACCGGGTTGCATCCTTGGCGGCGTCGACTTCAGCGCGAAGAGATGCCAGCGAAACGAGGCCCGCGACCTGCGGAGTCTGACGGGCGCGGAACGCGGGGAGCCAACCGATCGCGGCGAACGCCAGGCAGGCGGCGGCGGCGAGCCAGCCGAGCCACGCGGTACCGACGCGACGAGGCTGCTGGATCGGAGTATCCGATTCGGTCAGACGGAGCGACGGAGTGCCCGGCTGGAACGAACCGTTCGTACGCTCGCGTTCGAATTGCTTGGCGGCCTGAGCGGCCCGTGTGAAGACCGACGCCGGGGGCGTCTCTGACTTGGCGACCATCGCGAGAAACGAGGCGCCAGCCGCGAGATCCATCGATTCGTCGTCGCCGTTGGCGTTCAGCCAGCGATCCAGTTCGGCTTGATCCTGCGGCGTGATCTCGTCGAACGCGCGGTCAGCGAGCAACTCAAGCACGCGGTCGTCCATCGGCGGCGTCGAAGCGGTTCGACCCAGGGGGGAACTCATGAGTTCACCTCCTGGCTGGTGCCCTTCCACTTCGTGAGCAGCTCACGGACCTTGATGAGCCCGCGGCGTGCGTGGGTCTTCACCGTGCCCAGCGGCATGCCGGTCGCGGTGGCAATCTTTTCGTGCGACAGACCCTGGTAGATCGACAGCCGCAGCACCTTCTGCTGGTCGGGGCTGAGCTGCTCAAGCGCGGTGGCCGCGATACGGGCCTCTTCGCCGAGCTCGGCGGTGGGGGGGACGCCGATCGCTCCCGACGGGTCCTCCGGAAGGGCGGCACGGTCGCGTTGGCGGTCGAGGCGGCGGCGGCGGTCGATCAGGCGACGGCGCGTGACCATCGCGATGAACGCGGCCTCGGAGGCAATGTTGGCGTCGTAGCGATACGCGTTGCGCCAGATCTCGACGAGGATTTCCTGCACCGCGTCCTCGGCCTCTGCGTTGTTGTTGGTCATCCGCCGCGCGAGCGACCAGACGAGGCCGGCATAGCGGTCGATGCATTCCTGCACCGCGCCCGGCTCGCCTGCTGCAACTCTTTGGAGGACCGGTGGACCCACGTGTCGGGGCGACTCCTTGCCCGCGTGTGCGCCGTTCCTGGCGTGACGACGCGGCGCCGGACGTCCCGGAAGCACGCGCCGTTCAAGGGCGGGAGAGGCATCATACCGGGCGACCGGAAGAAAGGCGCGTCCGATCACGCCGTCTCGCAGGTGCGACAACGCGCGGGCCGTGAGGCACGGGATCAGACCGAACGAACATGTTGGATTTACTGCAACAAGCATCCCCGGAACATCCATTCGCCGGCGGAAGGTGCGGCGTCGGAAGGGATTTCGTCGTCCCTGGGCGGTTTGGATGTCGCTTGGCATGAAAAACGGCCCAAAACAGGGAGAATCACGGGCCGTGCCGTCTGGGAAGTTCAGCGTGTCCAAGAAAAACGCACCGCGGGGCGGTGCGTTCGGGGATCGGGTGTTGGATCGGGCGGCTCAGTGCTTCGCGGCGGCCTCGGCAGCGTCGGTCGGGATGCCGTTCTTCTTCTTGTAGTCCTCGATCGCCGCGTGGATCGCGTCCTCGGCAAGCACCGAGCAGTGGATCTTCACCGGCGGGAGGGCGAGCTCCTCGACGATCGCGGTGTTCTTGATCGCTTCGGCCTCGTCGATGCTCTTGCCCTTGAGCCACTCGGTGGCGAGGGACGACGAGGCGATGGCCGAGCCGCAGCCGAAGGTCTTGAACTTGGCGTCGGCGATCTTGCCGGTCGCGGGGTCGATCTTGATCTGCAGCTGCATGACGTCGCCGCACTCGGGCGCGCCGACGAGCCCGACGCCGACGTCCTTGCGCTGCTTGATCTCGGCCTGGGTGCCGAAGCTGCCGACGTTGCGGGGATTCTCGTAGTGGTCGATGATCTTGGGGCCGTAGGCCATGTTCAAATCTCCAAAGGGCTAAATGGCCAAAGTGCCAAATGAGCGGTGAATGTGGTGTTCGATTTGGCCATTTGGCCCTGTGGCCATTTGGCCCTCTTCCTAGTGATGCGCCCACTCGACCTTGCTGAGGTCGATGCCTTCCTTGTGCATGTCGTAGAGCGGCGAGAGGGCGCGGAGCTTGTTCACCGCCGCGATGATCTTCTCGGCGGTGTAATCGATCTCTTCCTCGGTCGTCCAGCGGCCGAGACTGAGGCGGAGGCTGGAGTGCGCGAGGTCGTCGCCTACGCCGATGCCCTTGAGCACGTACGACGGCTCGAGGCTGGCGCTGGTGCAGGCCGAGCCGCTGGAGCAGGCGATCTCCTTGATCGCCATCATCAGACTCTCGCCCTCGACGAAGCCGAAGGAGATGTTGGTGATGTGGGGCAGGCGCTGCTCGCGGTGGCCGTTGATCGCGCAGGTGTCGAGGCGCGAGGTGATCGTGTCTTCCAGACGCTTACGCATCCGCGAGAGGCGAACGGCGTCGGCGGCCATTTCCTGATGAGCGATCTCGCACGCCTTGCCCAGACCGACGATGCCGGTGACATTCAACGTGCCCGAGCGGAAGCCGCGTTCCTGGCCGCCGCCGTCGACAAGGGGCGTGAGGCGCACGCGTGGCTTCTTGCGGCGGACAAACAAGCCGCCGACGCCCTTGGGGCCGTAGAGCTTGTGACCCGAGAACGAGAGCAGGTCGATGTTGTCGGCGTACACGTCGGTGGGCATCTTGCCGACCCACTGGGTGGCGTCGGTGTGGAAGATCACGTCGCGGCTCTTGCACAGCTCGCCGATCTTCTTGATCTCGTTGATCGTGCCGATCTCGTTGTTGGCCCACATGATGGTGACGAGGATGGTGTCCTCGCGCATCGCGGCCTTGACCATGTCGACGGTGACAATGCCATCGCGGGGCGGCTCGAGGAAGGTGACTTCAAAGCCTTCCTTCTGCAGACGCTTGCACGGATCGAGCACGGCCTTGTGCTCGATGTTGCAGGTGATGATGTGCCCGCGCGACAAGCTCGAGCCCGCGGCGTTCTTCTCGTACATGAGGGCCGCGCCGCGGATCGCGAGGTTGTTGCCCTCGGTGGCGCCGCCGGTGAAGATGACTTCCTTCTCGTCGCAGTTGAGCAGCTTGGCGACCTGGGCCCGGGCGGTCTCGACGCCGGCCTCGGCGTCCCAGCCGAACTGGTGGTTGCGCGAGCCGGGGTTGCCGAACTTGGTGGTGAAGTAGGGGAGCATCGCCTCGACGACACGGGGGTCGCAGGGCGTGGTGGCGGCATGGTCGAGGTAGATGGGGAGCCGAGGCGTGGTGCTGGACATGGGCGTCTCCGAGCGCGGGCGCGACTGGTTTCGACGCGGCGCGGCTGTCTGGATGCTGGTTGGATGCGATGCCGGTGAGACCGATTCTCGCTTGAGGAGCGTAGCGAGCGAATGAGCAGCAGGCGTCCGCGAGCGATCACAAACTTGTGTCGCGGTTGGATTTACGATGTGCGTGTCTGGAATGACGTCGCGATGAAGGCCAGCGCCTCAGGCCGACGTGCCAGGCTTGGCGCGGAAGATCATCTCGACGCGGTTGCCCTTGTCGTTGTATCGCACATCGTGCATATAGGCACGGATGAGCATGACACCGCGGCCACGGGGCACTTCCAGGTTCTCGTCGAGCGTGCAGTCGGCGACGGCGTCGGGCTTGAAGCCGGGGCCCTGGTCCTCGATTGCGATCAGCACCTCGACGGGAGTGACGGCGAACTCGACCTTTGCGGGAGTGTTCGGAGGGAGGTTGCGGTGGCCGTGGTTGAAGGCGTTGGCGATGCCCTCCTGAAAGGAGAGGCGGACGGCAAAGAGCGAGGCCTTGGAGTAGCCGCACGTGGCCATGGCGGCCTCGAGCGCATCCTGCACCGCTTCGACCTCGCCGCGGTCGTGGTGGACGATCGCGGCGTGGCGAATAGGTCCGCCGGAGTGACCGGCGTGCGACGCGTCGGGCGAATGTCGGGGCTGGTTCGTCATCGCAATGCGGTGAGGCGGACGAGCGTGCGGGCCAACATCGAGGGGCACATGGGAGTGCGGTTCGCGGCGATCAGCCGAAGCTCTTGATCGCGTCGTCGACGGACTCGTGGATCTGGAACAACTTATTGAGGCGGGTGATGACAAAGACCTCGTAGATCTGCGGGTCGATCGAGGCAAGGCGAAGCTGGCCGTTCTTCTGGCGGATCTTGTTGTTGATCGTGATCAGAGCGCCGAGCGCGGCCGAAGAAAGGTGATCGACGTTCGCGAAGCTGATGAGCAGCTTGGGCGAGGCCTCGGCGTCGATGAGGCGAGAGATCTCCTCGCTGATCATCTGGATGTTGCCCTCGTCGAGGATATTACGGTCGATGAACTCGATCTGGACGACGCTGTCCTGCTTGCGGATGCGGAGTCTGGATTCGGAAGGCATCGAGGGGCGTCTCCGGAGGCGGCGTGCTGGGCCGCGGGTAAGGGCGGGATTCTAGACCCGTGCTCAGGGTCGATCGGCGGTCGGAACGTCGCAACTGCAAGGAGTCAGAAAAGAAACGGCCCCGGCGTGTGCCGGGGCCGCGGGTGTTTGCTGGTCGGAATCAGCCTCCGATGCCGGCGTTGAGCGAGTCGATCAGGCCGGGGTGAGCCTTGTTCTCCTGCTCGCTCTGGATGAGGATCGTGGGCTTGTAGAGGATGAGCAGGGTGCGCTCTTCCTTGGTGGTCGAGCGATTGCTGAAGAAGCGGTTGATGATCGGAATCTTCGAGAGCACCGGGACGCCGGACTCGATCTCCTGCTCGTCGACGATGCGCTGACCGCCGAGGAGGATCGTGCCCTGATCCGGGATCGTGACCGTGGTACGGACGCTGCTGGACGAGATTTCGGGCAGCTGGAAGGTGCCTGACGGGATCGTCGCCGCCGACCCGCCGCCGAGGCCGCCGCCGCCACCGACCGCGGCGAACGTCTGGCCGGTGCGGAAGCGGACGAGCTGAGAGATTTCCGTGTAGATGTCGGCGGTGACGTATCGGCGATCGGCCGAGATCGTGCCGCGGACACGCATGATCACACCGGTGTTGAGCGGCTGGGTCTGCGGCTGGAAGGCAACCGCGCCCTGGTTGGTGATCGGGGTGAGGCTGGCGATGTAGGTCAACTGGTTCGTGACCTGGATGTTGGCTTCCTGGCCGTTGGTTGTGGTCAAGCGTGGAGCCTGAAGGTTGACGTTCCGACGATCGGCTTGCGTCGCCTGGATCAGGAAGTCGACCTGGATATCGTCGAGGAAGGTTCCCGCGGCCGCGAAACCGCGTCCGGCTGCGAGAACTTCCGCGGCGAATGGCGCCGTGGTGAGGGCATTGGTAATGCCCAGCGAGTTCTGGGTCAGCCCGACCGGGCCGAAGCCCTGGTTGTTGACCGCGGTCTGCGCGACGGGCTGCTGGACGACGCCGGCGGTCGTGAGGAACGTCGTCGGCTGGCTGTTGAAAGTGCGTTGGAGCTGTCCGTTGGCTCCGAAGAAGTCCGACGCGCGAAGGTTCTGATTGTTGTTCGTGAGACTGCCGTTCTGTGCGACGTAGGTCCCGGTCACACCCTGGACGCTATTCACCGCTTCGTTCAGCTGGCCGCCGTTGTTGTTCAGATACACATCGACGTCAAAGCCGATCTGCTCAAAGAAGGCCTGCGAGACGAGCAGGAAGCGGGCCTCGGAGTTGACCTGCATCGCGCGGATTTCACGCAGACGACGGAGCAGGGCACCGATGGAGCGGTGGTTCTTGGGGGTCTGCGTGATGAGCAGGTTGCCCTTGTACCGGCTGACAAAGCCGACGGAGCCGCCGTTCTCGCGCCAGTTGTCAGGATCGACCTGTTCGGTGAGGAGACGCACCAGTTCGTCGGTGAGCTCTTCCTGAGTCGGCCCGGTCTGCTGGTTGTTGTTCTGGTTGCCGCCCGAGAACGGGCTCTGGCCGCCGCCGCCGCCGCCGGAAGACGCGGCCTGGAGCGACGAGTTCAAGTCAAACTGGGGGACATCGCTGTAATCGCGGATCACGATCAGCAGGTCCTTGATGTCATAGATGACCATCAGGGTGCTGCGGTTGATCGTTTCCGCGGAGGCCACGCGGAGGATGCCGTCCTGCACTTCCCACGCGGCGGCGCTGGTCGGGTCGGGGCTGACCTTGCGGACAACCAGGTCGAGCAGGTGGTCGAGGCGGATCGTCGAGAGATTCGCGGTAACGGGCGTGTCTTTGTTCACGCCGATCTTCTCGAGCGACGGCCAATCGATGTCCATCCGAACATTGCCGGCCTTGGAGACCCAGTCAAGGGCCTTTTCCATCGGCGTCTCGGTGAAGTCGACGGGGCGGCGCGTGTTCGCGAGAGCCGCGAGCGTCTGACGGGTCTCGACAGGCTCGGCAAGGGTCACCGGCTCGCCGCGATCCTTGATCACGGTCGGCCAATCTTCCGGGTAGCTCACGATGTCGCGGCTGAAGATCGTCGCTGCCTGGTTGTCGAGCGACTGATCCGCGATTGCGACGTTGCGCTTGCGGCTGGTTTCGCCCCACGTCTTATAGATGCGAGCGCTGGTGAGCACGTCTCGGAGCAACAGACCCGTCGGATTGATCGGATCCAGGAAGAGGATCTGATCGACGACCTGAAGTGCTTCCTCGTACTTCATCTCGACCTGAAGAGCGCGGACGCGATCGATCGCCTCGCGGATCTTGCGGTCGCGCTCGCGGGCGCCCTCGGCGGCCGTGCGGTTGCTTGCCTCGAGGTTCGCCTGGGCGGCGGCGGTCGCGCGGGCTGCGGCGAGCTTCTGCTCTTCGGTGTCCACCTGCTTTAGGAAATCGGAGACCTTGCCCTGCATCGTCTGGAACTCGGTCTCCGCGAAGCGCTCGCGGTTGGAGTTCAAGATGAGGCGGGCGCGGGCAGCAGCGTCTCGGGCGCGGATGGTGTCGCCGCTCTTGAGCGAGTCGGCGGCTTGGACGAGCTGGTTGTCGAACTCGGCCTGAGCCTGCTGGCGGGCAACGGTGCCCTGTTCGATGAAGCCCTGCAGGTCGCGTCCGTCGGGCGAATTGCCACGCAGACGCAGGCGAGCCTCGGCGAGACGATCGTCCACCTGCTTGGACTGCTCCGCGGAGAGGAATTCGCGGAACTGTGTGCGAAGACGGCTGTACTTGGTCTGCGCCTCGTTGTACTTGCTGTCGGTGAAGGCCTGATCGGCCTCGGCAAGGAGATTCGCCGCCTCGGTGCGGCGGGCCGCGAGGACGGGATCCTCACCGGCAGCGGGCTGCACCTGAGCGGTCGTTTCGGTCGAGGTCGCGGAGGCGATCACCTGTTGCGCGGCGGGCTCCGGCTCGCGGCGCTCGATCACGCCCGGCTCGGCCAGCATTGCGGCGGCGACCACCGTCTCGCGGGCGTCGCCACGGAACGCGCGGCCTCGTTCCTGTTCGGCGGCGATGATCGCGCTGCGGAGCGCGTCCATCGTGTCGGCCTGCGCCGGCGTCAGCTCGACGTTCCACTTATTGACGATCTCAACGAGCCCCTTGGCCCGAGTGAAGTCCTTGGCTTCGGCCGCGTTCTGGGCAGAGGCGAGCTTGCTGTCGACCAGCTTCGCAACGCTCGCCTTACGGGCGACGATCTGCTTGAGGAGGCTTTCGGCCGCGCCACGGTTCGCACCCGCGTCGGTGCTGTTCAGGGAGGAAGCGAGACGCTCGGCGGTGCGGAGGTCGTCGCCATCGAAGGCAACCTTGGCGCGCTCGAGGGAAACCTGACGCGGATCCATGGAGCGGATCTTGTCGTCGGCCTGCTGCAGAAGTTCGATCGAGCGGGTGCGCTCGGTCTCGGTCATGTTGAGGTTGCTGGCGGCGAGGAGCATCTCGCGGGCTCGCACAGCGCTGCCGGCGCTGAGTTCCTTCGTCGCCGCGTCGAGCACAGCGCTGGGCGACGCTGTCGCGACAGCCGCAGGCTGGGCCGCGAGCGTGTTCGCCGTGCCGGCGAGCGTGGAGAGAATCGACGTCGAGGCGATGAGACCGATCCGATGGCTCTTCATCATGCTGCTCCGAAGCGTTCGGCCCGCCGGGTCCACCCCGTCGGGCTGCAAAGTCAGGTGCGGAATGTAGCAACTCCGCGAACGTGTTTCTCGCCCATCGGCGCGATTCTCGGGCGTGACCCAAAGCCCGCGCTCGATCGGCGAACGGCGGAGGCGTCGATTCGGCGACGCGACCGCTCCCCACGACAAGTCACACTGCGAGTCCGCCCGAGGGCCCCATCGGACGACTCATGGTTCTTCACGAGGACCGGCTGAGCCGGTTGTGGGCTTCTGTCGGCGCGTGTGCGCCGTCGTATCGCCCCGTGCACCGCAGCGGACCCGCTCCGCTCGGTGCGTCTCAGCACCGCTCTCCCGCGCGGGAGGGCGTGCCGTGCGTCCCTCTTCGCACGACCGGTACGACCGGTTGAGCAAATCCGGGAAGTCGGACACAACATACTGAATCGGCTCGATGAACGCAAGACCCTTGCGGATTGGTTTCCGCATGGGAACGGTGGGCAAGGGTGTGCAAGACGGCGCAGATGCTTGTCGGGTATCAACTTACGACGCGTGCGAGCCAGATTTGACCGGCCTTGAGCGGCTCGGTTTCGCTGGGTGCCGGGTCGACGTCAATATCCTCTGCCTTCGTCGGTTTGGCGGTCGCCCGCTTGGGGCGGGTTCGCCGCTTGGTCGCCGCGGTCTTGAGGAGGTCTGTGAGCTGCTCGCGGCTCAGCCGGTCGGACGCCACGATCGAGGGCTGGTGCGTGTCGGGGTCCACGTCCCCCAGGAGCCGGGCTGCGGCATCGATCCCGGTCTCCTCCGCCTCACGGAGATTCGGGGCCGCGAGGGCGATCTCGACATACGACGCCATCGAGCGATCCTCGGGGTCGAAGCGGATGATGAGCCGCCAGGGCGTCATGCCCAGGTCCTTGCCGCTCTCGTCGAGATTCTGGTCGGCGTCGACATTGAGCAGCAATCGCCAATCGTCCTTGAGCACTTCGACGATCTCTTCGAACCGCATCCCGTCGGCGGAGCGATCGGAGAGCAGGACGCCGCGATGCTCGTGGGCCGCGCTGTCCGCTCCGGCGGGTTCGGGGTTCTCTTCGCAATCGAACGCAGCGAGGATCTTCTCGACGCGTTCCTTGTACTCGGGCTGTACGCGAACGGTGACGATCTTGTGTTCGTCGACGAAGACGTACATGAACGGGTCTTCGCTCATGGCACCGAAGCCGACCATGCCGTCCTCGTAGAAGAGGTCGCGATACTCGCGCACGTCGTCAAGGAAGCGGTCGAGCCCGATGAGGTCGTAGGAGATGTACGGATCGATCTCGCGATACGCATCCTGCCCGAGGACGTCGAGGATCGGGTACACGCGCCCTGGCATAAGCGAGAACAACATGCGGCACAGGGGCTCGACCCGCTCGGCGCTGACCACGATGTCGAAAACGTAACGGTCGGGCCACTCCTCCCACTCGGTCGCGGCCTCTGCGTCCTCGCCGCCGTCGGCGGGTTCAAAGAACGACGCAAAGCCAGCCTTGGGCGTCATCTCCTCAACGGGGTAGACGCCGAGCGGGAACTTGAACCCGTCGTTCTCGACGCGCTCGATGCTGGGATCGGCCTTGCAGCGGGGCAAACGGGCTCCTTCTTTTCCGGTGAACCGGGATGCGGTGCCCGAGTCTACGGCGGCGGCGAAGCGATTGCGACCGAGCGGCGTACGCTGGGGCGATGAACCAGTCGACACCCAATCAAGCCAAGCCCGATCCGGATGCCTCGGAGAGTCACGTTTTGATCGTCGGGCTTTGTGTCGGAAACACACGCACCCGCGTCGCCTGGGTCGCGGGTACAGAGATCCACGATCCGCAGTCGATCGACAACGCCGATCCGGCGGCGATCGTTGCGGCGGCCAAGCAGCTCAAGGCCCGCAACGCCGGCCGCGCGTTCGTGATCGCGAGCGTGAACAAGCCGATGTCGGAAAAGCTCGAGACGGCGCTCACCGGCGAAGGTGATGTCTACGTCGTCGGGCGTGATCTTGAGATTCCGATGAAGCACACGCTCGAGGACGCGAGTACGGTCGGGCAGGACCGCCTGCTCGACGCGCTCGGTGCCTACGCAAAGCTCAAGGAAGCGTGCGTTGTCGTCGATGCTGGCACCGCGATCACCATCGATTTCGTTGACGGCGAGGGGACGTTTCACGGCGGGGTGATCGCCCCGGGGATCCGCATGATGCTGAAGGTCATGCACCAGCAGACCAGCGCCCTGCCCGAACTGGCGTACGAGCTGCCCAAGCCCGAGCGGGGCGTGTTCGGAAAGGACACCACGCACGCGATGCGGCTCGGCGTGACCAACGCGCTGATCGGGCTCGTGCGATTTACTGTGGAGACGTACGCCGAGCACTACCAAGCCTTTCCTCCCGTCATCGCGACCGGAGGCGACGCGGCGGTGCTCGATGGCGATCCGATCGTGGATCGCATCGTGACCGATCTGCAGATGCTCGGCCTGGCCGAGGTCTGTCGCCAAGCGGCGGAAGAAGGAGCGATGGACGCGTGAGCGGAGCCCGTCGAGATGCCTCGGCGCATCGCGAGCTTCCGCGCCCTGCGCAGCGGGCAGAGATGGCAGAGCCCGCGAGGGCAGAGGGGGTTGCGTCGGCCACTTGGCGGCTTGCGACGCCTTCAACTGTGGGGGCGGTTGCGGTCGTCGAGATCGTCGACGCATCGGGTCGGATCGGGGTGACGCTGGATCATCTCGGCCTCGGTGGAATCGGCTCCGATGACTGCAGGCTGCGTGATCTGCTCGGCATTGACCGCGGGCTTGTGGCGCGGTTGGGCGATCGAATCGCGTGGCTCATGCCGCACGGAGGGGCCGGGGTTGTGCGAGCTCTGTGCGCCGCTCTTGAATGCCGCGGCGTCATCCGGGCGTCGGCGGTCGATCCGCGAACTGCGTATCCCGAAGCCAGCGATTTGATCGAAGCCCGAGTGCTCGTCGCCCTCGCGCGGGCCGCGAGCCCTTTGGCGATTGATCCGTTGCTCGATCAGCCGCGGCGGTGGCGCGAACCCGGCGCGACGAGCGACCCGCGGCGAGACGCGATTCTGGCTCGCCTGCTCACGCCGCCGCTGGTCGTGGCGGTGGGGGCCAGCAACATCGGGAAGAGCACGCTGCTCAACACGCTCGCGGGTCGCGGGGTGTCGATCGTTGCGGATGAGCCCGGAACGACCCGCGATCACGTCGGCGTCATGCTCGACGTCGGCGGGCTTTGGATACGGTTCATCGACACTCCGGGCGTGCGCGATGGCCTTGATCTGGCCGCTGATGCGGTGGAACTGGACGCGGCTGCGGCCGCACGGCGGCTTGCTGATCGTGCGGACCTCGTACTCGCGTGCGGCGATCCGACGCATCCGCCCCTGGACATCGGGGCGACCTCGCGGTTGACGGTGTGTCTGCGGAGTGACCTCGGCGAACCGCCCTGGTCCGGCGACGTGCGTGTGAGTTGCCGCGATCTTGCCGGGGTGGAATCGCTGGTGGCGAAGGTGCGGGAATCGCTGGTACCCGCCTCGGCGGTGTCGCACCCCGGGGCGTGGAGGTTTTGGGAGGAGTGACGGAGCGGCGTGTCCGCTTCGTCGTCTCTTTGGACCGCGAACCCACAAGACCGAACAGCCCATCTCGGGGTGCTGGCTTCCAGGACGGACCGGCGTCGCCGGGGTTCCGGATTGCGCATCCGACCGTCCATAGACTTACCCCTTGCCGAGCGCCGGGCGATCGACCCGGGGCGGCGGTTCCGTTGACCGGTTTGAGGATCGCATGGAAGAGAAAAAGAACATTCAGATCCGTGAGCGCGCGGGTCTTGAAGAGTCGCGGCTGAATCAGGACTTCATCGAATTCCTGACCAAGTGGAGCACGCCTCTGCTCGTTGTTGTCGCCCTGATCGTCGGCGGCAATTATTTCTACAAGCAGTACAACGACCGGCAGACGGCGAAGCTCACCGAGGCGTTCAAGGAGCTGTCCGGCGCCGCGACGGTCGCCAACCCCAGCCCGACAACGCTCGAGGACGTCGCCCGAAAGTATCGAGGCGTCGCGAGCGTCGGCGAACTCGCCAGCTTGAAGGCCGCCGACGCGTACATGCGTGCCATCATCCGCGGAGTGAAGCCCGGCGCGGACGTGAACGCCGACGGCACGGTCAAGGAAGTCGGCGATGAGCTGACCGCGGAGGACCGTGCGAGCTTCCTTGCCAAGGCCGAGGAGCAGTACCGGCTGGTCATTGAGTCTTCCGCCAACGACCCAAGTAAGACGCTGCTGCAGCTGGGCGGACTCTTCGGCCTTGCGAGCGTTGCGGAGTCTCGCGGCGAAGCGGACAGTGCGAAGTCGGCGTACGAGCAGGCGAAAGCCATCGCGGCTGCGAACAGCGAGTTCAAGCACTTCGTCGAAGTTGCCGACAGCCGCATCGCGTCGCTCCCGAAGGTGATCGCGGTCGCGAAGCTGCCGACAAAGGCTTCGCTCCCGGCTCCGTTCAAGGAAGATCCCAAGCCCGCGGACAACATCACGATTCCGTCGATGGACGCGCCCGGTGCGAGTTCCGTGATTGGCCCCGCCGGTCCTGCGCCGGTGCAACCTGCTGGACCGCAGCCGGCCGCGACCCCGGAAGCCGCCCCAGCAGAAAAGCCTGCTGACAAGCCTGCGGATCCGGCGCAGCCCAAGTAACCGACCGGCACGCGACAGCGGAGTGACGCGATGTCGCGCGATCGAAACGACAAGCACCCATCGAAACCACCGGTCCGCGGAAGCGGCGATGGCGCAGATGAAGCCGTCGAGATCTCCATTGGCGGCAAAGACGGCAAGTGGGATCCAGGCCCCCTCGTCACGCCCGGCGGGAAAGTCGATGCCGCCGCACTCGAGCGGGCGATCGCGGCGAGCGTGGGCACCACATCAACGCCGGCGGGTGACGCGGACGAAGGCGAGGAGACCTTCGACGAGGCGGCGCTGACGACGCCGCAAGCGGTCGCGGCACGCACGGTGCGGTTCAAGCTGCTCCGCGATCTTGACAAGCGGCTCGATAAATATCTCTGCGACCGCATCACGTTCATGAGCCGCAGTCAGCTGCAGAAGCTGATCGACGAGGGCGGCGTGAAGGTGAACGGGCGTGCGCCCAAGTCGTCGACGAAGCTGAACTCCGGCGACATCGTCGAGGTGGTGGTGCCGCCGCCGCCGCCGACGGAGATCCAGCCCGAGGACATCCCGCTCGAGGTGCTGTACGAGGACGAGCACCTGATCGTGATCAACAAGAGCCCGGACATCATCGTGCACCCGGCCCGCAGCCACAACAGGGGCACGATGGTGAACGCCTTGGCGTATCACTTCCGAAACCGCAGCACACTCGGCGGCAGCCTCTCCAACGTCGGCACCGAGTTCGCCCGCCCCGGCGTCGTGCACCGCCTCGACCGCAACACCAGCGGCGTGATCGTCTTCGCCAAAAGCGAAGAAGCCCACTGGAAGCTCGGTCACTCGTTCGAGCACCGTCGCGTGGACAAGCGGTACCTCGCCGTCGTGCAGGGCTGGGTCGAGCCGGAGATCGATGTCATCGACCTTCCCATCGGCCCGCACCCGTCGCGTGAGAAGGGGTATCGCGAGAAGTACGTGGTGCGGCACGACGAACTGGGCAAGCCGTCGGTGACGGTGTGCCGGGTGCGGGAGAGGTATGGAGTGGGAAGAGACGAAGAGACGCAGAGACAAAGAGACGAAGTGGGAGGAGGTGCGACGATCGCGAGGACGCCGCCCGCCCTGGCTTCGGGATGGGCGTCTGGCACAAGCCACTCCGTCTCTCCGTCTCTCCGTCTCTCCGTCTCTTCGTTCTCCCTCGTCGAACTCGAACTCCGCACCGGCCGCACGCACCAGATCCGAGTGCATCTGTCGCACAACGGCTGGCCGATCGTGGGCGACGACATGTACGGCGGGAAGGCGTACGAACTGACCGAAGACGGCGTGCCGCACGCGATCACGCAGCAGGCCCTGCACGCGTGCGTGCTCTCGTTCACGCACCCCATTCGCAACGAGCGCATGACATTCACTGCGCCGCTACGCGGGGAACTTGCGAAACTGGTCCGCGATCTGCGGCGGCGTGCGGATGCAGTGGGTGGCGTCGATCGGCCGGTGGTGCCGGGGGCGACGGTGGATTTGGAGAAGGCGGTGGGGTGAGCGATAGAGCCTCTCGCGTAAGCGAGAGGTGGGTGGTCCTCTCAATGAGCCATCGTGTATTTCACCGCACCTCGAACCGCCTCGTCAAAGAACAACGACCTGGTGCTGGACTGATTCGTCCAGAACTTGGTGCGATCACCATGCCGCCCGCTCGCGCGAAGCGCCCGCGTCGCCCAAGATTTCAAGAGGGCCGCGACATGCTCCGGGCTGCTCTCCGATGACTTGAGCACCACGTGAACGTGATTGCTCCGGACCGCCAGGGCGAGAATGCTCCACCGGCGGACTTCACAGGTCGTGCGGATCGCCGATGCGACAGTCTCACGATCAGACTCGTCCAACGTCAAGGTCGGCTCGCTCTGGCGTTCGAGCACTCGGGTGCGGCGGGAACGGTCGGGTCCTGCGTAGCTCGTGCCGTATTGGTTGTGGTGATCGTCGACCGAGCCGCGATCATCGCCGTGGAGCCACGAGCCGTAGGTCGTCCACGTGATGAAGTAGGCGATCGGGGGCATGCGGGAATGAGAGTGCGGCGACCTCTCGCTTACGCGAGAGGCTCTATCGGAAATTCTACAACGTGATCCGCTCGGCCCCGCCCAGATACGGCCGCAGCGCTTTGGGAATCGTCACGCTGCCGTCCGCGTTCTGGTGATTCTCCAGGAGCGGGATCAGGAAGCGCGGGCTCGCGAGCACGGTGTTGTTCAGCGAGTGGCAGACGACGGTCTCGGTCTTGCCGCCGTCCACGGCTTTGCGATACCGCATGTTCAGGCGGCGGCACTGGAAGTCGTAGAGGCGGCTGGCCGAGTGCGTCTCGCCGAAGTCGCCGAGCGGGCGGCCGTCGGGGCCGGCCTCGCCGCGGCCGGGCATGAAGGACTCGATGTCCACCATGTCCGCGTTCTTGGGGCCAAGGTCGCCGGTGCAGCACTGCAGCAGGCGGTAGGGAATTTCCAGACCCTGCAACAGGTCCTCGACAAACCCGATCATCTTCCTGTGCCACGCGCGGCTCTCGGCCTCGTCGGCCTTGCAGATCACCACCTGCTCCACCTTGTCGAACTGATGGATGCGGTAGAGACCCGCGGTGTCCTTGCCCGCGGCTCCGGCCTCGCGGCGGAAGCACGTCGAGACCGTGACATACTTCAGCGGCAGCACGCTCTCGTCGAGAATCTCGCCCTGGTGCAGGCCCATCAGGCCCACTTCGCCCGTCCCGGTAAGGAAGAGGTCGTACCCGGACTTGCCTTCCTTGGCCGGGTCCGCATCCGGATTCCCGCGTTGGCTCTCGGGGATGTGGTACGCCTGCTCGCGGCCGGCGGGGAAGAAGCCGGTGCCGATCATGGCCTCTTCGCGGACGAGTACGGGCACGCTAACGGGCGTGAAGCCGTTCTTGTCGGTCATGAAGTCGGTGGCGTAGCGCAGGATCGCCAGGTGCAGGCGCATGCCCCAGCCGGTGAGGACGTAGGAGCGGGTGCCGGCGAGCTTGACGCCGCGCTCGAAGTCGGCGAGCTTGAGATCGCGGACGATCTCCTGGTGCGTCTTGGGCTTGAACCCTTTGTTCTGTTCGAAGGACTTGGCGAGGTCGTAGCCGCCGGGGCTCCAGCGCTTGATCTCGACGTTGCTGCTGCTGTCCTTGCCGACGGGCACGTCGGCGTCGGGGGGCAGCGGCACCTGCAGCAGCAGCGCGTTCAGTTCGGGCTCGATCGCGGCGAGCGCGGGCTCGGCCTGGGCGATCTGGTCCTTGAGGGCCGCGGGCTTGGACTTGATCGCGTCGAGCTCTTTCTGGAGAGCCGCGGCTTCATCGCCGGTGGCCTTCTTGATTGCGCCGCTGAGCTTGCCGATCTGCGGGCCGAGGTCCTTCTCGATCTTCTTCTGCTCGGCGCGAAGCGTCTCGATCTTGGTCATCATCGCCCGGCGCTGCTCGTCGAGCGTCAGGATGCGGTCGATGTCGACGTGGATGTTCTTGGCCTTGGCGCCGCTCTTGAAGCGGTCGGGCGTCTCGCGGAGTTGGCGGAGGTCGATCATGGTGGGGGGTGGGGCAGTGGGGCAGTGGGGGAGTGGAACAGTGGGGCAGCAGACGGAAGGAAATGCGGCCCTGGCACGCGGCTGCGACCGAGAATCTGCACTTCCTGCCGCTCCGCGGGAACCTCAGGCCGGTGGCCGCCGGAATCCTTGCCGCGGGGCGTGCGGGTCCACGCATGTTGTGGCACCTGCCGGCGAGTGTAGGAAACACGATCCGGCTTCAGGCGTTACACTGCTGCCTTGGGATGGGAGCGGGAGGCCTTGGGCGGGGACCAGGTCGTCTGTCTGGAGGGAATCGCTTCTATTGGCCTCGTACTACCTCAAACCGATTCGTGGCAGCGCGGCGATGATCCGGCTTGGGAAAGAACCGGTCACGATCGGCCGCCATCCTGACAACACCATCCCCATCGCCGACGATCTGGCGAGCCGCTTCCACTGCGCCGTCGAGCCTGACGGCGTGGGCGGGTGGAGCGTCCGTGACTTGGGCTCGCGCAACGGCACCAAGGTGAACGACCAGAGGGTGAAGGAAGTGCGGCTCAACCCCGGCGATGTGCTCCGCATCGGGGCGCACGAGTTCGTGATGGCCGAGGATTCTGAGAGTGATCGCGCCGGGCTGGTCGAGTCCGCCGACGACCACGCGGTGCCCGAGGAAGAAGCAGACGACAAGTCGTGGGTTGCATCGCTCATCGAGGTCATCGAGGCTCTGCCGCCCAAGGACATGCCGATCGAGTCGCTGACCATCATCGAGGCCAGCGGGCGGCCCTCGGCGGCACTTGCGGGCAGCAGCGACGGTCCGGCCGCGGTGCGGCTCTTGCTGCAGCTCGCCAGCAAGTCGCGGGCGACCGACATCCACATCGAGCCCAAGGCCGACGCGTACCACCTCCGCTTGCGCGTCGACGGGCAGATGGTGAGCATTGGCACTCTGCCGGGGCGCGTGGGCGAGTTGGTGTATGGCTTGGTCAAGACCGCGTGCCAGATGCGCAGCGCGGCGAGAGACGCCGTGCAGGAAGGCCACTTCTCCGCCAAGTTTGCCGACCGGCGCGTCGAGTACCGCGTCAGCTTCACGCCTTCGGTTTACGGCCAGAAGCTCGTCCTGCGCGTGCTCGACGACCGGGCCTTGCCCAAGTCGATCCACGACCTGGGCATGGCCGGGTACATGACCGACCGACTCAAACGCATCACCTCGCAGGACCACGGCTTGTTGCTGGTTGCCGGTCCCACCGGCTCGGGCAAGACCACGACGCTGTACACCGCACTGCGTGACATCGACCGCGAGTCGCGCAACGTCGTCACCATCGAAGACCCGGTCGAGTACCAGATCAGCAACGTCACGCAGATCCCCATCGACGAGAGCAAGGGCAACAACTTCGGGGCTCTTCTGCGCAGCGTGCTGCGTCAGGACCCCGATGTGATCCTCGTCGGTGAGATCCGCGACGAGGAAACCGCCCGCACCGCGATGCAGGCCGCGATGACCGGGCACTTGGTTTTTTCGACCGTGCACGCCAAGGACACGATCTCGGCGACGTTCCGGCTGCTGGACCTGAAGGTCGAGCCGTATCTGGTTGCGAACGCTCTCGACCTGGTGCTCGGTCAGCGATTGGTCCGCGTGCTGTGCGACAACTGCAAGCGCGGCGCCCCGATCTCGCCGGGTCAGGCGACGCGGCTGGGCCGCTTCATCGCGGGCAAGAAAGAGATGTTCGTGGCGACCGGTTGCCCGCGGTGTCTGAAGACCGGATATCGCGGCCGCCGCGCGATCTACGAGCTGCTGGATTTCAACGACGAATTGCGGGACGTGATCCTGAAGGAGCCGACGATCGCCGCGATGAAAAAGGTGATCGAGCAGGGGCTATTCACCACACTGGCGCAGTTCGGCTGGAAGCTGGTGGCCGAAGGGATTACGACGCTCGAAGAGGTCGACAAGGTGGCGGGGCAGGGGTAGGAAAAGCTCAAAGCGATAAAGCTCAAAGCGAAAAACGGAGCAGGCTGGATCGATGCTGCGGTGCGTATCGCTCGGATGCATTCGACTCATCAAGCCTCACGCCACGCCGGGAAGCGTGTGCGCCAGTCGTCGAGCGTCCGCCGCGGGATCTCGACGCGAATCACCTGCTCGCGATCATCGGCTTCAGCGAGTACGACGCCCATCGGGTCGATGGCCATCGAAGCGCCGGGGTAGCGGAGCGCTGGGTCGCTGCCGCTGCGGTTGACGCCGAGGACGAAGGCCTGGTTCTCGATCGCGCGGGCGATCAAGAGCGCCCGCCAGTGGGCGGTGCGGGTGTCGGGCCAATTGGCGGGGACGACGAACATCTCCGCACCGGCCTTGAGCCCGTCGCGGAAGAGCTCGGGGAAGCGCAGGTCGTAGCAGATCGCCGGACACACGGCGATCGACTGATCGCCGCAGTGCCACGAGTAAGTCACGCAGCGATCTCCCGCGGCGAACGCGTCGCACTCTCGCTTGCCGGGCTGGCCCAGCGAGAACGGGTGACGCTTGTCGTACTCCGCGAGCGTCGCGCCGTCGGGGCCGACGACGGTGTTGCGGTTGAGCCCGCGGCCGCTGGCGTCGAGAACGGTGCGAGAGCCGTGCACCGTGGCGCGGTACTGGATGGCGAGGTCCCGCAGAAACCGCAGCGTGCTCTGGTCGCGGTCGGCGGTGAGTTCGAGCCGGAACGAGAACCCGGTGTCGAACATCTCCGGCAGGACGATGAGATCGCCAGCGAATGGCGGAGCGGCTTCGAGCAGCGCGGCCACCTTCAGGTGGTTCGCTGCACGATCCTCCCACGCGATGTCGAGCTGGACGAGATGGGCGTGCATGGACACTCGCTCTCACTGCGTTGGCTGGCACAGGCGTCCAGCCTGTGCCAGCGGAGGATCGGAACTCAACCGATCGACCGCGCCGCCTTGCTCTGCTTGAGGCCCAGGGCCGCGAAGGCGCCGACGCCCGCCAAGGCGACGACGATGAACATGGCGAGGATGGAGTAGCTCGCGGTCCACCCGCCGCTGATCGACACAGGGAATGCCGAGAGCACGCCCGCGGTGAAGAACGCGCTGAGCAGTGCGAGCAGGCCGAGCCGCGTCAGCACGAACCCGGCCACGCCGCCCGCCAGGAGCGCCGCAACCACGATGATCGGGCTGCCGGCGACGCCGGACTGCGCCATCGCGGCGATCGCGAAGAAGATCACCAGCACCGCGAAGATCGCGGCACCCGCGAAGGCCTGGTTGTTGATCAGGAACCGCGGCAGGGTGCACACGAACGTGATCGCCAGCGTGAGCAGGATCGCGCTGATGAGCGCCGACAGCACGACCGAGATCGCCGGGAGCGGCCCCATGAGCGTCAGTTCGTTGATGCCCAGAGCCGCGGGCGTCCCGCTTCGGGCGGCGAAGAACGCGACGCCCTGCACCACCAGCACCCACGCCACGCCCAGGAACGAGCCGACGAGGACCTCTCGCCCGACCATCGGGTCGATGAACGACCCGCCGAGCAAACGCGACCAACTGACCAGGCTCGTAGGCCAACGCTTGCGGATGATGGGCTCGAGGCCGACGTAGAGCATCCACACCATCGCGGCGAGATACGCCGAGAAACTGAGCGCAGGGATCGCGGTGTCGAGCAACGCGCCGGGGTCGGGTGCGTAGTGCGATCGGGCGAGCCACGCGAGCGACGAGACAGCGAACGTGAGCACCGCCAAGCGCGTCGCGCCGCGGCGATCGGCCTTGCCCTGACGCACGCTCCACGACGCCATCCACAGCGGCACGGCGTGCAGCGAGAGGATGATCAGGCCCAGCGTCGCCGCCACGATCCAGTTGCCGTCGCCCGCCTCGGCCTTGGGTGCGGCCGGGTTGCTCGGCGCACGCCCGTCGCGCACCGACAGATACGTCACCGCGTTGCCGACGCTCGCGACATCGACGCGGATCGGCGAAGCGCCGGCCTGCGCGCCCTGGCGCGAACTTTCGAAGGACTGCCGAGCGGTCGCGAAGACACCGGGCGCGAAATCGCCCGAGTCCATCGGCTTCAGCCGCGTCTTGTCCGCGTCGGTCAGCTCGACGATGCGCCCGACCTCCGCGTCGCTGAGCGTCGCGGTGGAGATCGCGCCCGCCACGGGCGCGACGACCTCGATCACCTTGCCGCGGAGGTCCATCAAGACCGTGCGTTCGCCGACGGCGGACACGGGCGGGTTCTGACGGGTGACGACGCCGCCCGCGCCGGGCGGGATGGCGCGATCGCTCTCGCGGTACCAGAACCGCATCCGCGGCGGGGGCGTGGGCTGGCCCTCGACGGCCTCGGGCCGGATCTCCTCAATGCCGAACGCGCTGTCGGTGCCGCGCCGGGGGTGGCCGAGTTGCTTAAGGGCCTCGCGGGCCTTGTCGGCGAGGGTGATGGGCGCGAACTCCATTTTGGTGCTGGCGAAGAGCTTCACCTTGGAGTTCATGGTCGCCACGCCGAACATCGTGAGCACCACCGCGAGCAGCATCGCCGCGACGAACGGCACCGGGATCGCGCCGCGTGAGCCCGACGCCGCGACGAGCTCGGGGCTGGGCGTCTCGCCCGCTTCGAGGGCCGCGGAGAGCGCGTCGCCGCCGAGCATCTGGGTGACCGCGAGCGCCGAGGCCGGACGCAGGTCCGGGTCGCGCTCGAGGCACTTCATGATCACCTTCTCGACCGCGGGATCGATCTCCGGCACATGGGTCGACAGCGCGGGGATGGGCTGCTTGTGCAGGCGGGCCAGATCCTGCATGGATTCGGGGCGGAAGACCGGCTTGCCGCTGAAGACCTCGTAGAACAACAAGCCGACGGCGTACACGTCGCTCTTGGCGGTGACGCCGCGGCCGGCGAGCTGCTCGGGGGCCATGTACGCGGGCGTTCCCGCGCGCCCGGTGTCGCCCTTGAGTTCCTCGGCGAGGCCAGCAAGGCCGAAGTCCATGATGCGGACGTGGCCGCGCCCGTCGACCATGACGTTCGCGGGCTTGAGGTCGCGGTGCAAGACGCCCTTCTCATGGGCGGCGGCCAGGCCCGACGCGAGCTGGCGTGCGATCTGCAGCGCCTTGTCGCCGGGCAAGCGCCCGATGCGCCGGAGCAGGCTCGCGAGGTCCTCGCCGTCCACGTACTCCATCGAGATGAAGTTCTGCCCGCCCTCTTCGCCGAGGTCAAAGACGCGGCAGACGTTGGGATGGCTGATCGCGCGGGCGATCTTCACTTCGTTAACGAGGCGGATGAGCGCCGCCCGATCCTGCGAGAGCTGCTCGGGCAGGAACTTCATCGCGGTGGGCTGGCCGAGCTTGATGTCGTCGGCGCGGTAGACGTCGCCCATGCCGCCCTTGCCCAGGCGGCCGATGATGCGGTAACGATTGCCGAAGAGTGTGCCGGGCACGAAGCGGCCGAGCTCGGCGCCGGCGAAGATCGCGGTGCCGGCGCTGGCGCGGACCGGCGCGGAGGCGATCGGCTGACGCGGGCGATCGTCGCCCGACATCGGCATCGGGATGACCGACGCAGGGCCGACCGGCATGCTCGAACTCGGCACCGCGTTGCCGGGGTGTGATCCGCCGCGGCTGGGGCTGACGATGGTCGCAGCCATCTCGTCATCGCGCCGCGGCGAGATCGAGGGTGGTGCTGCCTGGGTCACAGTCGGCTTGATCGGCGGCGTGTCCAGATCGTGAATGCTGCCCCCGGGCATCGAGGCATGCGTCATGGTCGGCGCGGGGCCGTTGGGAAGCGTCGGGTTGCCCGGCCGAGTGTTCCCCTCGGCGAACTTGGGCGTCATCGGCGGCAGCGAGACCGCCGTCTGGAGCATGTCCTGATCGTCGCCCGGTGAACCGCCAGACCCAACGCCGCCAGCGCTGCTACTGATCGGCCTGCCGCAGGACGGGCAGAACTTGGCAGCGGCGGGAACTTCGAAAGAACAGGAAGGGCACTTGGGCATGTTGGGCTCAGCGGGCGCCGGGCAGGCGCGGACAGGGTGCGTACAAATGTAGTGAAATCCGAGGGAGAATGCCATGCCGCTCTACGAGTACGTGTGCGAAGCTGACGGAACGGTGCTGGAACTGATGCGGCCGATGTCGCAGGCCGATGCACCGGTGGACGACCCCGCCGGAAAGGGCCGCACGTTTGTGCGAAAGATGTCGACCTTTGCCGCCAAGGGTGGGCCTTCGGGCGGTGGGGGGCACATCCATTCCGGCGGATGCTGCCCGTGTGGCAAGAACGCGGGTGGTTGCGGCATGAACTGAGTGAATCGTCCGCCAGTTTGGCGAGGCGGCTCTCGGCTCACCCGGCTCGCCGAGCCTCGTGCTGTCATTCGTCAGGTGAGAAAGACCCGTCGCGGGGAGGCGAGCCACCAAAAGGCCACATACCTTTTGGCATGGTTGCCGACGTCGGGCACATTTTGATCGATCGGGCGGTCATCGCCAAACGTGTTGCCGAGCTGGGCAAGGAACTCGCGCGTGATCTGGAACACGAGCTCGGCAAAGGCGGGGGGTCTCCCGGACAAGTCGTGTTCGTCCCGATCCTCACCGGCGCGCTGGTCTTCACGGCCGATCTCATCCGCGAGCTGAATCTCAAGCTCAGCCTGCGCGTCGTCGCGGTGTCGAGCTATCCGGGCACGAGCGTCGAGAGCAAGGGCGCCAAGCTCGCCGGCGAGCTGCCGCGTGACCTGGCCGGCAAGCACGTCGTTCTCGTGGACGACATCCTCGACAGCGGGCAGACGCTTGGTCTGATCGACGAACTCGTGAAGCAGCAAATGCCCGCGAGCGTTCGGATCTGCGTGCTGCTCAAAAAGCCAGTCGAGGTCCGTAAGCGCGACGTGCATGCTCAATATGTCGGGTTTGAGATCCCCAGTGAGTTTGTGGTGGGCTACGGCTTGGACTACGACGGGTACTACCGCAACCTGCCCGATATCGGTGTGCTCAAGCCTGAGGCGATCGAGGCCGGCAGCGCCGGAGCAAAGGCATAGTCATGCCGACTCCCGCGACGGTCTTGACGCTACGGACGCTGCTCTTCACGGTGTGGGCGTTGCTGCTCGCCGGTGTTGGCATGGTGCTGCTGCACCAGGCGTTGAGCGGCGTTGCGGACGATTCATGGCTTGGCCGGCGAGGGCTCTGGATCGGTATCGGGGCACTGTGCGCCGGGCAGTTCGTGTTCATGGCCGCCGTCGCCGATCGTCTGTTCCCTGCCGCCGATCGCCGCGTCTCCGGCGTCAGCGAGGCGATTGTGTTCCTGACCCTTCTTGCCGCCGGAATCGGATTTGTCCTCGGTTGATGTCGCCGAGCATGAACCCCGCCTCCCCAGACGGACTACAGCGGCTAGACGCTACCGGCGGGCCCTCCTGCGGCGGAGTATTCGCCGCCGCAGCCGCCGAGGTCCGATGAAGAAAGAGCATGAAGTACCGAGCGATCGGCGTACAAACCAATACCAACGCGGCGCTGTCCGCGGTCATTCTTGCCGCGGGCCTGACGGTGTCCCTCGCCTGGGCCCAGACCGGTGAGCCCGCGGCGGGTTCCGGCGGCAAAGCGGTCCCGATTGGCTCATCGCGCACCGAGCTGGTTGCCGACGCGGGCGGCTGGTCGGCGCCCGAGCAGGCGGGCCGTGCCATCGCGCGGCTGGCGCTCTTGGACCTGCGTCTGAGCTCCGATCCCGGTCCGCGTGAGTACAAGATTGCGGCTCTCCTCACGCGTGCGGCGCAGCGCTATCTGCCGACCGACGCGGATCTCATCCGCCGCCAGATCGAGAGCGAGTGGAACGCCGAAGATCAGGAAGCTGCGATTGAGGCGACACAGCGTCTTCTCAAGCTCGAACCTCGCGACACTGTCGCGCAGCTTCGTCTGGTCTCGCACCGCATCAACGCGATCCAGACGACCGAGGGGCGCATCGCCGCATACGAGCGGTTCCTTTCCGACGCGGGCAAGGGGCTCGACCCGTCGATTCGCAGTCGTTTGGCGCTCGACTGCGCCCTGCTGCACCGCGAGCGAGGTGAAGAGGACAATTTCGTCGCCAGACTCAAGCTCGCCACCGCGCTCGACGGAACGAACAAGGAAGCCGCGCTGCTGGCGTACACGTATTTCTCTGAGTCGGTTTCCGATCCGAAGGGCGAGGCGGAACTGACCCTGAATCTGCTCTACGCCGACCCCCTGGACTCGAGCATCTATTTGCAGCTTGCAGAGCAGCTCGCGTCCGGCGGTGCGTTCAGCGGCGCCTCGCGGATGTACAAGATGGGCGAGCGGGTGCTCATCGGCGCGGGGTCGATCCTGAGCGGCGAGCAGGAACTCAAGAAGTTCATGCTGTCGTGGCACGTTTTGGGGGCCAAGGCCGTCCGCGAGGAGCTCGATAAATCTCTCGCCGGCGAGCGGTTCAATGCGCAGCAGATGGCCGATCGCCAGAAGATCATGAACGTGCCCGGCGAAGAAGTTGTCGACCCCAAGGCGGTGCGGCTGCCGCGAGCCGCGGAGCAGATGCGATGCATGGCAGCGCTGGGTGAGGGCAATGAATCTGCGGTGCTGCAGTCGCTGTCGGATCTAGCTCTCACCGTCGAGAAGATGAAGAAGGATTTGTCCGAGCCCGACAAGCTGCCCAAGGACATGAAGCTCGAAGAGGGACAGGCGATCGCCCGCGACGCGCAGGTCGATCTCGCGGTGCTCCGGGCGTTTACCGGGCAGCAGCTCGATCAGGTCGCCCCCGGGCTCGAGGGCCTTGCGATGCCGCTGGAGGCGACGGACATCCGTCCGGCGTTGATCACCGCGCTCATGGAGGCGAACCAGGGCAAGCACGCAGACGCCCTGGCGAAGTACCGCGAACTGCTTGACGCTCAAGACACACCCTCGCCCGATGGCGTGATCGTCGCGACCACCATGGCGCAGCTCTCGCTCGCCAAGAGCCTTGTCGCGACCGGTTCCGCCTCCGACGCCAGCGAGATCTACCGTCGGATCATCCGCGAGTCGCCGTTGAGCGCTATGGGCGCGATGGCCGCCACGCAGCTCGACAAGCTCCGCGGCAAGAAGGAAGCCATCTTTCCTGTCACCGACGAACTTGAGAGACTTGCCGCCGGCGTGCCCCGCTGGGTGGAAGAGATCATCACGCAGCCGCGAACGTTCGTTGGCCTGATCGCTCAGCCCGTGCTGAATAGCCAGGATCCGCTCGCGCCGATGATGGTGCGAGTCACGATGCGAAATCTCTCCGGTGTGCCCATGGCCGTCGGCTCCAGCCGGCCCATGAACAGCCGCATCCTTTTCACGTGCAACCTCGACACCAAGGGCGTCGATACCTCCAAACACGCCAAGCCGGAAGTCATCGACATCGATCATCGCCTGCGGCTGCTCCCGGGCGAATCGATCGAGACCACCGTCTGGGCCGACCCCGGCTACGCCGGCTGGTTCAGCGAAAACGTCGCGACCGGTGTCGTTCGCGGAAAGTACCGCCTCATACAGGGTTTCGTAAGCACCACGCGCGGCATCATCGATCCGGGCCCGGGGTGTGTGCAGGCCGACCTGCCGGTCGTCGTTCGTACCACCCTGCGTGAGACCACGCTGACCGCCGCCGATCTCGCGGCCGAGGTTGCGAACGCGAACGAGAACTCCGTCGCCCGCCTCGCCGCCGCGGCCCGTGCTCTCGTTATTGGTGAGCCGCTTGCCACCAGAAAGCTCGCGGCCGACGAGAAGAAGCAGATCGCCAAGGCCTTCAGCGAGCGCTATCCAAAGCTCTCGCCGCTGCTGCGGGCGATCGTGTTGGCGACCCTGCCGCACGCCCGTCAAAGCGACGCTTTCGAGGTCTTCGACGCGATCGCGTGCGAGGAGAAGGATGTGACGCTGCTACCGCTGGTGCTTGCAACGCGTGTGGCAGATGTCTCGCATCCGCTTTTGGAGGCCAGCAAGTCGAGCGCCGACGCGACCGTCAAGCTCTTTGCCACGCTGCACGCCGAGAGGCTTGAGGCCAAGTCGCCGTGCTTCGCGGCGATCGGTCCGAGCACCGCGGCGTCGTTCCTGCCCGAACCGGTCCTAGAGGCAACCAGGTGATCATCCCCGGCCTGGAGCGCTCGCGTTGGGTTTCCGTCGCGGCGTGGACGCTCGGGTTCGCGTTGCTCGTCGCGGCATGCATCGCCGTCGGCAGTCAGTCCGGGTCGCTTCTCCAGGCGTGGCGTGCGATCGAGTCGCACCGCTGGGCTGTTGTGCCGCTCGTCGCACTGCCCGTGGTCTGTTTGTTCTTTGCGTCCATGAGCTTCCTTGTGCTCACGCGAAGGTTTGCCCGCGTCGGCGTTGTCGAGATGGTCGCCCTCCTCGGTGCCGCGTGGCTCTTGAACTACTTGCCGCTGAAGCCCGGAGTCGCCGGTCGGATCGCGTATCACGCCGCCGTGAACAAAATCTCAGTGCAGCAGAGCATCTTGGTGGTCTTGCAGACGATCGCCGTCGGGCTGGCATGCTTCGGCATCCAGTTCGCCCTGTCGCTTGCGCTTGCGATGGTGACACCTTCGAGCGGCGAAGTCTTCCGTGGTTGTGTGCTGCTTGCCCCCGTCGGTTTCGCCGCGATCGCTTGGACTGTGCTCGCACGCTGGGAGCGATGGCCTCACGCGTGGCGTTACGCGGCGTCGTTTCTGTTCCGATACCTCGACTCGCTTGTCTGGGGCGTGCGTTACGCGCTTGTCCTCCATCTCGCCGGCGGCACGCCCAGCGTCGCCGGCTGTGCCGCGATTGCGAGCGTCAGCCAGTCGTCCGCACTCATTCCCATCGGCGGCAACGCCATCGGCCTTCGTGAGTGGGCCGTCGGCCTCACCACCGAGGCACTCGGCGACGGATTCCTTCGCGGCGGGATGTCGCTGTCGCAAGGTCTCGCGGCCGAGCTGCTCAACCGCGCCGGCGAGATCGCCGCGTCCATCCCCGTCGGCCTCGCCTGCGCCTGGTGGGTCGCCAAGCGACTGAAAGCGCACCGCAACTGACCGAGAACCCGCAAAGGTTCTCAGACGCATCCGCGCCGCTCGAACCGCCGCGGCTGCGTTCCGTATCACTCTCGGGAAGCCGCAATCGACCGGCGGCCGCCAAAGTTCTCGCAGGACGCGAGACATTCGGGCCGCTCGGTCGATGGAGATAAGGGGCGTCGCCGCCTTCGGACGGGCGGAACGGGGGGCACTGTTCCGGAGGAGAGTGGGGGAGCGGCCATGGTCAGCAAGATCGAACAAGATCACCAGCGCTTCCGCCAGATCGTGCAGGGCAGGATCCGTCGTGACCTGCGCAAGTTCCTTTCCCGCGGCGAGCTCATCGGTAAGGAAGGCAAACGCTTCGTCTCCATCCCCGTTCACGACATCGATATCCCGACGTTTCGCTACGGCGACAACTCCGGCGGCGTCGGCATGGGCGAGGGTGAAGAGGGCCAGTCCGTCGGCGGCGACAAAGGCCAGGGCGGCGAGCAGGAAGGCCGCCACTTGCTCGAGGTCGACGTCACGATGGAAGAGCTCGCCGACATCCTCGCCGACGAGTTGAAGCTGCCACGCATCCAACCCCGCGGCGAGCATCGCATCACGACGATCCGCGACAAGTACAGCGGCATCCGCCCTGTCGGCCCGGCCGCGCTGCGCCACTTCAAGCGCACCTATCGCGAGGCGCTCAAACGCCAACTCTCGATGGGCACGTACAACCCCGAAGACCCGATCATCGTGCCGATCCGCCACGATCTGCGGTACCGGAGTTGGAACGAGATCAAGAAGCCGCAGAGCAACGCCTTGATCGTGTACATGATGGACGTCTCGGGCTCGATGGGCGACGAACAGAAAGAACTGGTCCGTCTCGAAGCGTTCTGGATCGACACCTGGCTTCGCCGCAACTACGAGGGCGTCGAGAGCCGCTACATCGTGCACGATGTGAAGGCCCAGGAGGTCGACCGCAAGACCTTCTTCAGCGTCCGCGAAGACGGCGGCACCCGCATCTCCAGCGCCTTCACCTGCTGCAAGGAACTGATCGACCAGCACTACGACCCCGCCTCGTGGAACACCTACCTCTTCCACTTCTCCGACGGCGACAACTCCTCCGACGCCGACAACCGCCAGTGCGTCAAGCTCCTTGAAGAGCAGTTGCTCCCCATCTGCAACCTCTTTGGCTACTGCCAGGTCACCAGCGCCTACGGCAGCGGGTCGTTCCTGAACGTGCTCAACGACGCGTTCAAGGACGGCGCCGCCGACGATCTTGGCCCGCGGCTCATCACCAGCAAGGTCAACGGCCGCGACGACATCTACGACTCGCTCAAGACCTTCTTCAAAGCCGGGCGTTAACCCGAAGAGGAGCCCCACGCGCCAGCGTGGAGTCACTGTGGCTTTGCCAACGGCGTTGCTTCCCTCGTGCAACCGCAACCCGATCCGCGTGTCCTCAATCCCCGCACGCCATTTCGTGCATCTGATTCCGCCTCGCCGGCGTTACACTTCATGCACGCCCTCGCATGATGCTCTTTCCCGCCTATGCCTTGGTGGTGTGGTATTTCGCCATGAAGTGGCGGCGGATGTGGCGCGGCTTCGCCGCCGTCGCGATCGGCACGCTCGGCGTCCACTTCGTCGCGATGCTCTACATGAAGATTGGCATGCTGGTTGGCATCTCGCGGGTCGAGTCGATGCTTCTGCTGCTGTATCCCTTCGCCGCGATCGTCGCCGTCGTTGGCTTGTACCTTGCGCTGTTGCCCCGGATCGCCCACGAGTCCTGTCGCCAGTGCGGCTATAGCCTGCACGGACTCGAAGCGCGGGCCCGCGACGGGCTCATCGTCTGCCCCGAATGCGGCTGCCGGCACGCGGTTGCCCAATCGACCGAGCCCAACTGCACACAGTGCGGCCACGCCGTCCGTCCGCATGGCCGCGACGATTGGCTCTGTACCGGCTGCGGCGTGCATCACATCGAACGGATTGTCGTCTATTCCAACCCCCCGCCGGCGCCCGTCGGTCGCGTCGCCGCCGACGACCCGGAGCCGTCTCCGGCTCACAGCGCCGACGCGGCCTGATGCCCCAACTCGCGGCGTACTCGCGCGATCAGATCCGCAACTTGTCGCTCCAGCGTCTCAAGATCCGCGTCGTTCCGAAGTACGAAGCGTGAGCGCCGTTTCTTTTCTTCGAGCGACCACTGCGCTGCCTCGCGACGGTCAAGTTCTTCCTCGCTCCAGCCGCGGGTCTTCACGCGCGCCAGCCGCTGCTCGCGCGGCGCATCGACAAACACCACAGCGTCGCACTCACGGTCCACGCCAGCTTCCAAGAGCAGCGGTGCGTCGATGATGGCCAGGTCCACGCCCTTGGCCGCCGCCTCGGCGAGTACGTTCGCTCGCGACGCGCGCACGATCGGGTGCACCAACTCCTCGAGGCGCTTGCGCTGGGCCGGATCGGCGAAAACGATGTCCGCGACTTTGCGGCGATCGATCTCACCCGTCGCGTCCAATACGCCCGGGCCCCACCACGAGACCAGCGTGCCACGGACGTCCTCACGCCGCAGCGCTTCCTTGGCCTGGGTGTCGGAATCCAGCACGAGCGCGCCATGCGACGCGAACGCCCTGGCCACCGCGCTCTTGCCTGAGCCAATGCCGCCGACCAGCCCGAGGACGATCGCCCGCTTCGGCGCATCGCCCGTGGCCCGCGAGATCGCGGACCGGACTCGGTCCAGCACCTTCTCCGGGTCGTCCACGCTGAGCCATACGGCTTCGACTGTGTCGGTTCCGGCGGAAGCGAACCCGAGCGTCCCGACGCCCGCGAGCCGCTCGGTGAACTTCTTGCTCAGCACGCTGTGCTGAATGCGTCCGAGCGGAATCTCGACGGTGAAGCGGGAGAACACGCCGTGGGTGGCGCGGAGGTGTGATCGTGTGAGTTCGTACCGGACGCACGCCCGCCAGATGACCTCCCAGACGGTGCGGCCAACGACGATCGCGAACGCCGCCGCCATGACGGCGGTCGCCCGGCCGCTGGGCGGCATGAACCACGCCCACGCGAACAAGCCGACGCCGAAGACCAACAAAGGAAGCGGGCGCAGCACAATCGCCGCCGCGGAAGGGCGGATGACAAACTCCTGGGGCATGCTGGGCGCGTTGTGCATCACGCGATCTTGACAGAGTATCGACTCCCCCGCACCCCGCGCGGGAAAATCGTGCAGTTGCCGCCCTGAAACGCCGACGCTATAGTGTGTCCAGCCAACGCGGAGGTTGCTCTCGACCTCCGAACGCCTCGCGGCGACGTGGCGACTTCCCCTGACTTTCGAGTGTTCCCGGCCCGTCACGTGCCCCTTCCCCAGAAGGCCGTCGTGCGAACCGTGGAAGGCATTCGCGATTCCCACCACCTGTCACGCTGTCGCGGCCGCTCGGTCGCGGTACCGCAGCCCTCGCGGGTCCCCTTCTTCTTTACCATCTGATTTCTCATTCTGCGTTCGCAACGTCACGGCGATTGCCGCGACCGGGAGTATCGAGTTCATGGCCAAGTCCTCCGGCGATAAGTCTTCCGACAAGTCCAGCGACAAGTCCGAACGCAAGTTCCGTCCCGTCGGCCCGCGCCGCGACTCCAAGAAGGCAGCCGCCGTCGCTGAGGCCAAGGCCGAGCCCAAGTCAGAGTCCAGGGCCGAACCCAAGCCCGCGCCCAAGTTCGAAGCCCCGATCGAGACGACGCGCCCCGCCCGCGAGGTCGAGACCCCGCGGGCCGCCGAAGCGCCCCGCAACGATCGCCCCCAGCGAGACTTCCCGCCCCGTGAACGCTTTGAGCGTCCCCGCTATCAGGACATGCCGCCCGAGTCACCCGCCAGCCCGCCGCGTCACAACAGCGGCCAGGGCGGACCCGGCGGTTCGAACGCCGGTTCCAATACCGGCTCGCACGCCGGTTCTCAGCAGGGTTCGCAGCACGGATCGCAGTCCGGTGGCGGTCAGCACTCCCAGGGCCACCACGGCGGACACCGCGGCCAGCAGCAGAACCATGCCAACGATTCGGGCGGCGACTCCGACGGCCCGTCGCAGGGCGGCGCTCCGAGCCAGCAGAACACCGGCGGCCAGGGCGGCGAGCGCCCGTGGCAGGGTGGCGGAGGCGGGCACGACAACCGCGACTTCGGCGGCGGATGGAACGATCGTGGTGGCCGCCGTAAGCGGAAGAAGCGTCGCGGCGGGATGGGCTTCGGCGGTCCGGGCGGTCCGGGCGGCCCCGGTGGTGGTGGCGGCGGAGGTGGTGGTGGCGGCGATCGCCCGCGTCCGTCCTTCGGCGGCGGCTACCAGCGCTACAACCCCGGCGAACTGCCCAGCGACGAGGAACTCGAACGCGAAGCCATCGAACTCGAGAAGGCCGCCAAGAGCGCCGACCCCTCGGCTCTCAAGAACGCCATCAGCATCAACGAACTCCAGGTCATGGAGATCGACGACCTCTTCAAGGTCGCGACCAAGGAAGGCCTCACCGACTTCCACCAGACCCCCAAGCAGGAACTCATCTTCAAGATCCTCAAGGCCCGCGCCGCCAAGCAGGGCCTCATGTTCGGCGAGGGCACGCTCGAGATCATGCCCGACGGCTTCGGCTTCCTCCGCTCGCCCGAGCAGAGCTATCTGCCCGGACCGGATGACATCTATGTCGGGCCCACGGTCGTCCGTCGCCTGGGCCTCCGCCGCGGCATGACCGTCCGCGGCATGGTCCGCCCGCCGAAGGAGAGCGAGCGCTACTTCGCCCTGCTCCGCGTCGAGACCGTCAACGGCAAGGACCCCAAGGCCATTGCCGACATCGTCAACTTCGAAGACTTGACGCCCTTGCACCCCGAGAAGCGGTACGTCCTTGAAACGACGCCCGACGAGATCGAGTGCCGCGTGATGGACCTGGTCGCTCCGATCGGCAAGGGCCAGCGTGCCCTCATCGTCGCGCCGCCCCGCACCGGCAAGACCGTGCTGATGCAGAAGATGACCAAGGCGATCACCAAGAACTACCCGGACGTCAAGATCATCGTCCTCTTGGTGGACGAGCGTCCGGAAGAAGTGACCGACTTCAAGCGGCACTGCTCCGCCAAGAACGTCGAGGTCGTCGCCTCGACATTCGACGAGCAGAGCCACCGCCACGTCCAAGTCTGTGAGATGGTCATCGAGAAAGCCAAGCGCATGGTCGAGTTCGGCGAGCATGTCGTGATCCTGCTCGACTCGATCACCCGCATGGCCCGCGCCTACAACGCCGAGATGCCGCACTCCGGCAAGATCATGACCGGCGGCCTCGACTCCAACGCCCTGCAGCGCCCCAAGAAGTTCTTCGGCGCCGCCCGCTACATCGAACGCGGCGGATCGCTCACCATCATCGGCACCGCGCTCGTCGACACCGGCTCCAAGATGGACGAAGTCATCTTCGAAGAGTTCAAGGGCACCGGCAACAGCGAACTGCACCTCGACCGCAAGCTGGTCGAGAAGCGCATCTGGCCGGCGATCGACGTCGCCGCCTCGGGCACCCGCCGCGAGGAACTGCTCCTCGACGGCAAGGAACTCGAGCTGGTGCATCGCCTGCGCAAGGTCCTCAGCGACATGAACGTCGTTGAGGCGATGGAGCTGCTCAAGGGCCGCCTGAAGAAGGTCAAGACCAACGCCGAGTTCCTGATGACGATGGCGCTGGGTTGATCGGATCGCGATACGGGTGCCACTGCCGACCTGCTCGGAGGTCGGCAGTGCAATCGCGCGACCGTCGCTGAACGCTTACCCAAAAACCACGCGGTGCACCACGCCCAGCGCCAGCACCGCCAGCGGCACGCCCAGGATCAACAGCAGCCGCAGGACCAAGAGCCGCTGCGGATCGATCGCGCCCACCAGCGGCACCGCGTCCGCCTGCGGGCTCTGCGCGATCAACTCGTCGCCCCCCGTCAGCCAAAGCACCGACGCGTCGAACAGCTCCGTGTTCCCCGGGAACTGCGCCACCACGCGACCATCCACCGACGCCGCCGCCTGCGTGATGGTGTCGAAGAACCACCCGCTCGATCCGACCACCACGACGCGCTGCTTCGAGCCCGCGTTCGCTCGCTCCACCGCCGCCGCCAAGGTCCACGGCCCGCGCTCGTCCTGCCCGGCGTCGAACTTGGGCATCTCGCCCAGCCGTGCCCGCTGCTGCCGCGGCGTCTGCCACAAGAGCAACCAGCGGCTTTCGCCCCAGGTGTTGTCCGCGGTGGGCAATGTGACAAGCCGCGTCACGTCCTTTGACTCCGGCTTGATCGTCAACCCGATCGGCCAGGGCAGATACGTCGGCAATCCTCGGATCGCCCCGTGGATCGGGTTCGTGCCCTCTTCGTTCGCAAGCACCGCCCGATCGGTCTCCACGCCGCGGCCGTTCTCGCCGGAAATCTCGGTCATGATCGGCTTCCCGCTCGCGGGCTCAATGCCCAGCGGCTTGAGCGCCGCCGCGACCGGATCGGTGTCGCCATAGGTCTGCTGGATCGACGGATTGACCGACATCAGCACGTTCTTGCCCGAGGCGAGCAGCTTCTCCAGTGCCGCGCCCAGCCGCTGCGACCGCTCGATCCCGCCGCGGCCCTCACTCGCCCGCGCGGTCGCCGTCGAATCTGGAGGCAGCACGATGAACACCGCGGGCCGCTGCCCCGACGGGTCCAGCCGCGACAACTGCGTCGGCTCGGCCTCGAGCAACACCGACCACTCCACGACATCCACGCCCCGCATCGCCAGGTGAGCGCGGAGCTTCTCCAGGAACGGGGCGTCGGCGACGTAGAGCTGTTCTTCCGCGTGCGTAAACACCGCGATCGGGCGCGACGGCTGCAGCGTCGCCGCGAGCGCCGCCGTGATGTGCTCTTCCACATGCCGCCGGTTGTCCGCCTTTGCACCCGCGCGGACCACGCGCTCACTCTCCGGGAACAACTCGTCCAAAGGTAGCGCTACGGGCTCTGCCTTCGTACCCGTGGGAGGCAGCAGGATCGCCCCCGCGTTCTGCGAGAGCGCCCGCGCTAACCGCAGTGATGCCGGCGGCCGCACGCGAGACAGGGAATCCGCCGCCACGCCGAACCGATCCCGCTCCGAGCCGAACCGTTCCGCCAGGCTCGCCGCCCGTCCCGCGATCGCGTCGCCCAGCGGCTGCTTCGCCAGCCGCCGCAGTTCCGCACCCGTCGCGCCCATCTGCTCGCCCGCGGCCCGCAGCTGTCGCTTCAAGAGTTCGGCCCCGCGATCCGCCGCCGTCACCTGCAGATCGCCGATGGTGAGCGCCATCGTCTCTTCCAGTTTCGCCAGCGAGGACTGCAAGTCACGGCCCGCCAGCCGCGACGCCGCCGCCCGCTGCTCCAGCGTTTGCCGCGCCGTGTCACCAGCGGTGCCGCCGCCCGCGATCGCGTCGCGCAGGCCCAGCAAGTGCGTCGACAGCTCGCCCTGCGCCGCCTTCGCGAGTTCCACCGCGGTGATCGCGGCCGCCCGCACGCTCGCCGCCTGCGCGTCGAGCATCGGCTTGTCCACTTCCGCTAGGTCACGCAGCAGTGACTGAAACGCCCGCAGCCCGTCTGCCGACGCGCTGTCGAGCAGCGACACCTCGACCTTGCCGCTCTTGGAGAAGCGGTCGAGCACATCGGTCGTGTCTCGCATCGCCTCGGGGCTCACCTTTCGCAGATCGGTCGCGATCACCAGCCGCGCTGGTGATTCGAGCTTGTTGAGGACCGTCGTCGCCCGCGGGCTCAGCCGGTGCTCGCCCGTCGCGGTGACGTCAAACCGAGGCAGATGCCGCTCCGCAAGCACGTTTGCAAAGCCGATCGCGGCGCACGCTGCCGCGAGGCCGAGGAGCGTCCAGAACCAAAAGAGCACCCGGCGCATCACGCGAGCCTCCGGGCCCGGAGAGCGACGCCCGCCAGCAGCAGCGGCGGGATCGACGCGCCGACAAAGTACACCGCGTGCCGCGGATCGATTACGCCCTTGGCAAAGTCCTGGATCCGTGCATCAAAGCTGAGGTACGCCAGCACCGGCCGCCACCCCGCCGGCGCGAGGTTCGGCAGCATCGCTGAGCCCAGCAGCAACAACACCAGGATGAACAGCGTGGAAAGAAACGCCAGCGTCTGGTTCGCGGTGAACGCCGAGCACATCGTGCCAAGAGACAGATAGAACAAGCCCGGCAAGAGCAGACTGAGATACCCCGCCAGCAGCGGCCCGATCTCTGGCGGCCGCGCACTCACACGCCACAGCACCAACGAGTACAGCAGCGTCGGCGCCAGCATGCACGCCAGCATCGCCGCCGCTCCGAGGTACTTGCCCAGCACAATCGACCCCTCACGCACCGGGCTGGTGATCAAGGGTTCGATGGTGCCGCTGCGGAGTTCCTCGCTGAACAGCCGCATGCTGATCGCCGGCACCACCGGCAGCAAGAGCCAACCTGCCGCACCAAAGAACGCTCGCTGGCTCGCCGCCTGCCCGGGGTTCAAAACCGCGAGCGCAAAGACGCTGCCGCAGAGCATCAGGAAGAGCGCAACCGTCACCCAGCCCACCGGCAGCCGGAAGAGCGACGCCCACTCACGCCTCGCGATCGCCAGCGTCACGCTCATGCCGCTGCCTCCGTGCGTGACTGTTCCAGCAACTTCGTGAACACCTGCTCCAGCGACGGCGCCTCGGCCTGCAACGAGCGGCACGGGATCGCGGCCCGCACCAGCGACTGCCCGATCGCCGCTCGAATCCCGGCCGGATCGATGCTCTCCACCACCAGCGTCACCCACTCAGCATCGCCCGCGGCCGTCTGCACGCCCGCCACGCCGGGGATCGCTCGCAACGCCGCCTCCGCGTTCGCCGCGTCGGCCCGACCCACTTCAACCACGACGCGACCGCGCCCGCCCGCGTGCTTCTCGCGCAGGTCCGTCGGCGTTCCGTCGGCGAGGATCACGCCGTTGGCGATGATCACCACCCGGTCGCAGGTCAGATCGACCTCGCCGAGGATGTGCGAACTCAGCAGCACGCACGCGTTCTGGGCCAGCGAGCGGATCGTCTCCCGCATCTGGCGGATCTGCGCCGGGTCCAACCCGTTCGCCGGCTCGTCGAGAATCAAGAGCCCCGGCTCGTGCAGCATCGCCGCCGCGAGCCCGACGCGTTGGCGATATCCCTTGGACAGCGTTCCGATCCGTCGCGCCCGCATCGGCCCGATCGCGACCCGCTCGATCGCCCGCTCGATCAGCCGCCGCCGGTCCCCCGACGGAATCTCAAACAACGACGCCCGGAACGCGAGGTAGCCATCGACGCTCATCTCGGGATAGAGCGGCGCCGATTCCGGCAGGTACCCGATCGCCCGCCGCGCCGCTTCCGGGTCGTCCACCGTCGAATGTCCGTTCACGTTGATCGCACCCCGCGACGGCGGGAAGACGCCGGTGATCATGCGGATCGTGGTCGATTTTCCCGCCCCGTTGGGTCCGAGCAAGCCCACGACCTCCCCGCGCCGTGCCGCAAAGGACACCCCGCGGACCGCGTGGACCGAACCGTACCACTTGTGCACATCGCGAACGTCGAGCATGGTGGCGGCGGTGGGGGAAGAGGGTTGAAGGTCGATCGCAAACCGGACGCGGACGGTCACGGGGTCCGGGGGGCCCGACCCCGAAGCGTTTTCGGACGCAAAGGTCGCCGATGGCAACGGCCCCGGCGAGGGTATGGAGGCCTGGAATCACCCGCTCATCGGATGAAAACCGATCGAAAGGCGAATCCTGCGCAACGGATTGGACGCTTCCGCTACACTTGGTCGAAACGTGTTGGAGAGGTCCTGCGAATCGCGGGCAGCACGTTGTCTCCTTTGCCCTTCGACCCCGACTCGGATGCCCGACGAACGGCCCAAGATCGTGGTCTTCCCTGGCGACGGAGCCGATCCGCAGCGTCTGCAGTCGCGTCTGGAGTCGTCCTTCGATGTGTCCGTCCGTCACGCTTCAAGCCCAGCCGACGCTCCGCCCCCAGCCCCTCCGGGCGGCGATCGTCCTGCCCCAGCAAATGGAGGCGCTGGCTTGACCGGACCAGCTGCCCAGCCCACGACTCCACCGGTCCCCGGCACTCCATCCGGCGCGGGCGGCCCCTGGGCCACCGCTCTGCTCAACGCCATCGGCGAAGGCGTCTGCCTCAGCCGCCTCTCCGGCGAGGTCCTCTGGACGAACGAACTCTTCAACACCCTCGATGAAGGCACACGCCGCCTTGCCAACGGGGCCGCTCAGGAAACCGCACAAGAGATTCTCGAGTACCGCCGCCTGGGGTTGCCGGAGAAGCCCGGCACCCGCGGCAGTTCGCAGCGCCTCGAACTCGCCAGCGCCGACGGCAGCCGCTACTTCGAGATGTACGTCTCCGTCGTCGAGGCCGCCTTCGAGGGCAAGTCGCACGAGACGCTGATCTCCGCCGTTCTACGCGACGTCACTTCGGCCAATCGTGTCCGACTACGCATGGACGCGATCGACCGTGCCGGCGCCGAGCTCTTCGCGATGGACGCCGACGCGGTTCGAAAACTGAACGCCGCCGAGCGACTCAAGGTTCTCGAAGACAAGATCATTCGATTCTCCCGCGACCTGCTCCGATTCGATCACTTCGCCATCCGCCTGCTCGACGCCAAGACCGGCCGCCTCGAACTCGTCACCAAAGTGGGTCTGCCCAGTGAGTACGAGGCGTTCGATCTTTTCGCCAAGCCCGAGGGCAACGGCATCAGCGGCTGGGTCGCCGCCACCGGCAAGAGCTACATCTGCGACGACACCAGCAAGGACGACTTGTTTCTGCCCGGCCTGAGCGGCGCGAAATCCAGCCTCACCGTTCCTCTCCGCCTGCACGACCGCGTGACCGGCATTCTCAACGTCGAGAGCGAGCGCGAGCACGCCTTCGACGACGACGACCGCCAGCTCGCCGAGATCTTCGCCCGCTACATCGCGATGGCGATCCACATGCAGGAGAATCTCGTCGTCGAGCGCACGGTGACGAACATGAACGTCTCCGGCCGCGTCGAGGGCGAATTGGCCGAGCCGCTGTCGGACATCGTGCACCAGGTCGAGGCGCTGCAGAACATCGTCTCCGGCGACGCCGCGACCAGTGCGCATGTCGCCCGCATCCTCCGTGACGTGGAGGCGATCCGCTCTCGCGTCCGCGAAGTCGCCAGCGGCCCGCAGACGCTGTTGGGCGTCGAGAAGGCGATGGAGAACCGCACGACCGATCCGGTGCTCGCCGGCCGCCGCGTGCTCATCGCCGACGACCAGCCCAAGATTCGCCAGATCATCGGCAGCGTCCTCCGCAATCGCGGTGCGAAGGTCACGGTCTGCAACGGCGGCACCGAGGCCATCAGCGCCCTCGAGACCGCTGCCATCGAGCAGGAAGTTCCCTTCGACCTCGTGGTCTCCGACATCCGCATGCCCGACCACAACGGCTACGAAGTCTTCGCCGCCGCTAAGAAATACCGCCCCGACATTCCAGTCATCCTCATGACCGGCTTCGGCTACGACCCGCATCACTCGATCGTCCGAGCCAGCCAGGAAGGCCTGCAGTGCGTGCTGTTCAAGCCCTTCCAGATCGAGCAGCTGGTGGACACCGTGAAGCAGGCTCTCAAGGGCAAGTGAATTTACATCGGAGCAGGGTGCCACTGCCGAGCGCTTTGCTCGGCAGTGGAGGCGTTTGCCCTAAAGCGGAAAAATGCGTCCCCCTCACTGCCGACGCCGAGCCGTCGGCCAGTGGCACTCGAACGAGGCGATGCCATTCTCAGCGAGCTTTGGCTGGGACGGCGCGAGCCAATTGCTCGAGTGTTGCCCTCTCGCTGACGGGAAGCTTCGCAGCCAACCCGAGCGCTTCGTACGTCTCAAGCTTCGACGCCGCCTCCATGCCCGCGTACGCCTCGTCGGTCTCGATCACCCGGCGGCCCATCACCTCTTCAAGGCGAGCCTTGGTGTACATGGGCTTCTCCGCCGCGGTGGTCTTGGTGCCGTACTGGCTCAGGTTCGACGCGAAGATGCCCGCCGCCGAGACCGGCAGGAAGTCCTCGTACCGCAGCCCTTCGACTTGCACGAATCCCTGCGAAACGAGCTGCTTCAAGTCCGTGGTCGCGATCGTGCCCTTCGCCGCGATGCCCTTCGCGGTCGCGACGTAGCGCCCATAGATCAACCCGTGATCCACAAGCTCTCGCAGCGTCTTGGGGAACGGCTTGTACGCCGCCATGTACTCCGATTCGTACTGATCGAAGTTCGTCTTCGCGATCCCCGGGTTCTTGTCCCGCTGGGCATCGCCCGCGGTCAGGCAGGCGTCGTACAGGTCGCGGCCCTTCTTGGTCGTCGCGTAGAACCGCTGCTCGATCTCGCCAAACCGGGCCGTGTGCACGGTCTCTGTCGTTGTGCCGTCGGGGTTGGTGAACGTCACCGGCTCGGTCAGCGCCTTGTACGCGTCCTGGCGCAGCAACACCGGCGTGTCCCAGCTCGGGCCCTCGGTGAAGTCCTTGAAGCCCGCGTGCTTGTAGCTCTTGAGCTGCAGATCGCTCTGCAGGAGCCGCGTGGTGAGCGCGTCGGCGAGCTTGGCCGGGGCGTCGGCCGCGGGCTTGACGCTCGGATACGCCTCCACCTGCTCGCGACTGAGGTGCTTGAAGTGCAGCTTCATGTAATCGCGGTCGGCGAAGGTCGTGAGCCGCGTGAGGGCCTTCTCCGCACGCCGCCGGAACTCGGCCTCGGGCATCTCGCCCAGGCAGAGCTTCATCGCCGCGGTGTAGAGGTCAATCCAGAACGTGTTGGGCGTCAGGTGGTTGAGGTGGTGAGCGTGGAAACACGCGATGTCCGCCGCGATCTTGAAGCCCGAATCGCACAGTTCCTTGTACAGCGCGTGGTCGCGTGCCTTGCCGGTCCACTTGAAGATCCGTTCTGTCCCCTCCCGGATGAGTTCGTTCGCGTCGTTCCAATCGAGGCCGCCCTGCTTCTCGCCCTTCTCGATGAGCTGCTTGGCCTTGTCGCTGAACACCGAGCGCTGCGCCAGCAAAGAGTCGATGCGGGCCTTGGTCTTCTCGTCGAAGTAGTCCGTCAGCAGCAGCGATGAGAAGACGCGGTGCTCCGGGTTGTGGGCCGAGCGGAACGCGGTCGCGATGATCGGCTGGCTCTTGGCGCCGACGTTGGCCATGTCATAAAAGTTGTGCGGCTCCATCGCGAACTGAGCAAAGAACCGCGCAATCCAGCGGTACTCGTCCGGCCGCCCGATGCGGATCGCCCCGTGCCGCTCGCCGCTGGTCTTGTCGAGCTGCTCGTCGCTCAGCGTGAAGCCCGTGTACATCTGCCCGAGCAACGCGCACACCGCCTTGTTGCATTCCTTGTTGACCAAGAGCGCCTTGTCGTACAGCGGCACCTCCTTGCCGAACATCGTGGAGAGTTCCGCGAACAGGCGGTGCTGCATCTGCACTTTGTCGGCGAGCGAGACACCCGATGGTTTCGACGGATGCTGGGCGAAGGTGGTCATGAGGTCCCTCGGAGTGGGTGGCGATGACACGTCGTTGAATCTTGTGAAGTCTACCGCGGAGTCTGCTTTCTACGCCAGCAAACATCGGCGAGATCGCCGGTATTCCTCGGCAGATCAGGACAAGATGTCCCATGGACTTCCCGAGATGTCCCCGATCTCGGACTCTCGCGACGCTTTGGGTGCCGTCTGCAATGGTCCGGAACCCGTTCGCACGCTCAGCCGGCGGGGCGCTTGCTCGCGACCAGCACGCGGGGAAGATTGTCGATGTCGGGGAGAATCCGGGCGTCTTCGAGTTCCGGCCGCGCCTGTGCCAGCGCGAGCACGCCGTCCGCCGTCGAAGACGCGATCTCGATGAGCAAAAGCCCGCCCGGGCGCAGCAGCCGCGGCCCGTTCTCGATCAGCGGCGTCACATACGCCAGCCCGTCCGCACCGCCCCGCAGGGCCAGATGCGGCTCGTGGTTCTTCACGTTCGGCTCCACCGCGTCCCACTCATGATCCGGGATGTACGGCGGATTGCTCAGTAGATAGTGCAGCGACTCGTTCGCCCGTGTGGTCGGATGCTCCTGCAGCGGCGCGAGCATGTCGCCCTGCAGGAACTCCAGCCGATCGATCACGCCGTGCCGGATCGCGTTCAGCCGCGCGACCGCGAGGGCGTCGGGCGAGAGATCCGTCGCCACCGCCCGCGCCTGCTTCATCGTGTAGAGCAGCGACGTGGCGATGCACGACGAGCCCGTGCAGACGTCGGCGAAGAAGACGCCCTCGCCCGCCGTGCCGCCAAAGCCGGGCGCGGTCCGGGCGTGCTGGAGGACGTACTCGACGATGGTCTGTGTCGCCGGCCGCGGGATGAGCACGCGCTGGTCGACCGTAAACGTCAGCCCGAAGAAGACGCACTCGCCGACGAGGTACTGCACCGGCTCGTGCTTGATCGCACGAGCGACCAGATCACGCAGGGCCTTCTTTTCGAGCTCGGTGGCGGGCCGATCCGGCTCCATGTACAGCCGCAGCCGCTGGCAGCCCAAGACATGGCTCATCAGCATCTCGGACATGAGCCGCGGCGAGTCAAGTTTGTTGCGAGTGAACGCCTCGCTCATCCACGCGAGGAGCTTGCGAGTCGTCCAGGTTTCAGAAGTCGCGACGGACACGCCGCATTCTACGAGCCCCGTGCAACACGAAGCCAACACGCCTCCCCGCCCCGCGAAACGGGGAGGGGTGGTCGAGCGCAGCGAGACCGGGGAGGGGCTTTGCGGGTGCGGATCGCCATCCTCACTTCCCCTCGAACCAATTCGCTCCCGCATTCGCATCCACCCTCAGCGGCACGCTCAGCGTCATCGCCCCTTCCATCTTTGCGACGATCAACGCCTTGGCCTGCTCCACCTGTGCATCCGGGCACTCGAACACCAGTTCGTCGTGGATCTGCAGCAGCATCTTCAGCCCCTGGGGCGCGCGGGCGTCGTCGATCTCGCGCTGGATGTCCACCATCGCCATCTTGATCAGGTCCGCCGCGCTGCCTTGCACCACGCTGTTGATCGCCGTGCGCTCCGCGAAGGCCCGGCGCTGCGGGTTGGTGCTCTCGATTTCGGGGATCGGCCGCCGCCGCTTCATGATCGTCTCGACGTACCCGAACCGCTTGGCCTGGGCCACGCACTCCTCAAGGAACGTCGTGATCCCGGCAAACCGCTTCTTGTACCCCGCGATGATCTCCGCCGCGGCGTCGTTCTCGATGTTCAGCCGCCGCGCCAGCCCGTACGCCGTGATGCCGTAGACGATGCCGAAGTTCACCATCTTCGCACCGCTGCGTTGCTCCTTAGTCACCTTCTCGAGCGGAATGCCGTGGATCTGGGCCGCGACGGCGGTGTGAATGTCCTCGCCCTTGTGGAACGCCTCAGTGAGCGCGGGGTCGCGAGCAAGATGGGCCAGCAGCCGCAGCTCGATCTGCGAGTAATCCGCCGTGATCAGCTTGCAACCGGCGGGCGCGACGAACGCCTTTCGGATCTCGCGGCCCACGTCCGTCCGGATCGGGATGTTCTGCAGATTCGGGTCGCTGCTCGCCAGCCGCCCCGTCGCCGCGACGGTCTGATTGAACGACGTGTGTACGCGACCGGTGCGTGGGTTGATCTCTTCCTTGAGCGCGACGAGGTACGTCGAAACCAGTTTCGACAACTGGCGGTATTCGAGGATCAACTTCGGGATCGGCGTCGACAGCGTCGCATCCTCGCCGAGTTTCTCCAGCACTTCCGCGTCGGTCGAGTACCCGGTCTTGGTCTTCTTGATCGGCTTGATCCCCAGCCCCGGCACGGCGTCGTCGGGGCTGTTGAAGAGCGCTGCCGAGAGCTGCTTGGGCGAATCGGGATCGAACGTCCGCAGGATCGACCGCTTGGCCTCGGCGTCCAGATCGCCGAGAATCTGCGTGAGCTTCGATTGCAGCCGCGAGCGCTGGCGGTCCAGCTCGGCCGCGTCGACGATGATGCCGTTGTGCTCCAACTCCGCCAGCACCCCGACCAGCGGCATCTCCAGCTTGTAGAACAAATCGCCCAGCCCCATTGCCTTGAGCTGCGGCCACATCACCTCGGCCAGCGCGAGCGTCAGGTCCGAATCCCCCGCCGCGTACGGCGTCGCCAGGTCCACCGGCACCGAGTCGAACGACCGCTGCTCCTTGCCCGAGCCGATCAACTCCGAGATCGATGATTTCGTCCGCCCGAGCAGCGCCAACGCCAGCGGCTCGAGCGCGTGCGACGAGCGCGACGCGTCGATGAGGTACGACGCCACCATCGTGTCCCCGCCGCCGGGCGCGAAGAAGCCCCGCAGCGAGACCCCCGCGTTCCGCAGCACGATCATGTCGTACTTGAGATTGTGCCCGACCTTGGGCTTGCTCGCGTCTTCCAGCACCGGGCGCAGCGCGTCGAGCACGGTCTTCTCATCGAGGTGCGACGCCGCGTCGGGCGAGCGGACCGGGATGTACAGGCCGGTGCCGACCTTGATGCTCAGGCTGATGCCGCAGAGTTGAGCGCGAGTGGGGGAGACACTGGTTGTCTCGGTGTCGAACGCGATCAGCGGCGCTTTCGCCAGCTCCTTCACGAGTGCGTCGAGTTCCTTCGTCGTCTTGATGCACCGGTACTCGCCGCCGGGGTTGGTGATCTCCCGCGGCGTGCTCGCCGCCACCGATGCGAACAGCCCGCCCTCAAAGAGCCCAACCTCGCCCGACTTCTTGTTGGGCACGATGCCCGGGGGCATCTGGGCATCGGCCGTGGACGGAATCGACGCATCGGTGCTTCGGTCGGAGCTCCCGCCCCCGAACAGCCCGCCGCCGGCGTTGCTTGTGGCGCTCTTGGGTTTCGCGCTCGCCTGCGATGGCGCCGCGGAACCCTCGGGTGGGGTCTCCCCCCGCGCCACCATCAACGCCCGCACCTCGTCCTGGTACCGATTGAACCCGAGTTCCTTCAGGATCGGGATCAACTTGCCCAGTTGCAGTTTGCTCGCATCGGTGGCGGGCAGTGAGAACTCAATCGGCGCATCGTGCCGCAGCGTGACCAGTTCCTTGCTCAGCCCGAGCTGCGGGATCGCCTCGCGGATCTTCTCACCCCGTTTGCCCTTGATCGTGTCCGCCTTGGCGATGAGCGCGTCGAGAGAGCCGTGCTCCGCGATCAGTGCGGCCGAGGTCTTCTCGCCGACGCCCTCCACACCCGGCACGTTGTCCGCGGTGTCTCCCATGAGCGCGAGGTAATCGATGATCTGCTTGGGCGCCAGGCCCAGGTCCGCCTTTAGCTCCTCGACGCCGATCTTCAGATCGGTGTGGATGTCGAAGAGTTCGACGGGCGCGACCTGCTTGGCCGCGTCTTCGCCGCGGAGCAGCTGCTTGAGGTCCTTGTCCTTGCTCACGATCCGCACACGGAGCTCGGGCTTCTCCCGCTCCAGCCGCTCCACGATCGACGCCAAGACGTCGTCCGCCTCAAACCCCTCCGACCCGATCACCGGCACGCCGATGTCCTTCAGGATCGCCAGACACCGCTCCACCTGCGGAAACAGATCCTCCGGCGGCGGCGGCCGATGCGCCTTGTAATCCGGATAGAGCCGCGACCGAAACGTCCCCTGATCCCCCGACACATCCAGCGCGACCGCCACAAACTCCGGCCGCCCGCCGAGCTTCCCCTCGCCGCGCAGCAACTTCAGCATCATCCCGATGAAGCCGAACGTCATGTTCGTCGGCTCCTTGGTCACCGGCGAGGTCATGGGCGTGCGGATGGCGTGGTACGCGCGGAAGAACTGGGCGTAGCCGTCGATGAGGTAGAGGGTGGGCAAGAGCTGTGTCCCGCGCGAAACAGCGCGTTAATCGGTACGACGCCGTGCCCCGTGCCTCACCCGAAGCACGTACACGTCGCTCGAACGCACAGCATAGATGATTCGGTACGCACCGACAGGACGGACCCGAACCTCTCGGCCGGAGCGGGCGAACGCCGGATCCCGCGGGTACCGCCTAGGAAAGACGCCCAGATCGCGGACGCGATCGAGCAGAAAGTCGTAGTACTCAAGCGAGCGCTCGGGCGATTGCTCGGCTATGAAGTCACGGATCGCGACCAGATCGCGTTCCGCCGACGGTCCGAGGATGACGCGGAGGCGTCGCATCGCTCAGGCAGACTTGCGGCGTGCGCTCTTCCTTGCGAGTGCTTTGCGCGATTCCGCGGCAAATCCCTCCAAGTCGCGGCCCTTGCCGTCATCCATCTCCCGCAGCGCCGACTCGATCTCGCGGATCTCCCGAGCACGCTCCGCCAAGTCCACCAGACGCTGGTACGACGCGGCATCCTGCACCACCACCGCGGCCCGCCCGTTCACGGTGAGCACTTCGGCTCTCCCAGTCTTCTTCAGCCGCGCAATGTGGGCCTTCGCGCTCCGTTGAAACTCTGTCAAGGGCCGGATGTCGGGTGCTTCAAACATGCTCTACTCCTGCGATATCGCTGCGATAAAACTGTAGCATGGATCGGCTCAGCCGCCATCCGGCGTTCACCCCGGTCGGGAGCCACGCGACTTTCGGGCAATCCACCCCTGAATTCCAAGCCTGCAGCGTGGCTTCTGCCGATCTTCACCGGTGCTCTCCAACCCCGATCTCCGCCCCACAACCCCCGAGCAGCGCACCTGGTCCACCTGGCACATCGCCGCCCTGTGGATCGGCATGGCCGTCTGCATCACCACCTACACCATCGCCGCAGGCATGATTGGTCAGGGCATGAACTGGTGGCAGGCCACGCTCACCGTCGCCCTTGGCAACCTCATCGTCCTCGTCCCGATGACCCTCAACGGGCACCCCGGCACCAAGTACGGCATCCCGTTCCCCGTCCTCATGCGGGCCTCCTTCGGCACCGTCGGAGCCAACGTCCCCGCTCTAGCTCGCGCACTCGTCGCCTGCGGCTGGTTCGGCATCCAGACCTGGATCGGCGGCGACGCCATCTACCAGATCCTCGGCGCCACCGGCTTCATCGACCTCGCCGCCGAGCCCGCCCGCATCCTCCCCATCGGCATCACGCTCTGGCAGACCGCCTGCTTCCTCGCCTTCTGGGCGATCAATCTGCACTTCGTCTGGCACGGCATGGACTCGATTAAGTGGATGGAGTCCTGGGCCGCACCGTTCCTCATCGCCTCCGGCCTCGCGCTCATGGCCTGGGCGCTCTGGCGGGTCTCCCAAGTCCAGCCCGTCTCCACGCTCTTCGACAACTCCTCGAAGTTCGCCACCACCTCCGACTTCATGAAGGTCTTCATCCCCAACCTCACCGCCATGGTCGGCTACTGGGCCACGCTCTCGCTCAACATCCCCGACTTCACCCGCTACGCCAAGAGCCAGAAGTCCCAGGTCTGGGGCCAGGCCCTCGGCCTGCCGACCACCATGACGCTCTTCTGCTTCATCGGCATCGTCGTCACCAGCGCCACGACCATCATCTTCAAGCAGACCATCTGGGACCCGGTGAAGCTCGTCGCCACGCTGGGCTCGTTGCCGGTGATCATCATCTCCCTCGTCGCGCTCTCGGTCGCCACGCTCTCGACCAACATCGCCGCCAACGTCGTCAGCCCCGCCAACGACTTCGCGAATCTTGCACCGTCCAAGATCTCCTTCCGCACCGGCGGCATGATCACCGCCGTCCTCGGCGTCCTCATGGCCCCGTGGTACCTCTACAACAACCTCGGCGCGTACATCTTCACCTGGCTGATCGGCTACAGCGCTCTTCTCGGCCCCATCGCCGGCATCATGCTCTGTGACTACTACCTCGTCCGCCGCACCAACCTCAACGTGGATGCGCTCTACGACGAGAAGGGCGAGTACTCCTACGGCGGCACCGGCTGGAACTGGCGTGCGCTCGCCGCGTTCGCGGTCGCCGTCGTGCCGAACCTGCCCGGCTTCTTCAACGCCGCGACCAACCGCACCCACGCGCTCGCCGCCGCGCCGAACTCGACCGTGGTGCCGCTTTTCCCCGAGGTCTTCGACACGATCTACGGCTTCGCGTGGTTTGTCGGGCTTTTCCTCGGCGCGGCGGCGTATCTCGTCCTCATGCCGCGTGGCGCTGCGGCCCCGCAGCCTCAGCCGCGATCGTGATGCTGCATCGCGTGCTCGTGCAGCGCCCGCATCCGCTCGATCATCCCCGCGCTTGGCTCCAGCTTCCGCCGCTTCATCGCCGCCTTCGCCACCTCAAGGTACTTCTCGAACCGGAACGGCCGCCGGCCCGCGTCCGTACACCAACTGAACCCCGGCACGCAGCCCGACACCGCCGCCGACTGCGCGAACATGCTGCCCGTGTGCAGGATGCTGCCGGTCATGATCCGCGTGCAGATCGCCGTCTTCACGTGGTCGCCGACAATCGCGCCCAGGAACTGCTGCCCGGTGCGCTCGTTGCTCATGCCCGGGGCGGCGATGCAGATCACCTCGCCGTAGGTGTTCAAGAGGTTGCTGTTGGTCGTGCCCGCACCAAGGTTCACCCACTCGCCGATGTACGAATCGCCCAGATGCCCGTCGTGGGCCTTGTTCGCGAAGCCCTGGAAGATCGTGCCGCCGACTTCGCCCGCCACCTTGCAGTGCGGCCCGATCACGGTGTGTCCCTTGATGAGCGCCTTATCCAGCACGGTCGCGTGCGGCAAGATCGCGCACGGCCCGATCAGCGTCACCCCCGGCCGCACCACCGTGTCCGGCCCGATCGCGATCGGCCCGTGCTCCAGGTCCAGCGTCACGCCGGGATAGATCTTCGCCGAGGGGCTGAGCGTGAGCGGAAACTCGCCGAACGCTGTCACTCCCGGCGGGATGTCCGCCGGCTCGCCGTCGTCGAGCAACTCCATGTCGCTCTGGATGCAGTCATCGCGGAACGTCCGCACGTGCCACGGGCGGCTGAGCAGCACCGGGAATGGCAGCGTCGCCACGCCCACCGCGTTCAGCGGCTGACCCGCCAGAAACGCATTCGCAGCCTCCGGCGACACCAACGCCGCGACGAGCACGCCGGTCTTGTCCTCCACGATCGACTGACCCACCTGCAGGTCCGCGATCGGTTCGTAACTGAGCGGGCAGCGCCCGTTGATGAGGAGCACCGGCGAGGCCGATTCCACCCGCGCGTTCACACGCAAGCTTGGATGCCGCTCCCGCGTGATCGCCGCCAGATGCTCCGGCACCGAGAGCGACACGATGTCGAGGTCGAGCGCGAGCCGCAGCCGCTCCAGCATCGTGAGTACGCCGGTGCGGATATCGAACGACGCCCGCAGGTCGGTGAGGGGCGAAAGATGCGGATGGTTGTCATCGAACACGATCGCGGGCGTCATATTGGCCCAGTGTATCGCTCACGCGGCAGATAGAGCCTCTCGCGCAAGCGAGAGGTTGCGTCCGACCCAGATTTCTCGCCCGCTTTCGTGATCCGTCCGGCAATCCCCGCGCACGCCGTGCGCCCCGCCTCATCCGTCCCGGCTCCGCTACCTTTGACTCAGGAGGTCCCGTGCCCGGAATTATCTTCGACTTCGACGGCGTGATCGTGGACAGCGAACCCGTGCACGAGGCCGCGCTCCTCGAAGCCGCCAAGACGCTGGGCATGTCCTTCACCCATCAGCAGTACCTCGACGAACTCATCGGTTTCGACGACCGCGACTTCTACCCCGCGCTCTGCCGCCTCAATGCTCGCCAGGTCGTGCAGTCCGAGTGGCAGTCCTTCTTCGCCGCCAAGAAGCCCGCGGTGAAGAAGGCCCTCGCCAGCGGCGCCGCCGCGCCGTACCCCGGCACGATCAACCTGATCAAGGAGGCCGCTCGCCGGGAGATTCCGATCTCCGTCTGCTCCGGCGCGCTTCGCGCCGAGATCGAGATCGTGCTCGACGCCCTGTCACTCCGTTCCGTCTTCCGCGCCATCGTCAGCGCCGACGACGTTCCCCACTCCAAGCCCGATCCCACCGGTTACCGCATGGCCGCGAGAGCTCTCGACCTCGCCCCCGCCGAGTGCGTCGCGATCGAAGACACCCCGACCGGCTGCCAAAGCGCCATCAGTGCCGGCATCGCCGTCGTAGCAGTGGGGCACTCGCTCCCGCAGCACGTCTTTCCGAGCAAGATCGCTGCATTCCGTCAGAACTCATCCGAACTGACGCTCGACGAGCTGCTCGCGTTCGCCGGACGCTGATGGTTTCGCGCCTCCCCGCCCCGCGAAGCGGGGAGGGGTGGTCGAGCGCAGCGAGACAGGGGAGGGGGGCATCGGTGTCCCGAACCGCGCTACCCCGGCAACAACGTCGGCATCCCCGTCCGCGTCCGCGGCACCTCCCGTACCCGCGCGTCCGACTCCAACCCGATCACCCGCTCGATCTCATCCGCCGCCCGCGGCCCGGCGTGCAGCCCTTCAAACTTCTCGAGCACCAGCCGCATCGCACGCCGCTGGGCCTCCAAGCGCGACGGCTCGTGCAGCAGCTCCGACGCCTTCTTCGCGATCGGCGCCGCCCCGCCAAAGTGCGGCACAAACTCCGGCACGATCTCCTCATCCGCCAACAAATTCGGTAGTGTGAAGTACTTCGTCGTCACCACCCAGCGCGCCACCAAGTGGTACGCCAACGGATTGATCTTGTACAAAATCACCATCGGCTTGAGCTGCCGCGCGATCTGCAGGGTCACCGTGCCCGACACCACGAGCGCGAGGTCGCACCACCGCACAACCGCGTCGGTCTGCCCGTGCACCGTGATCAGGTTCTCCGGCCAGTCGCCCAGCCGCCGACGATGATCCCGCGCGATCTCGTGCAGCCGCGCTTCGACCGCCGGCTTGGTCGCCGCAACGACGCCCCGCAACCCCGGAAATTCCGCGCCCAGCCGCACGAACGACTCGAGCAGCAAAGGGAAGTTCTTGCTGATCTCGCTCGGCCGCGATCCCGGCATCAATGCCACCCGCGGCGAGCCTTCGCCGAAACCAGCACCAATTGCGTCCAGCCGCGACTCATCCAAATGCTCGTCAAACAACGGATGCCCGACAAACTTCGCCGGCACCCGCCGCTTCGCGAAATACTCCTCCTCGAACGGCAGAATGCACAGCACCAGATCCGTCAGCCGACGCAGTTTTCGCAGTCGCCAGGGTCCCCAGGCCCACAGCTGCGGAGCCACCATGTGCACGACCTTCAACCCGCGATTCTTCGCGATCCCGCAAATCGGAAAGTTCGCCGCCGGTGAGTCCACCGGCACGTGCAGCACCGGTCGATGATCCAGCCCCGACCGTGTCGTCGCGAACGAGTCCAGCCAATCCGCGATCCGCGCGTTGATCTTCTGGTGCTCGCGGATCTTCTTCAGGCCCGGCATCCCCATCACCGCGTCGTCGCCGGTCCGCTCGACGATCGTCGCGCCCGCCGCCGCCATCTTCGGTCCGCCCCACGCGTACATCGCGAGGTTCGGATGACGCCGCCGCAGCTCGCGGATCACGATCGCCGCGTGGTCGTCACCGCTCGGCTCGAACGCCGTGAACAGGATCGCCGGTCGCTTGGATGTCTCCTCGCCTTGGGCCATGAGCCGCAACTGTAGTGGCCGCGTGCCCGGTGCACCGCGCTACCTCCCGCCGATCGCCCCGATTCCCAGCTTCTCGCGTAGCTTCTTCGCGCTCACCGTGATCTCCACGATGTCCGGGCGGCTCAGACGCTCCACGTTCTTCATCACCATCGCCATCCGCTGATTCCCGCGGAACCGTTCCTTGTTGCGGATCAAGAAATCCCAGTAGAACGTGTTGAACGGGCACGCATCCTCGCCCGTGCGTTGCTCGACATCGAACGCACAGTGGCGGCAGTAGTTGCTCATCCGCGCGATGTACTTCCCGCTCGCCGCGTACGGCTTGGTGCCCACCACCGGACCCTTGGACGGACTCTCCTTCGTCGCCTGCTCGGTCGTCACGCCGTCCGCGTGCATCGCCATCCCCAGCGTGTTCGGCAGCGTCACCCAATCCACCGCGTCCGCGAACATCGCCAAGAACCAGTCCGAAATCTTCTTGGGGTGCACACCCGAGATCAGCGCAAAGTTCGCCAACACCATGAGCCGCGGGATGTGATGCGTGTAGGCGTGGTCGAGCACCTGTCCCACGCATTCGCGCAGGCACTTCATCTCCGTCTTGCCGTCCCAATAGAACGACGGCAGCTCGCCGTGCTGATCGAGGTAGTTCCGCGCCTCGTACCCCGCCCCTTCATGGAAGTACACACCGCGGATGAACTCACGCCACCCGATGATCTGCCGCACGAATCCCTCCAACGACGCCAGCGGCACCGGCCGCTTCGCGTGCCGCGCCAGCGCCGCATCCACACACTCCCGCGGCGTGATCAACTTCAGATTCAAGGGCACCGAGAGCTGCGAGTGATACAACCACGTCTGCCCCGTCCACATCGCGTCCTCGTACGGCCCGAACTCATCCAGCCGATGCTCCACAAAGTCCCGCAGCGACTCCAACGCCTGCTCGCGCGTGACCGGCCATCCGAACGATTCGATCCGCCCGGGCAACTCCGGCAGCAACCTCTTCACATCCTCGATCACACCCCGCGTAATCGCATCGGGCGCAAATCGCAACACCGCCGGCGCGTGCGGCCCGTCTCGACCGAACGACTCGCGGTTCTCCTTGTCAAAGTTCCAATCACCCCCGACGGGCTTCCCACGCTCCATCAACACGTCCAGCCGCTTGCGTTGTTCGCGGTAGAAGAACTCCATGATCAGGCTCTTCCGCCCCGATGCGTGCGCTTCGAAGACTTCCTTCGGCGTCAGAAAGTGCTCGTCGGGACGGATCTCCAGCGGCAAGCCCAGCTCGTCCGCGGCCTTCCGCAGCATTGCTCGCACCCGATGCTCGCCCGGCTCCAGCACCACGACCGCTTCCGGCTTCAACTCCTGAACCGCTCGCGACAGTTCACCCTCGAAGGTCTGCGTGTTCGCCGCATCAGCCAGCGAGACATACCGCACTCGCAGCCCCTTGGCCACCAACTCGCACGCAAAGTGTCGCATCGCACTCAGAAACACCACCGTCCGCTGCACATGGCTTGGCACGTGCCGCGATTCCGCCGCCACCTCCATCATCAGTACAACAACAGCCGCGGCATCCACAGCGCGCAGCGCCGCCGAGGCGTGATCCAACTGGTCGCCCAACACGACCACGAGGCGTCTGGCCCGCGTGCCCTTCTTGAGAGCCGCGATCGGCCACGTCTCGTCGTTCAATGTCTTGGAACGTGCGGCGATAGCTCACCTCCACGCCACCTTCGCCAACACCGCGTTCACGGATGCACGCGCTCAAGTCCCGGCCACCGACCCCTACGGCAATGCCGCCGCCCAGACGCTCTCCACGTCCTTGGTCGTTCGCACCGATCCATCAAAGAACGTCACCGAGAACCGCCGGTCCTTTCCGTGCACCCGCCCGATGCGATCCGCCACGTGCGTCGCCTGCCGGAAGTCGATCACGCTCACGCTCCGCGTCGGTGGGGGGCTCCCAGCCGACGTCGTCCTCGGCATCGCCGCGTCCAGCACCAGCGGTGCATCGCCGGGCCTCGCCACTTTGTCCATATTCACATGAACCGTCGCCGCGTCGTAGTTGTCCGGGTCTCCCGGCAGCCCCGCGTGCCCGGTCACGTTGATCGCGTAGGTCCGCGTCACCTCGCGCCCGAACCGTGCCCGCGTCGTGGGGCACACCAGCACCGAGTTGGGCGTCAACGCCGTATCGGTTGTCGTCCCAACCTGCCCCGCGGCCTGTTGGACTGCAACGCCCCAGTTGGGCAACCTTGCATACGGCTGGCCCAGCGCCGGCGTCAGCCCCTTCGCCGAATCCGCATACGCCCGGATCGCGACGTACGTCTGCCGAAGGTTCGACGAGCACGCCGCCAGCCGCCCTGCCTCGCTCGCCGCCGACAGCGCCGGGAACAGCAAGCCGATCAGCACCGCCACCACGGCGATGACCACCAGCAATTCGATGAGCGTGAACGCGCGCCGCATGCAGTCACTGTACGATCAACGGCCGTTCCCAGGTCGCCGGTGCACCCAATCCAAACACACGCCATAATCGAACCGTGAGAATCATGCGAACCCAACTCCACTCCACCATCGCCGCCACCACCCTCGCGTTCGCCGCCGCAGGCCAGTCCGGTTTCCACGTCGAGCCCGATCCGCTGCTCAAGGACATCCGGGTCCGTGACGGCTACGAACTCTCCGTCGCCTATCCCGAACTCAAGGAAGCCCGCTTCCTCGAGTGCGACCCGAGCGGCACGCTCTACGTCTCCCGCCCCAACCGCGGCGAAATCCTCGCCTTCCGTGACGCCAATGCCGACGGCAAGCTCGACGAGCCCGTCGTCTTCGTCACCGGCTATCGCACCGTCCACGGCCTCTGCTACCACCACGACGGCAAAGACGCCTGGCTCTGGTTCTCGCAAACCGGCGCGATCCACAAGGCCAAGATCGAACATCCGGCCGACCCCCAATCACCACCCGTCGCCGCAAAGACCATCGAGACCGTGATCCCCGAAGGCCGCCTTCCCAAGGGCGGCGGCCACTGGTGGAGGGCGCTCCTCGTCACCGACGACGCCATCTACACCGCCATCGGTGACAGCGGCAACATCAACGACGAGTCCGCCACCGAGCGTCAGAAGATCTTCCGCTTCAACCTCGACGGCTCCAACAAGTCCGCCTTTGCCTCCGGCCTCCGCAACACCGAGAAGCTCCGCATCCGCCCCGGCACCGCCGACATCTACGGCGTCGACCACGGCTCCGACTGGTTCGGCGGCCCCATCGGCGATAAGGCCGGGCGCCAGCCCGTCACCGACTTCAACCCGCCCGACGAGTTCAACCGCTACGTCGAGGGCAGCTTCTACGGCCATCCCTTCGTCACCGGCAACAAGCTCCCCCGCATCGAGTTCCACAACAAGAGCGACATCATCGAGCTCGCCGACCGCACGGCCATCCCCGATTGGTGCTTCCCCGCCCACTTCGCCGCCAACTCGTTCACCTTCATCGACCCCGCCATCAACGACAAGACCGGCGCCTTCCCGAAGGACCACAACGCCGACGCCTTCGTTGCCGCCCGCGGCAGTTGGAACCGCACCCGAAAAGCCGGTTACAAGGTCGTCCGCATCCTCTTCGACCCCGCCACCAACCGCCCCTACGGCATGCTCACCATCATCGACGGTCTCAACGAAGCCAAGAACTCCGCCGCCGTCCGTCCCGTCGATTGCGTCCAGATGCCCGACGGCTCGATCATCTTCAGCGCCGACGACCCCGGCCGCCTTTACCGCCTTCGCGGCGCCAAGAAGTAGCGTCGATTCGAGTCGCGGGAGTTGTCGCTACATTTGCCTCCCATGCCCGCGCCCGTGATCGAGCCCGCCATCCGCAAACGCCTCGACGACCTGGTCGACGAGCACGCGCGTTTGTGCAGCGACCTCGAAGACCCGGCGATCCTGACGGACCACAAGGCCGTCCGTGAGCGTTCGATCCGCAAGGCCGCCATCGACGAGGCCGTCGCCGATGTGAAGCGCCTCCGCACCATGATCGCGGACATCCACGAGCTCGAGGCCGCGCTGAAACCCGGCGGCAGCGCCGACATGGCCGAGCTCGCCCGCGAGGAGCTCCCGACTCTCACCGCTAACGCCGCCGAGACCCTCGCCCGCATCAAGGCCGCGCTCGTGCAGGGCGAAGACAACCGCATCGGCTCGGTCATCCTTGAACTCCGCGCCGGCACCGGCGGCGACGAGGCCGCCCTTTGGTGCCGCGACCTGCTCGAGATGTACACCAAGTACGCCGGCAAGAAGGGCTGGAAGCTCGAACTCCTCGACTTCGTCCCCGAATCCGACGCCGGCGGCATCAAGAGCGCCGTCGCCAACGTCAAGGGTCAGGGCGTCTGGAACGAACTCGCCTTCGAGGCCGGCGTCCACAGCGTCAAGCGCGTCCCCGCCACCGAAGCCGCGGGCCGCGTGCACACCTCGACCGCCACCGTCGCCACGCTCCCCGAGCCCGAAGAGGTGGACGTCAAGATCAACTGGGCCGAAGACGTCGAAGAGTTCGCGACTCGCGCGCAAGGCCCCGGCGGCCAGAACGTCAACAAGGTCGAGACCGCCTGGCAGATCCACCACAAGCCCAGCGGCATCATCATCAAGATGATGGAAGCCAAGAGCCAGCAGCAAAACCGCGACCGCGCCCGCCGCCTGCTCGTCACCCGCCTCTACGAGTTCGAACGCCAAAAGCAGCACAACGCCCGCGCCGAATCCCGCAAATCCCAGATCCGCGGCGGCGACCGCAGCGAGAAGATCCGCACCTACCGCTGGAAAGAGGGAATCGTCGCCGACGAACGACTCCCCGGTGAGTACCAACTCCGCGACATCATGTCCGGCGACCTCACCAAACTCATGCACGACCTGCTCGAACAGGAAACCGCGAAGCGGATTTCGGAACTGTGAGCACACGCTGCGACATCGCCATCATCGGCGCCGGCGCCGCCGGCCTCTTCGCCTCCATCTGGGCCGGCCGCACTCTTCGCGCCTCAACGAGCCCCGAGCGTAAGCGAGCGGGTTCCGTCCTCGCCCTCGACGGCGCCACCAAGCTCGGCGCCAAGGTCCTCGTCGCCGGCGGCGGCCGCTGCAACGTGACCCACCACGCCGTCGACGAATCCGCCTACGCCGGCAGCAGCCGCAACGCCATCAAGAAAGTCCTCCGCCGCTTCGACGTGCCGCAGACCGTCCAGTTCTTCCGCGAACGCGGCGTCGAACTTAAACGCGAAGACACCGGGAAACTCTTCCCAACCACCGACGACGCCCACACCGTCCTCGACGCGCTGCTCGGCGCTGCCTCCGACGCCGGTGTCTCGCTCCTCACCGCGCACAGAGTCAACGTTGTGCGCACAAACGGGGATCTGTTCCTCGTGGAACATTCGCGCGGCGAACTCCTCACCCGCCGCATCATCCTCGCCACCGGTGGCAAGAGCCTCCCCAAAACCGGCTCCGACGGCCACGGCCACGAACTCGCCAAATCGCTCGGCCACACGATCACGCCGCGCGTCTTCCCCGCGCTCGTGCCGCTGACGATTCCGAAGGACCACTGGCTCACCACCCTCAGCGGCGTGACGCTGCCCGCAACCCTCGAACTCCGCGCCAAGTCCGGCAAGAAGCTGCAGTCGTTCACCAACTCCACGCTCGTGACCCATTTCGGCCTCAGCGGCCCGAGCGTGCTCGATATGAGCCGCTACTACACGGCGGAGAAGTTGGACAATCCGCACGACCCGCCGCGATTGGTGATGAACTGGATCCCCGGCGAAACGCTCGACGGGCTCGACGCGTTCCTCGCCGCCGAGGGCCGGCGCGGCGGCACGACGTTGCGTCGCTCGCTCGAAGGCAAGTTGCCCGAGCGTGTGTTGACGGCGCTCGCGGCGAGCGTCGGGCTCGAACTCACTGTGTCGCTGGCAACGATGTCCAAAGACAAACGCCGGGCGCTGGCCGCCGCGCTCACGGAGCTGGAACTCCCGATCAGCGGCGACCGCGGCTACCTCTTCGCCGAGGTCACCGCCGGCGGCGTGCCGCTGAGCGAGATTCACCTCGAAACGATGGAGAGCCGCGTGTGTCCGGGGCTGCACCTCTGCGGCGAGATCTGCGACGTCGACGGCCGCATCGGCGGGTTCAACTTCCAATGGGCATGGGCGAGCGGGTACACTGCGGGCGTTGGGTGCGCTGTCGCCATAAGCGACGCTGTCTAGGAAGGGAGTCAGTCCGATGCGAGCGAGCGACCGAGATGGGGCAAGTAATCTGCGAGAACTTATCGCAGAGGTTGTCGATGAGCAAGAAGCAGGGATCGCTCCGGAGAATCGTGACCCGATCGTTCGCGGGGATCCCGTCGGATATCTCGAGCAAGAATTGTTCGCAGCCGTGCGAAAGCACGCAGTCCGCGGCTCGCAGATTGACGTGAACATCGACGTTTGGACAAAGCTGGGCAGCTTTCGACCAGATGTCCGACTGACGTCACGTGGGAAGTCGATCATTCTTGAACTGGACGGGCGAGAGTATCACAAGGACTTCGAACGGGATGTCTGGCGAGACGCTGCTTTGATTGAGGCTGGCTTTGCCCACGCGATATACCGGCTGCCGGGAAACACCGCCTTGCACGGTCTGGAAGACTGTCTGCATCTAGTTTGTCAGTGGGAGCCATGGGCCTTTGAATCCCACGCAAGGAACACATTGCTTCCTTCGTTGGCTCATCGCTCTGTGGTTGAATTGCCCGTTGGAGCAGCGTTTGAGCAACGGTATTTTCGTAGCTCTTTTGGTGCGAGATTTGCGATGGCGGGGTTCGAGTGGGATCGAGTCGATGAGGAAGTTCAAGACGCGCGGGAGTTCTGGCTCTGGCGACGCGCAATGGACGCTTCCGACATGCAGCATCGGGTGTCCGTGATTTCTGAGCATCACTCGCGATCTGGAGTGACCTCTCTTCGAGATTGCAAGGCTCAGTTGATTGCCGAACTCGCGCGCCGATCTGCGAGTGTGCCTGATCGCACAGTTGTGAAGCCGTGACTCTGCTCTGCGTTCCCATCATGGTCCATGACATCGACGCCGCGATCGCCGACGCGGCGGCGGCGAAGTCGCTTGGCGCTGACATCGTTGAGTTCCGCATCGACGAGTTCTTCGACGGCGGGCACAGCGAGGCCGACCCGGGGCGGCAGACGCGGGAGATTCTGCGGCTGGTGCATCAGTCGGTGCTGCCCGCGATCGTGACGTGCCGCAGCGCGATCGAGGGCGGGGCGTTTGACGGGGATGAGACGGATCGGGTGTCGCTGTACGAACGCCTCGGTACGGCGGACGGCAAGAGTGAGACGCCGCCGCGGTATTTGGACATCGAACTCGCGGCGTACACGCGATCTGAGAACATCAAGCAGAAGGTGAATCTCGCCGTTGAACATCCGGAGCAACTGCGTGCGGTGTCGACGGGGTTGATTCTGTCGATGCACGACTTCCAGCAGCGGCCTGCGGACCTTTCGCGGCGGTTGCTCCTGGCGCGGCAGCAGCCGGCGGCGAAAGTGACCAAGCTTGCGTTTCGGGCCCGTTCGCTGCGGGACAATCTGGAGTTGTTCGAGATCCTCGCGCAGCGAGATCGGCCGACGATTGCCTTGGGCATGGGTGAGTTCGGGCTGATGAGCCGCGTGCTGGCACCGAAGTTTGGCGGGTTCCTCACGTTCGCGAGCTTGCGGCCGACAGCGACGACGGCGCCGGGGCAGCCGACGGTGCGGGAGTTGCTGGAGCTGTACCGCTTCCGTTCGATCAAGCCGACGACGAAGGTCTACGGCGTGATCGGTTGGCCGGTGGGGCACAGCCTGTCGCCACTCGTGCACAACGCGGTCTTTGACGCGAGCGGATTCGACGGCGTGTACCTGCCGCTGCCGATCCCGAGTGCGGACGCTGAGAGCAAGGAGTTGAGCGAGAGCGAGCGGGCGGAGGCGACGTACACGAACTTCAAGGCGACGCTGGGTGCGCTCATCGATGATCCGCGGCTGGACTTCAGCGGCGCGAGCGTCACCCTGCCGCACAAGGAGAACCTGGTTCGCTTCGCGCTCGAGCGGTTCAAGAGCGATGCGGGCGTGTGGTCGCTCGACGCGGTGTCGCTGCTCACGGGTTCGGCGAACTCGTTGCTCTTGGAGCGCGAGGCGAGCGCGGATGGGTCGCGGGTGGTGCGGGCTCGGGTGTTCAACACCGACGTGCCCGCGGCGGTTGGGCCGCTGCGAGAGGCGCTAGGCACGTTGGATGGCAAACACGTCGCGGTGGTGGGGGCGGGCGGCGTGGCTCGCGGCATCGCGTTCGGCTTGGCCGTGGCTGGGGCGCGGGTGACGATTTTCAATCGCAATAGCAAGAAGGCCGAGGCGTTGGCGTTGGAGTTGAATCAGGCGTTGCAGAAGGCTGGGTCGCCGGGGCCTGGAAGGCCCCGCCCCCTCGGGGACGCGGCTCCGGGCCACGGCACGATCGCCGCGGCGGCACTCGATTCGCTTGGCAGCTTCCGCGGTGACGCCCTTGTCCAATGCACCCCTGTGGGCATGAAGGGCGGGCCGGAGCCCGAGGGCTGCCCGATCCCGGTGGCGGGGCTGGCGGAATCCGGCAACTGCGGGGGCGGGACCGTCGTATTGGAGACGGTGTACAACCCCCGGGAAACGCCGCTGGTGCGCGAGGCGAAACGCGTGGGCTGGCGGGTCATCGAAGGGGCGGCGATGTTCGTGCGGCAGGCAGCCGAGCAGTCGAAGGCGTGGACCGGAAACGACGCGCCGATCGAGTTGATCGAGAGACTCGTGAACGAGCCCCGAGCGTAAGCGAGCGGGGTTCGAGGTTCGAACGAAACAACCCACTCGCTTATGCTCGGGGCTCGTTAAGGCAGCGGAGGCGTTGTATGTTCCGCCAACCGATTCTGTATCCGCGTGGATATTCGTGGTTGATCGTGCTTGCCGTGCTCGACGTGTGCTGCACCTACGTCATTCTGCGGCTGGGCGGCATCGAACTGAACGGCATCGCCAACTGGTTCCTGCGGATGTTTGATCTCTACGGCTTGATCGCGCTCAAGTTCAGCTGCGTCGCGCTGGTGCTCTTGATCTGCGAAGTCGTGGGCCGGTTGCGGGCTGCGTCGGGCACGCGGCTGGTGGCGGCGGCGATCGTGATCAGCGCGTTTCCGGTGGCGGTTGGCGGCGGTCAGCTCGCGGCGGCGCGGCTGGGCGTGCTCAAGACCAATCCGTCGATCACGCTGGAGCCATTGGCGTGGAATGCAGTCACCAGGTCCCGCTGATGCCGCTGCTGGTGAGCAGGGTGCGGAACGATTCACCGAAGACGAAGTTGTGCTCGGGGAACTCTTGCCCGGACATGTTGTTGTCCAGGTGGCTGAACATCAGGTCGATGGCGCCGATGGTGGTGGCGGTGGAGCCGGTGGCGGTGTGCTCGATGAGCTCGATCGTGCCGACGGTGGAGGCGCCGACCTTGTCCATCTGGCGGATGGTGGCGGTGTAGCGGAGCGTGTGCCCGGGCAGTGCGTCGCGGCTGATCTCGAACTTGCCGATCTTGGCGAGGATGACCTTCTCGCGGAAGTCCTCGGCGTGGCCGACGAGGATGCCGGCGGTCTGGGCGCAGCCCTCGACGATCAGGCTGGCGGGCATGACGGGCAGCGCGGGGCGGCCATTGGCGGCCGGGAAGTGATCGTGCAGGTGCTCTTCGGCGAGGCTGACGTGCTTCACAGCGACGAGGCGCTGCTTGGGCACCAGCTCAACGACGCGATCGATCCACATCCAGCGCATGGGTTTACTTGGCCGCGAGCTTGCGTTCGACGAAGGTGACGAGGGCGTCGACGGTGAAGACCTCGGCGACCTTGGCGATCTGGGGGTCGGCCTCGAACTTGGAGAAGTCGGCGTGGGGGAGGCGGGCGCGGAGGGTGGCGATGCCCTTGGGGGTGACCTTGCCTTCCTTCACGAACTCGGGGTCTTGCTTGACGTTCTCAGGGAAGAGCTCGCCCTGGGCGATCTTGAAGCCGAAGGTCTGCTCGAGCTTGAAGACGATGTCGAGGAAGTCGATCGACTCGGCGCCGAGGTCTGTGGTGAGGCGGGCGGCAGCGGTCACGTCTTCCTCATCGACGGCGAGGGCGTCGACCAGCACTTCCTGAATCTTGGAGAAGATCTCGTCGCGTGTCATTCGGGCGGTTTCCTTGGGCGGCCCGGCTCGCGTACGGAGGGAGGCGGGCGTCGGGACTTGGGACGCGATGATAGCAGAGGCGGATGCGAATGGATGCCGCACCGGGAGGGGAGTTACGGCGTGTGGAGGGGAGGCGGGGGAGAAAGCTCAAAGCTCAAAGCGATAAAGCTCAAATGGAGGCATGGGAACTGAGGGATCGGAGCCTTTTCTCGTTTGGTGGTCGCAGAGAGCATTGATGGCGCGATCGCACGGCTTGACCGAGAGCGGTCAAGCCGTGGCACCCAGAGGCGGAACCCGGATGGGGTGTGCTCAGGAGACGCGGACTGGTCGCAGCAGGAAGCGGCCGGAGACGGCGGTGGGCGGCTGGGTGGTCGCGTTGGGTTCGAGGAGGGTGCCTTCACCCTTGAAGTCGAAGGTGCCGTCGTCGTTCTTCTTGTGGAGGGTGACGTCGACGCGGAGCGTGGCACCGGGGCGGACGAAGGCGCCGTACTTGAGAGCGCGGACCTGGCCGAGGACCATCGGATCAGAGCCCGAGTCGCAGAGACGACGGGCGGCCTGCACCATCGCTTCGAGCATCATGACGCCGGGCAGCACCGGGTAGCTGGGGAAGTGGTCTTGCAGGTACTCCTCGGCGCTCGAGACGTGCTTGAGCGTGACGATGCGGTCGGCGGATTGCTCGATGACGCGATCGACGAGGGAGAAGTGCATGGGGGCAAGGGTAGAGGGCAGCCGGGGGGCAGGGGAGCAGGGGAAGAAATGGCAAATGGCAAATGGCAAATGGCAAATGGCAGATGGCAGATGGCCAAAGCCTCACTGCTCTCTCCGCGACACTCCGCTTGCTCCGCCTCTCCGCGTTCTGTCCGTTCTCTTTCTCCTCCGGCGCGAATCGCTACGCTCATCGCGTGGCCACGGTGATGGACGACGCCATCTGCATCCGGGTGTGGGACTGGTCGGAGACGAGCCAGACGGTGTCGTTGTTTTGTCGATCGCTGGGTGTCGTGCGCGGGTTGGCGAAGGGCTCGAAGCGACAGGATTCCCGGTTCTCGGGTGGGTACGAGCTCTTCACCCGCGGGCAGGCGGGGGTGCTCATCAAGAACCACGACTCGCTGGCGACGCTGACAGCGTGGGATCTGAGCGAGATCTTTCTTGGCGTGCGAAAGGATCTTGCGCGGTTTCACGTCGCGATGGCCATGCTGGACCTGACGCACCACATGATCCGTGACCACGACCCGCACGAGGCGATGTTCGATGCAATTGTGAAGTCCGGCAGGCGGCTCGCGGACGACGGGAAGGCGGTGCCCGCGGCCGCGTTGCTGCAGTTCCTTTGGATCACCCTGGTCGAGTGCGGCTATCGACCAGACCTGACACGCGACGTCCGGGGTGAGTGCGAGCTGGAGGCACAAAGCGTGAAGGTGTTTGTGCCGCGGCTGGGCGGGTTCTCGTCGCGTCTCGAGGCGGGTGAGGACGCATGGCGGGTGAGAGCGCAGACGGTGGAGTTGCTGCGGCAGTTGGACGCGGGGTTGATCGAGAACGCCGATGGCGACGCGATGACCCGAGCGGTGGCGCTGCTGGCGGCGTATGTCCGAGAAGTGCTGGGACAGCCGGTGGTATCCCTGGATTCGGCCGTTTCAGAGCTTCGCAAAAAGTCCTGAACGAAAGCTTCAGGCTTTCCCAGTTTCAGTTGAAGGCAGAATTTGCCGAATGTCAGCGGAGAAGCGACCTGCCACTGGCGTAGGCCGCGGCTGTCCCACGTCGGCAGAGTTGTCATGGACCACGAACTCATCGAAGAGATCCTGAGCTGCTCGTCGCTGCCGTCGCTGCCGGCGGTTGCGATGCGCGTGGTCGAGTTGACAGCGAATCCGGATGTGAAACTTCCGGAGCTTGCGCAAACGATTCAGAATGATCAGGGCTTGGCGTCGAAAGTTCTCCGCACGGTGAATTCGTCGTTCTACGGCCTGACCACGCGCTGCGGGAGCATCAACAAGGCGATCGTGCTGTTGGGTCTGGGGCCGGTGAAGGCGCTGGCGTTGTCGTTCTCGCTGATTGGATCGATCGGCGAGCAGGACGACGGCTTCGACTATCAGGGCTATTGGCGCCGCGGGCTGTACACGGGTGTTGCGGCAAAGCTCATCGCGGATCACCTGAAGCTGGAAACCTCGGATGAGGCGTTCCTTGCGGGGCTGATGCAGGACATCGGCGTGGTGGCGCTGCACCGAGCGCTGGGGTTCCGTTATGCCGAGGTGCTCGAATCAGCGAAGGGTGACCACTCGCAGCTGGTGAAGGCCGAGCTGTCGGCGCTTGAGGTGCAGCATCCCGAGATCGGAGCGATGCTGGCCCAGCGGTGGAAGTTCCCGGATCAACTGGTGATGCCGGTGCGTTATCACGAGCGTCCGACGGCGGCGCCGCAGGGGCATCACGAGCTGGTGCGTCTGGTTGGGCTTGGCAATCTCGCGCACAATGCGATGACCGATGAAGACCCGGCACCAGCTCTGCGGAAGCTCTACGAGCGAGGGGACCAGTGGTTCGGGATCAAGTCCGACGCGATGCAGTCGCTCGTGAAGAAGATTGCGGAAGGCGTGAAGGACATGTCACGCAACTTGCATCTCGACACCGGTGCATCCGTCGATGCCGAGGCGATTGTCCGCAAGGCTGAGCAGGCGATGATCGAAATGGCCTCGAACCCCGCGGGCGGGGCGGGTCAGACGCTGGAGAACCTCCTGGTCGATGCGGACCAGTATGACCCGTTGACGGGCGCGGTCGGTCGCGTGGGCTTCGACAAGGCCTTGCGGAACGGCTTTGAGCTCTCGCGAAAGAACAACGAGGCGCTGACGCTGGTTCAGATCGGTGTCGATGGTCTGCGGAACACCGCGATGAAGATCGGCGCGTCGGCCGGCGACGAGACGATCAATTCGTGCGTTATGCTGATGCGCAAGCACTTTGCGCCGCTGGGCGGCGTGGTCTGCACCCTGGGCGGCGACATCTACGCGATGGTGATCTACGGCGCGAACGCCAAGGACGCCCAGAGGGCTGCGGAAGAATTCCGATTCTCATTCGAGAAGGCGGTTGTGACCTGGCCGCTGGGCGGCGGGACGCTGAAGGTGAGCATGGGCGTCGCGAGCAACGACCCGGGCGCGGGCTCGACGTTCGCGAGCGTGCAGGAGCTCGTGGTATCGGCGGTCACCGCGTTGAAGACGGCCCGGGCCGGGGATGGGCGCGGCATTGTGGTCGCAGCGCCGAGGAAGGCCGCGGCTTAAGCGACAACTGGGCAACGCGGTCGCCTTTGGATCTCGGGTTCCCTGTTCCGCGAGTCTGATTCGGCTTGGGCGCGGAAGACCGCATCCGCAGCGCCGGGGCAAGTCACGCCAGGCCGACGACATCGGATGCCGGCATCACACATTGCCGAGCTTGTTCAGGCCGTTGAGCGCGGCGATCTTGTAGCACTCGGCGAGCGTGGGGTAGTTGAAGACCGTGTTCACGAAGTACTCCGCGGTCGCCTTGAACGCGATCGCGCACTGGCCGATGTGGACGAGCTCGGTGGCGTTGGTACCGATGATGTGCACGCCAAGGACGGCTTTGCTCTCCTGGTGGATGAGCATCTTGAGCATGCCGATGTCGTCGCCCAGCAGTTGGCCGCGAGCGGTTTCCTTGTAGTACGCGATGCCCGCTTCGTAGGGGATCGCCTCTGCGGTGAGCTTCTCCTCGGTCCAGCCGACGATCGAGATCTCGGGGATCGAGTAGATGCCGTAGGGCAAGAGGTTGTCGAAGTTGTCGCTCTTGTGGCCGAACATGTGGCAGGCGGCGAGACGGCCCTGCTCCATGGAGGTGCTGGCCAGAGCGGGGAAGCCGATCACGTCGCCAGCGGCGTAGATGTGGGGCACGCTGGTCTGGTAGTTCTTGTTGACGGTGATGCGTCCGCGGCTGTCGGCGGAGACGCCGGCGGCGGCGAGGTTGAGGCCGTCGGTGCACCCCTGGCGTCCGATGCAGTACAGGAGGGAGTCGGCGGTGAGGGTCTTGCCCGATTCGAGCGTGGCCTCGACGACGTGGCCGGTGTGTCCGGCGGGGCGTGGTGCCTTGGGGTCGAGTTCTCGCTTCTCGATCTTGACGACCTTCTCACCCAGGCGGAGCGTGACGCCGGCCTGACGGAGGTGGTACTGGAGGGCCTCGGTGAGTTCACGGTCGATGAAATCGAGCAGGCGGTCCCGGCCTTCGATGAGGGTGACGCGGACGCCCAGGGCCGCGAGCATCGAGGCGTACTCGGTGCCGATGACGCCGCCGCCGACGACGATCATGGAGCGGGGCAGCGTCATGAGCTGCAGAAGGTCGTCGGAGGTCATGACCGTTTCACGATCGAAGGGCACCGACTTGGGGCTGGTGGGTTGGGTGCCGACGGCGATGAGGACGTTGTCGGCTTGGAGTTCCTCGGTGGCGTGGGCGCCGACGACGTCGATGGTCTTGGGGTCGCGGAACTGGCCGCGGCCGATGGCGGTGTAGACGCCGTTGCTGGCGAAGTGATCGCGGACAAGATCGATCTCGGACTTGATGACTTTCTGGCAGGCCTGCATGAGGCTGGCGAAGGAGCCGCTGCGGGACATGGTGGCCTTGGTGGCCGAGAAGTCGGCGATGGAGGGTGCGACGGTGGTGCGGCCGCCGAAGTCGAGGATGGCCTCGCGGAGGGCCTTGCTGGGGATGGTGCCGGTGTTGATGGCAACGCCGCCGAGGACCTCGCGCTGCTCGACGACGCAGACAGACCGTCCCAGCTTGGCGGCCTGGATGGCGGCTTTCTGGCCAGCGGGCCCTGATCCGATGACGCACAGTTCAAACTTCCGCATGCCGGTCTCCGTCTCGTCGAGCCTCGGTGGCTCGCCGCGGTGGTTGACTTTCAAGGCAATTCACCACGAAGAGCACAGAGTACACGGAGCGGAATCGAAAGGAAGCGGTGCGTCGAGGCGTTGTCTCTGACGTTCCTTGTCTTCCGCAGTCGTCTCTGAGAGCTTCGTGGTGAACTGCCTTCCCCGGGGTCGCCCCGTTGCAGTATCGGTGATTCGTGCCCGTTGTGCTTGGAGACGGCGGGGTTTGCGCCCGCGGCGCGACCCTGAGCCCTCGAAAACCTATACTGGGTTGCCTTGGGCTTGGTGTTCGCGAGGACGCGGCCCGCAGGAATGACTTTCCACGTAGCCGGCTCGACGGACCGTGCCGGGATTGAACCATGACGCTGACTAGCCACGCCATTCGCAAGACCTTCATCGAGTTCTTCCGCGCCAAGGGCGGCACCGGCGCCTTTGCGGCCGGGCACACCTTCATCCCCAGTTCGCCCGCCGTGCCGGTGGACGACCCCACGCTGCTGTTCACCAACGCCGGGATGAACCAGTTCAAGCCGATCTTCCTGGGGCAGGCGGCCCCGGATACGCCCTTGGGCAAGCTCAAGCGTGCGGTGAACAGCCAGAAGTGCATCCGCGCCGGCGGCAAGCACAACGACCTCGAGGACGTGGGCAAGGACACCTACCACCACACGTTCTTCGAGATGCTGGGCAACTGGTCGTTCGGCGATTACTTCAAGAAGGAAGCGATCGATTGGGCGTGGGAGCTGCTGACGCAGGTCTACCACATCCCGGCGGACCGGCTGTACGTGACGTACTTCGAGGGGGCTCCGAAGTTGGGGCTCGAGCCGGACCTTGAGACCAAGCAGTTGTGGATGAAGTACCTGCCCGAAAGCCGCGTGCTGCCGGGCATCTTCAAGGACAACTTCTGGGAGATGGGCGAGACGGGTCCCTGCGGGCCTTGCACTGAGATTCACTTTGACCGGATCGGCGACCGCGACGCGGCGAAGCTGGTGAACACCGGCGATCCGGATGTCCTGGAGATCTGGAACAACGTCTTCATCCAGTTCGAGCGGCTCGAGGGCGGTGGCCTGCGCCCGCTCCCCGCCAAGCATGTCGATACCGGCATGGGCCTGGAGCGTCTGGTCAGCGTGCTGCAGAATGCTCGCAGCAACTACGACACGGACGTGTTTGCGCCGATCTTTGTCGCGATCGAGCGGGCCACGGGCGCCCGCGAGTACCGCGGCAAGCTGGGCGACGCCGACGAGGGCAACATCGATACGGCGTACCGCGTCATCGCGGACCACATCCGCTGTCTCACGTTTGCGATCACCGACGGCGCGGTGCCGAGCAATGTCGGGCGTGGGTACGTGCTGCGTCGCATCCTGCGTCGCGCGGTGCGCTACGGGCGGCAGATGCTGGGCGCGAAGCCCGGTTTCTTCGCTGCGTTGGTGCCGGTGATCGTCGAGCACATGGGCGACGCATTCCCGGAACTGCGGCGCGATCCGAAGAAGGTCGAGAAGATCATTCTCGAAGAGGAAGAGTCCTTCGGGCGCACGCTGGATCGCGGGATGACGTTGTTCTACAAGACGTCGCTCGACACCATCGGTGCAGCGGTCGGCGCCACCGAGGCGAACGACAAGAGCGGCTTTACGGCGATCCGCCACGCTGCGGCGACGGCGCCGGACCGGTTCTCGATCCTCCGGCACTTTGTGCAGACCAAGTGTCCGAAGAAGCCCACGATCTCGGGCGTCGACGCGTTCAAGTTGTACGACACGTACGGGTTCCCGATCGACCTGACCACGCTGATGGCCGAGGAGATCGGCATCGCGGTCGATGTCGAGGGCTTCGACGCCGAGCAGAAGAAGGCGGCGGACTTAAGCCGCGCGGCGGGTCAGAAGGAAGGCGAGAAGCAGATCACGCTCGACGGCGACGGCGTCGCGAGGGTGATGCGTCTGGGCATTTCGCCGACGGACGACTCGCACAAGTTCGATCACACGATGATCAAGGCCCATGTGAAGGCGATCTGGAACGGCTCGTCGCTTGATGAGTCGTCGAGGCCGGTCTTCAACCACAAGACGCAGGTCGGCCTGATTCTGGACAAGACGTGCTTCTACGCCACCATGGGCGGACAGGAGTGCGACGCGGGCGAGATCGAGGTGATCGGCGAGGCCAAGTCCTCTGCGAACGACAAGCACGACGGTGGGCGATTCCGCGTGGAGTCGGTCGCGACCTACGGCGGCTACGTGATGCACGTTGGTGTCGTCACCCACGGCGAGATCCGTGTCGGCGATACGGTGGCGCTGCATGTGGAGAAATCGCGTCGTCACGCGACCGCGTCGAACCATACATCGACGCACCTGGTCAACTTCGCCCTGCGGGCCAAGCTCGGTGACGGCATCGATCAGAAGGGATCGTCGGTCGCGGCGGATCGCTTCCGTTTCGACTTCTCGCACAACCAGCCGGTATCACCCGAGGAACTCGGCGCGGTTGAGAGTGTCGTCCGCGATTGCGTCAAGCGGAATCTGACCGTGTACGCCCAGCCGGCGCCGCTGGCGGCTGCCAAGCAGATCAGCGGTCTGCGGGCGGTGTTCGGTGAGACCTACCCGGATCCCGTGCGTGTTGTTTCGATCGGGCAGCCGGTGCCCGATCTGCTGGAATCTGCGAGCAGCCCCGCGTGGCGAGAATTGTCGATCGAGTTCTGCGGCGGAACGCACGTCGCGAGCACGGGCGAGATCGGCGCGTTCGCGATTGTCAGCGAGGAAGCCGTCGCGAAGGGTGTACGGCGTGTGACGGCGTTGTCGGGCAAGAAGGCGGAGGAGGCGATTCACGCCGCGGACTCGGCGGAGGCGAGGATCAAGTCGATCGCGCTGCTGCCGGATGATCGGCTCTCGAACGAGGTGCCGACGTTGTTGAAGTTGCTGGACGACGGCGTCATGCCGTCGTCGCGGAAGTCCGCACTGCGGGCGATGATCACCAAGCTGCAAGACCGCGCGAAGGAGGCGGCAAAGGTCGCGTCGGCGGGTCGGATGGTCGAGGCGGTGCGCGAGGCGAAGGTGCTGGCCGAGTCGGCGCAGATGGCGAACCAGAACGTGATCGTGGGCTCGATCGAGGCGGGCGACGATCGCAATGCGCTCAACGCCGCGGTGGCGGTGGTCCGGGAATCAAACCCGCGATCCGCAATCATGATCTTCAGCGTCGATCACCCGACATCGAAGGTGTCGATCAACGCGAGCGTGCCGGATGCGCTGATCCAGAAGGGGTTGAAGGCCGGCGATTGGCTCCGCGAAGCCGCGGCGGTAGTGGGGGGCAAGGGCGGCGGCAAGCCCGACAACGCCCAGGGCGGCGGGACGGACGCGAGCAAGATCAAGGAAGCGATCATGGCGGCACGTGCGGCGGCGATGCGGGTGTTGCACTGATCGGAGAGTCAGATGGCCGATGCCCGAGAGCCTGATGCCTCACCGGAATCCGACCAGCAGCCGGACCCGTTGTTCCACGCGCGGACGCCGGAGAATGACCCGAGCTTGCGGATCCCCGAGCTGTTGCAGCAGCCGGTCCGGCACCCCTCGCTCGATCGCAAGTCGCGGTCGGACCTTGGTGGGCTGGGCGAGCTCATGAAGGCCTTGGCGATCGGGGTGGACTTTCTCGCGACGGCGGCGGCCGGTGCTTTGTTGGGATGGGGTTTGGACTGGTGGATGGGCTGGACGAATCGCGGGCTTCTGATCGGGCTGGGTATCGGGTTCGCCTACGGCACGGTGCGGCTGCTGCAGCGGACGGCCCGCGACGAGGCCCAGTCGAAAGTCGGTGGGAAGCCTGGTTCGCGCGGGTAGCAGGGCGGCCTCGGTGAGGCGTTTTCGGGGCCGGGTTTTCGTTCGGGGCACTCGCCCGGCGGTTGGGCCCGACCTAACATCCCGCCCCTCAAAGGGCCGCGATCGCAGCGATGAGAACGGGGCTTTGTTCGGTGCCCCGATCTTGGATGTTGTGCCCGACCCCCGACGAGGGATTTGTTGACGCCGCTGCTCTTTCTGTCGCGACTGTTGTCACCCTCCGTTGTCATGAACGCCGCTGCCCGAGAGCCCATTTCCCGCGGAGTGTTTTCGATCACGATGCTGATCGCGACGCTGGTTGCGCTGGTGGCGGCAGTGGGCGCAGTGACGGGTGTGGGCGCCGGTACGGACGTCGCCACGATGGTGGGCGGGTTTGTGGTGCTGGCGGGGGTGATATCTCTCTTGACGCTCGTCGGTCCGCCGCTGATTCCCCATGAGTACTGGGGCATGGCGGTGCTGGGTGTCTCGGGCGTGCGGACGATGCTGGCGCTTGGGGCGATGCTGGTGCTGATCGAAATCGCCGGGTTCGACCGGCGGGGTGTGGTGTTTGGTCTTCTGAGCGGCACGGCGATCCTGATGATCGCTGAAGCCGCTGTTGCCGTGATCCTTCTCAACAAGCGCGAGCGTGCTCATGCCGCGCTTCGGAGTGTGTCGTGATGTCCGTTCTGGCGACCTTGCACGATTGCCTGACGCCCGCCACCTATCTGCTCGCAGCGGGCAGCCCGGCGGATCACGTCTACAACCACACCTTCATCAAGAACGAGGACGGCTGGTGGCTGTGGTCGGGTAACCAGGGCAACCTGGTGCTCAGTATGCTCATCCTGATGATCGTCGGCCCGTGGGTCGCGTCGAAGGTGAGCACGGGCCCGGAGAGTCAGGGCACGGATCGCTACGTGACGGGCAACAAGTTTGCCCACATGATCGAGGTGGTGTGCCACTATCTGCGTGAGGAAGTCGTTCGCCCGCTCCTGGGCGACCGCACGAACAAGCTCATGCCGTTCCTGTGGACGATCTTCTTCTTCATCTGGGTCAACAACCTGCTGGGCCTCGTCCCGATCCTGGACCTGGCGCACCTGATCAACAGCAACTGGAAGGACGCTCACGCGACCCCGATCGGCGGCACGGCGACCCAGAACATCTGGGTGACTGCGGTGCTCGCGATCGTCGCCTGTATCTTCTTCAACCTGCAGGCGATCAAGCGGCTGGGCGTCGGTGGCTACTTCGGGCACATGACGGCTGGCGCACCGTTCCCCGCGTCGATCCTGATCTTCTTCCTGGAACTGGCCAGCCAGCTGGTCATCAAGCCCTTCGCTCTGGCGATGCGTCTGTTTGCCAACATGACGGCCGGGCACATCCTGCTGGCGACGCTGTTCTCGTTCGCGGGGATGGTGGTCGGCAAGGGCATCTTCATCCAGGGTCCGGTGACGCTCATCTCGGTGGTCGGCGGCTTCGGCATCATGCTGCTGGAGCTGTTCGTCGCCACGATGCAGGCGTTTGTCTTCATGTTCCTCACCACAGTCTTTATCGCGCTCATGGATCACCATGAGCACGAACACGAGCACGGCCATGATCACGAGCACGGCCATGCCAAGGGACACGAGCACGCCGCGGCTCACTAGCCGTGTCGGTACGCGTGCAGACGGTCCCATCCCGTCCGGCGGCGACGCTGGGCGGTGTAGAGAACTCGCGAGTGTTTTGAAGGGATGTATCGAATGAAGAGCTTCATCATCAAGGCCGCGGCTCTGTCCGCTCTCGCTCTCGCCTCCACCCCGGCCCTCGCCGAGCCCGTCGCTGGCGCCGCAGGCGCTGCCGCCGCGGGCGCGTCGCTGGGCAAGGGTCTGGCCGTTCTGGGTGGCGGCGTCGCCATCCTGGGCGCCGGCATCGGCATCGGTCTGATCGGCAAGGGCGCCACCGAGGCGATGGCTCGCCAGCCCGAGATCGCTGGCAAGATCCAGACCGCCGGCATCATTCTGGCGGTGTTCATCGAAGGTGCGACGCTGTTCGCCGTCGCCGCCGGCTTCCTCGCCGCCTAAGTCTCGAACAACCCTCCGCCGCGTCCGAACAGGGCGCGTCGGGGCTTGCTTTCTCAGTGACTCGGAATCCTCAGGAGTGATTCGCATGCTCGCTCTTCGCATGAACCGCCTTCTGCTCGCCGCTGGCACCGCGCTGGTAATGCTCCCGACCCTCGTGCTCGCAGCGGACGAGGCCGTGGGCGCGATCCCGACCGTGAAGCAGGGCTTCGCGACGGGTGTCACGGCCCTCATCGTCTTCGCGATCACCGCGGCCTTCCTCGGCGTGGTGGTGTGGCCGAAGATCAGCCAGGGCCTCGACGATCGCGCCAACAAGATCAAGGACGAGATCGAAGCCGCCGAGCAGGCCCGCAAGCAGGCCAAGGACGCGCTCGAGGAGTACCAGAAGTCGCTGGCCCAGGCCCGCGCCGAGGCGGCGAAGATGATCGAGGCGACCAAGGCCCAGCAGAACCAGCTCGCGGCCGACCTGAAGGCCAAGAGCGAGATCGAGCTCAACGCGATGCGTGAGCGGGCGATGAAGGAGATCGACCAGGCCAAGCGTGCCGCGGTGTCCGAGCTGTACGCCGACGCGACAAATCTGGCGACGATGGTCGCGGGCAAGATCCTCAAGCGCGAGATCAACGCCCAGGACCAGCAGCGTCTCGTCGAGGAGAGTCTCGGCCAGTTGCAGTCGCTGCGGAATTGAGGGATGCGGCCTTAGGACTGAGGTCTTAGGGCCGGTGACGACGCGTTCCCGAGTGCCTTGATTTGCGATTTGGCCCTTTGCGATTTGAGCTTTTCCTATGCCGCTGACACAAGCCAAGCCCGACGCCCTCGCCAACGTTTACGCCAAGAGCCTTTACCACGAGGCGTTCGCCGAGGGCGGGCGTGAAAAGGTCGAGGCCATCCAGGGCCAGCTCGAGGATTTCCTCGAACTGACCCGCCAGGACAAGGCCATGAACGAGTTCCTCGCCTCGCGGGTCATTCCCGCGGCCCAGCGCGGTGCGGCTCTGCACAAGGCCCTTGAAGGCCGCGTCGATGACCTGCTTCGTCGCTTCCTGCTCGTCCTGAACGACAAGGCCCGGCTCGCCCACCTCATCCCGATCGCCGCGGCGTACGACCAGGTCGTGCAGCAGCAGTTCGGGCGCGTCGAGGTGGACGTGATCACGGCCACTCCGCTGGAGCAGAGCAGCGTCGGCGCCGTCCGCGAGCGGCTCGGGAGCGCTCTGGGCAAGGAAGTCGTGGTGCACACCTACACCGACGCGACGATGATCGGCGGCGTGAAGTTCCGCATCGGCGATCAGCTCATCGACGCGAGTGTGCAGACCAGCCTTCGCAAGGTCCGCGATCAGCTCGCCAATCAGGGCAACTCGGCGGTCCGCGGCAAGATCGACCGGATCATCGGGCAGTAAGCCTGAACGCCTTCATGAAGTACAAAGGCCCCGCGTGATGCGGGGCCTTTTTCATGTGCTTCGTGAAGGTATGAGGTGCCGGTATCCGAGCTTCGGTCCGACTGTCAATTCAGTTCCACGCACACCCAGCCGGGCGAGGATTCCGCGGTGCCGGGCGGGGCGGTGAGTAGGTGCAGCCGCACGTCGGTGTCGAGGAGCGGGCGGACACGCTTCGGAGCGTCGGTGAGCAGGTGCTGCTCGGGCGTGAACGCCAGGGGCTTGGCCTGGCGGAACGCACGCTCGAGCAGGGCGGCGTGGGCCTGAGCCCAGCTGCGTGCAACCGCGAGCTTGGAGAAGGCGGCGTTGGGGTCGGTTGCGTCGGCGTGCGAGCGGGCGATGAGGTGCAGACGGCCGCTGGGGTCGACGGCGAGTTCGACCTCGGGGGCATAGGGGCAACGAGCCTCAAGCGGCTCGAGCGAGGGCAGATGCCGGGCAAGCGATCCGGGAGCGGGTGCATTTGCACGCGACTCTACAGGATTTGCGAGTGGCGCAGCCGGCTGTGCCACCGCTGCCGGAGCGCTGGGCGCGACCGGTGTCTGGGTTTGAACAAATGTCGTCGGTGTGACGGCCGCTGGAGGGAACGCATCCGGGACAGGTGCGGCGAACGTCCCGGTCTCTTTCGACTCGGGCGACTGGCCGCGAGCCTCGGAGACGATTGGTTCATCGTCGTCCATGACGGCAGCGGTTGAAGCCGCGTGGGGCGACGCGTCGGGCAGCACGCGTGACGCGGGGGGGATCTGGGTTGCGGCCGATTCCCGCACCAGCTCGATGAGCCGGTCGTGCGAGAGGTTGGGGCGGCCGCGGTAGATGTTGGCGGCTGAGCCGGGAGTGATCTTGGCTGAGCAGGCCTCGCTGCTGACGGACTTGCCAAGGAACTTTTCGGCGGCTTTGGAGAGTTTCTTTGCGGCGTCGCCCGCGGCGTCGGTGGAGCTTCCCATCACGACAACGTGGAGTGGTGGTCCATCGGTGCCCAGCGTCTTGATCACCCGGTAGCAGGCGACGACGGCGGCTTCGTCGGCGCCGGTGAGCACGCTGGCGCAATCGGAAGCGTGCAGGCATCGCATCAATTCGGCGGCATCCATACCTTCAGCTGCCTCGTCGATGCGGACGATCCACTGATCGCTGATGGACTTGAGGTGCCGGATCGCGTCGGCGACACTGGGCATCGGGCCCATGTTCGGAGGCAGCGACGCGGGCGGGAATGCGATATCGACCGAGACGTCAGCGCCCGACACGCGAAGCAGCACCACTGGCTTGGCCGCGGTCTGGGCCCGGTGCTTGGCGTACTGCATCACCCATGCGGAGCCGAGCACGGGCAGATGCCCGACGATCAGCGATTCGATGAACGTTCCAACGGCGTTGGCGCCGACCATCGGCTGGGGCTTGATCGCCTCGGACTTGGTCGCGAGGGATCTCGCGGGTTTGGCGGGAGCGGCGGGCTTGGGCTCGACGATCGGAGCTGCAGCGCGGGGATTCTGCAGCCCACCGGGTCCAATGCGAGCGACGGTGGTGTCGCTGTCGCCAAGGAACAGGTCGGCCAGCACGTCTGCGTCTTCGAAAGGGAAGCCAGCGGCGAGGTCGTCGCGGTCGTTGCGGGGGAGCTTGGCGCCGCGGCTGACCGGCCCGCCTTCATCGGCGACGGGCGAATCCTCGTGCAGGGCGCGATGGAAGACAAATGAGCCGTCACCGGCTTGATTGCCTGCATCCTGGCCGGGGTTGTTACTGCGATGATCGTTCACAAAGACCTTTCGCGTGGTGCCGCGGTGTGTGCTGTGCGCGAAGCGATGTGCTCACGCGGCGCCGCTTTTGAGCAGCGAGTCGATCGAGAGCGAGCGGCTGTCGAGAATGTCGCCGATGCGGCGGCTGCCGCTGGACTGCACGGTGACGACGCTGTTGAGCTCGCCGAAGGGGTTGACCTCGGCGGAGGCATTGTGCGGATCGGCGGTCCAGTGGCCGTCGACGACAAGCCGGTACTGGTGTGTGCCAGCGGGAATCTGGATGCAGAGTTCCAGCACGCCCAGTTCGGAGTTGAGGTGCATGACATGTGCCGTCGGCGACCAGTTGTTGAACGTACCGGCGACGGCGACGGTCGCGCCCAGTGACGCGGGCTGGACAAAGAGCACGCCCTGCGAGGTCGAACGAACACCCAGGATGCGTCGGTCGGGCTCGGCGCGCACCGGCGTCGGCTGCGATGCGTGTTGCTCGAGTCGCAGCGGCGTGGTGGCGATGTTCTCCGTCGATTCACCGGTGACGCGGCGGAGTAGCTTCTGGGCGCGGTACACCAGCTCGGCGGCCCGGCTGGTGGGGCGGACATCGGTGTCGGTCGTGGTCTCGGTGAACGTCGCGACCGCGGTGCCGCCTTGCGTTGTGGCGGAGTCGGTGCTCGTGGCTGCGGGCCGCGTCGAGGCGAGAATGGCCTCGCGAATGGCGGAGACATCGACGGGAGCCGAAGGGGCGGACGTGAACGCCGGCGCCGTGGGTGCCTTGGTTGGCGGCGTTGAAGGGATCGGCGTGCCGGTGGACACTTCGCGGATGGTGGCGGAATCGACCTCGATCGGAGTCGTTGTCTCGGTCGTGGTCGTAGCGACTGCGGGCGACTTGATCGGCGCGGGGCTGATTGGCTGGGCGCTGGGGTGGGACGTCGGACGGGCCGTCGTCTTGATGGTCGAGTCGGGCTCGGGCTTCAACTCGACTGGGAGCAGGTTCTGCTGCCAGTTCGGTTCCGCGGTGGCGACCATCGTCGAGAGCTTCAGGCCCAGGCGGACGCCGATCCAGCGCGAGAGATCGATGTAGTCCTTCGCACCCGGGGCGTCGGGGGCGTGATCGATCGCGGGCTGGCCAAAGCTTGCCGCCTCGCGAAGCTTGGCGTCACGACGGATCACGATCGGCGCGACCTGATGGCCGAAGCGGCGGCGGAGTTCACCGAGCAGATCGTGAGAAACCGTGCTCGCCTCGTCGTGCAGCGTGGGCACGAAGACGATCGGGATATCGACGTTGAGCTTCTTGGCGAGGGCCTTCACCGTGGTGAGCTGGCGGGTCGCGCCCTGCAGCGCGAAGAAGCCGGTCTCGACCGGGATCAGGACGGTGTTGGCCGCGGCGAGGGCGTTGAAGGTGAGCAGGCCAATGGCTGGGGAGCAATCGACAAGTGCGACGTCGTAGTCATTCTTGAGGCGTTCGAGCACCTGGGCGAGGCGGCGTTCCTTGTCTGGCTTGTCGGCCAGCCCGCCGCGGGTCGCTTCGAGGCCGGCGAGCTTCATGCGGCTGGGGGCGAGGTCGAAGTTGCGACCGACGCGCCACAGCAGGCGGGTGGTATCGATCGGACGCGTGGGCGGCAGGAGCAGCACGTCGCTGATATCAAGGTCGATTTTGGCTTCGGGCACCCCCAGCCCGACGGCGCAGTGGGACTGCGGGTCCAGATCGACGAGCAGCGTGCGAAGTCCGCCGCGGGCGAGTGCTGCCGAGAGATTGACGGCGGTAGTGGTCTTTCCGCAGCCGCCCTTTTGGTTGACGATCGTGATAATCCGCACGTGCCACTCCTTGGCGTCGGCGGGGGACACGGAGAATCCGTGCCGCACCGCGGCGGAGTCCGGGCCGCACGGCTCCTCCGGCGACCTCTGCCGAGCGAATCCGTATGGCCCATCAGCCGACGCAGTATCGGCCGAGCTTGCGCCCGGGCTTGAAATGGACGGTGTTCGTGGGGGATGCGAGATTCAAGCCCGAGACGGGGCTGACTCGCTTCGGATGGCATCGATTGCCGATCGCACGGCGGGTGCCGGGACATCGGCCCGGACCTGGCATCGTCCCGGCGCAACCGGGATGATGAGGCGGAGCACGCCTGAGACACTCTTTTTATCGTCGGCCATGCGGGCGATGATCTCGTCGGTGCTCGGGAGCCCGATTGCGGAGCGGGGCAGGTCGAGGCGGTCGAGCAGGTCGCGGATGCTGTTGGCGTAGCCGCGATCGAGTCCGAGTGACTCACCCAACGCGCACGCGGCGCGGAGGCCAAGGGCGACTGCCTCGCCGTGGTGGATCTCGCCGGGAAGCTCGGACGCTCGCTCGGACCCGTCGGCGAGAACGCCTCGGGCACCGGGGAGGGCCTCGATCGCGTGGCCGAACGTGTGGCCGAGATTGAGCAGGGCGCGGCCGGTGGTGCCCTCGGCTTCTTCGCGCTCATCGCCCGCAACGACGCGTGCCTTGATGGCCACATTGCGAGCGATCAGTTCGCAGAGGGCTTCGGGATCACGCGACGCGATGGCGTTTCCAGCGGTCTGCATCCAGCGGAGCAGCTCGGCGTCGCCGAAGTCGGCGCTCAGCATGGCGTGCTTCACGCACTCGGCGAGGCCGGCGCGGAAGGTGCGGTCATCGAGGGTGGCGAGGGTTCCAAGATCGGCGAGCACGCCGATGGGTTGGTGGAACGCGCCCACCATGTTCTTCTTGAGCGTGCCGCCGAGCTCGAGGTTGACGCCGGTCTTGCCGCCGACCGAGGCATCGACCATCGAAAGAAGGGTGGTGGGGCATTGCACGATGGCGATGCCCCGTCGGTACGACGCGGCGGCGAAGCCGGCGACATCGCCGACGATCCCGCCGCCGAGGGCGAAGACGACGTCGGAACGCTCGATGCGAGCTTTGGTCATTGCGTCGCACAGTGACTGGATCGTCGCGAGCGTCTTGTGGTGCTCCGTCGCATGCAGTTCGTGGGAGATGGTCTCGAGAGAAACCGAAGCAAGACCGGCGGTCAGACGCTGCCGATCGGGGGCGGTCACACCCTTGTCAACTACCACGAATGCGCGGCGAGGCTTGGCGCCCAGCCGCTCGCGCACGAGCATGCCCGCGAACTCCAGCAGTTCGGAACCGACGGCGACCACGTACGAGCGCTCGCCGAGATCCACGCGGACTGTCCGCGTCTGCGGCGAGGCGGTCGGGGCAAGAGGATCGATCGTCGCGTCGGACATGCTCTTGGAGGCGGTGTCTATGGAGAAGAAGGCATCAAGGCAGGCGGCATCGGGGCGTCGAGTGGAAAGCCGGTCACGCCTCCACGGCGTTCAGGCCGGCCCGGTCGCGGGCGGCGCTGCCGGGGCGCTCCCACGGGATGCGCGGCGCGTCGCCCCACATCATTTCGATGTCATAGTGCGCGCGGGTGTTGGGCTCGAAGAGGTGCACGATCACGTTCATGAAGTCGGCGAGCAGCCACGTGGCGCGATCGTCGCTGGTCGAGCGAACGGCGGCGTACCCGATCTTCGCACCGACCTCCTCGACGTCGTGCAGTGTCGAACGCATCTGACGATCGGACGTACCTGAGCCGATGACGAGGTAATCCGTCATGGGGTTGCGGCCGCGAACGTCGAGAAGCACGATGTCGGTGCACTTGTCGTCGTGGAGCAGGCGTGCCGCCTCGATCGCGAAGGCCTCGGCCTTCGAGGCCGGGACGTGCGTCTTTGCCTTCGGGGTCGCTGCGGGTGCGGCCGGGGCGGCGGCGGTCTTCTTCGTGCCGCGGACGACGGGCTTGGTCGTCGCCTTGGGCTTAGGACGCTTGGTCGAACCACGCTTCGCGGGGGCCTTCTTGGATGGCTTCGCGGCGGACTTCGCAGCGGACTTGGGGGCGGATCTGGCGGAGGACTTGATGGGGGACTTGACGGGGGACTTGGACTTCTTCTTGGCTGGAGGCACGCGTGGGCTCGACGTTGGGGATTCGAACGAGGAAAGCAACGGCGGTTAGTTTATGCGCCGCTCGGCGTGCGTACTCGCCGGGCGACTCGGCTGTCTCAAGCCGGAAACAGCATGGTCTGCACGCGGCCGCGGGGCGACCCGGGACGCAGCGGGGCGGCAATCCAGCCCGTGGACTCGTCGTGGCGGCTGACGGTGAGCGTGTACGGGCTTCCCGCGTGCCCGGCCGCGGCGCGGTCGGGCGTGTTGCACTGACGCGAGAGGTGCAGGAGCACGACATGACGCGTCGGGCCGATCTCACGCACGGCACGCACGCACTGATCGTTGGAAAGGTGGCCCTTGCCACCCATGATGCGGCTCTTGAGTCGCTCGGGGCGATCGGACTCGAGCTGCATCGTCGGGCAGTAGTTGCTCTCGATGGCGAGCACATCGACGCCGCAGAGGTGATCGACGAGTTCGGACGTCATGCGACCGATGTCGGTGGCGTAGCCGAGTTCGCTGACGTGCTCGGAGCCCTCGAGTGTGAACCGCATCGTCGCCGAGCCCTGGGCGTCGTGGGCCGCGAGATGGGCGCGGAGGGTGAGACCAGCGCCGAGCGCGAGTTGGTCGTCGAAGACCTCGGTGCGGCGGAAGAGGCGGCCTTCGCGCTCGGCGCGCCGGAGGTGACGGCGGTGCAGGAACACCGGGATGTCCTTGAGCGCCTCGAGCGAGAGGGAGCCGATGTGGTCGTCGTCGAGATGCGTGATGAGGATGCCGCGGGGCGTCAGGTCGCCGACGCCGAGTTCGGCGAGCGAGCGACGGATCCGGCGCAGCGATAAGCCGCAGTCGATGAGCCAGAGATCGCGCCCTGCGTCGGTCTCGGCGAGCAGAGCTGAGCAGTTGCCGCTGGAGCCACTGCCCAGCACGCACAGGCGCAGTCCTGGCGCGTCGTGAGATCCCGGCGTTGGAATGGAGCCGGGTTCCGGCACGGAAGCGGTCCTTTCGGTCGGAGCGACCACGGAGCGGTGGTGCGTGTTAGTGCATCGACGATTCTTCCTCTTCGCCGCTGGCCCAGACGGGTTCGCCTCGGCGAACCGATTGGAGGAACGCGGTCATCTCGCGGGGCGGGCGCAGCCCGCCGGCGGCGATCGGTCGCTTGCCGCTCTTGAGGAAGTCGGCGAGTTCCTGGGCCGGCGGGCACTCCGCGGCGTGGCTCTCGCAGATCGCGATCGCGTCAGCGCGCGGCACCGGACGCATCAGGGCGAGACGGAAGACTGTTCGCAGCTTCTGGATGTGTTCCCGGGCGAATTTGTTGCGGCGGAGGCCGACCTGATTGATGCCCATCAGCCTGTTGCGGCCATAGGCCATGCAGAAGGGCGGGATGTCTGCGGTCATGCCGGAATAGCCGGAGATGAACGAGAAGCGGCCGATGCGGAGGAACTGGTGGATCGCGGCGAGGCCGCCGATGGTGACGAAGTCCGCGATCTCGCAGTGCCCCCCGAGGACCGCGCCGTTGACCATGGTGACGTTGTTCCCGACCTGGCAGTCGTGGCCGGCGTGGCTCTGCACCATGAAGTAGCAGTTGTTTCCGATACGCGTCGGTGTCGTCGCATGCGTGGCCGCGTGGATGGTGACGTTCTCGCGGAAGGTGCAGTTGCTGCCGATTTCGACGCCGGGCGTCGGCGCACCCGGCTTGAACTTGAAGTCCTGGGGCTCGAACCCGATGCACGCGTACGGATAAAAGGAGCAGTTGTCACCGATCTTCAGCGGACCCTGCATCTGGACGTTGGATATGAGCTTGACGTTGTCACCAAGGGTGATGTCGCCCTTGAGGACGCACCACGGCCCGATCTCGACGTTGTTGCCGAGCTTCACGTCTTTTCCGACGATCGCCGTCGGGTCGATGATTGCCGAGTGGCTCATGGAAAATAGTAGTTTCAGTCCCGCCTTTGTGCGATGCCGGCGAGGGTGCGACGTGACTGGTGCGACCCCAAGTTTGGGGGTGGAAGTCGCGACCCGCGAGGTGACGCCGCCGATGCTTCAATATGTTGTGACCGGATTGATCCCCATCACCGACCTGGGTCGCTTGGCCTATGAGCCCGCATTCGCGGCTCAGCAGGTCGCTCATGCCCGCGTTCTTGACGCCCGCGAGCGCGGTGCGGCGGCGATCGGCGAGTTGCTGCTGGTCGAGCACGACCCGGTTGTCACAATTTCCAACCGGGTAGGGGCGGAGGCGAACCTGCTGGCGACGCCCGCGATCCTGGAGCGCCACGGCGTTGGTGTCGCGCGCACCGACCGCGGCGGCGACATCACGTATCACGGGCCGGGACAACTCGTTGCGTATCCGATTCTCGACCTTAACGTTCTCAACCTCGGCCTGCACGAGTACATGCGGCTGCTCGAAGAGTCCGTCATCCGCACGTGCGCCCACTTCGGCGTCGCGACCATGCGCGATCCGACCGCCACCGGCGTGTGGACGGTGCGGGACGGGATGCCCATGGCCAAGATCGCCGCGATGGGCGTGCGGGTCCGCCGCTGGGTTTCGATGCACGGGCTGGCCCTGAATGTTGCGACCAAGCTGGAGCACTTCAACCTCATCGTCCCGTGCGGTCTCGTCGGCCGACCGGTGACGAGCCTGCGGCAAGAACTGGGCGACGGTGCGCCGACGTTCATCCAGGCACGCGAGGCGTTCGTGCCGATCTTCCTCGACCTGCTCGACGATGCATTTCGGACGGCAACTCATCGTCGCGCAATGTCTCAATAGAGCCTCCCGCGCAAGCGGGAGGTGGACGCCGCGTCAGAATCAGCAACGCTTAGACCTTGCCCCGACGCGACGCCCGCCCACGAAAAAGCCCCGCCGAAGCGGGGCCTTGGTGCATCGTGTTCGGTTCGCTGGTTACTTCTTCTCTTCGGGTGCCGAGGCGGGAGCGGGGGCCGGAGTAGCGGCCGGGGTAGGAGCAGGCGCCGTCTGACCCGAGAGCGGCTTGACGTTCTCGAGCTTGAGTTCCTTGATCACCGCGTCGGTGAGGTCGTCGGCCATGTTGGTGCGGACGATGGGACGGGCCAGCATCTCCTGCAGCACGCCGTTGACGTTCGTGCTGGTCATCTTGGACTCGAAGGGCTTGGAAGCGAAGACATGGGAGTAGCCGCGGGTGCCGGCGATGGCGTTGGTGGTGTCGATGGCGATCTTGTACGCCTCTTGCAACTGGGCGACGTTGAACGACTCGAGCTCGTTCTGTGCCGTCTGACGCAGCGTCTCGAGGTTCTGCGACTTCTGCTGGAACTGCTGGATCTTGGGCTGGGCCTCGGCATTGTTCTGGAAGTCGGGGATCGCCGTGATCTCTTGGCGGAGCGTGTCGAGCTCCTTGTTGATCTGCTCGATCGGGGCGGCGAGCGACTTGGCCTTCTGCTCGCGGGCGGGGGTGTAGCGATCGCTGCTGGCGAGGCGCTCAACGACCGTCAGGACGTCGACGGTTGCGATCTTCGCGCCGTCGGCGACGAAGGTCGCCGAGGTCGCGGAGTTCGCGGAGTTCGCGACCGCCGGGGTCCCGACGCCGCGGTATCCAAGTCCCAACGCGATTGCGACGGCCAGCCCGCTGAACACAACCACACGCTCGACATTCTTCATGAGGGTTCTCTGGAAAAGGTGAAGGACAAGGGTAGGGACGCGCGGTCTGGGTGTCTGCTGCGATCGAGCGGGCTTCGTGATCAGCGACGAGCACCGCAGACCACTCGGGCTGGTACGCCTCGAGTGTGAACCTCAAGCGGAACCCCTCTTCAGATTGCGATCGATCTGCAATCGAAACTCATCCTGCGTCATCGTTTGCGCGAGGGACTCAGCGACCGCATAGCCGGATGCGATCGCGGCTCGCCGTCCGATTTTGTCAACGCCGCGTGTTGGTGGATCGGCACGATGCATATCTCGGCGGCCTCGGCGCGCGTGCGTCGAGCGGCATGGGGATCGCGTGCCAGTGGCGTTCGCTCCGCTTTCTGACCTGTGCGTCAGACGCAGATCGATGCGTCACGGAATGGACAGTTGCGAGCGCGATCGGAACCGTGAGCCCGTCTGGGGCCGTGAAAAGTTCTCGGACCTGTCCCGCGTTCGGAGAGTTTTTCAGACGTTGGCAGCCGGATTACTGGCCTCGCTTCGAAACATCGGGCATTTTTCCGAGTCGGACGATTCTGCGTTGGGTCTGGGGCGTCGGCGTGCTGGAGCATGCCGCCAACGGAAACCGCAGAGCTCCGATGCGACGTCGCGTTCGGCGTCAGGAGACTTCGATGCGTGCCATGTTGGTTCTCGCGGCGTGCGGCTTGCCGGTCCTCGCTCAGGCCGGGATTGTCTACCAGACCAGCTTCGAGCGGCCCGGCCACGTTGTCGGCGTGATGCCTCAGTTTCCGCCGAACCCGGCGGTGCAGGACAATTGGTTCCAAGTGGACGGCAACATCTTCAACGTGACCAACAACGTCGCCCGCACCGGCAGCCAGTCGGTCGCTGCGAACACGACCAGTCAGCCCAACGCGAGCCGCTGGGCCCTTCGAGCCACGCCCCTGGACGGCTCGCTGCCGGAGAACAACATCGTCGAGTCCTCGGTGTGGGTGCGCATGGACCCGAACAGCAACGCGAACCGTCTGAGCCGCGCTGGGATTGACATCTACGACAGCACCGGCGTCAACCGCATCGCGGCGCTGGGCATCCAGTCCGACGGTGTGCTGCGGGCCATCGACGGGGTATCGAGCACGACCGACCTTGCTTCGGGCCTCACGCTCGGAGAGTGGTACAAGCTGACCGTGACGGTCGTTTTCTCCACAAAGAAGGTTCAATTCAGCCTGAACGACAACCTGCTCGGCTTTGGTGCGCACGCCGCAACGGACTTTGGCGACGCGGACCTGTGGATGATCGGTTTCAAGCCCAACCCGGACACGGCACCGGGCATCGGGCATCAGGCGTATTTCGATGATTACTCGATCGCGGTGATTCCGGCCCCTGGCACGTTCGCTCTGGTGGGCCTGGGCGTGATTGCCGCCCGTCGCCGCCGCGGCTGAGCGGCGGCATCCCACGCTGATTTCCGGACCCCGGCGGACCACCGCCGGGGTTTTTCATTGGGAATGTGGCTGTGTGCTGGCTCAGTCATTCGTATCGGGTATGGTTGCTCAAGGGAACCGTCCAGCGTCGCCGGCGTCAGAAGGCGAGGAATCTCGCAACCGCGCGGGCGGGTCTCGGTAGACTGTTCGCCGGTTGAGCGTGGGACGGTCCGAGGGTCATTCCCGCGGGCCATCCAGAGGACAGTAACTTTGCAGAAGCTCGAAGAGCTCCAACTGGTCCGGCGTGCCTCGCGCGGCGATCTTGCCGCGGCTGAGTTGTTGCTGCGCCGGCATCAGGGCGGCGTCCACACGTACATCTACCGGATGTGCGGGAAATGGGACGTCGCGGAAGATGTGACTCAGGAGGCCTTCGTTCGCGTGCTCTCGAGCCTGAAGAACTTCGACGAGACCTACCGCTTCTCGACGTGGCTGTTCACGATCGCGCGGCGTGTCTGGCTCAACATGTGCGAGAAGAAGAAGCCGGCGAGCGCCGGTGATGCCAGCGACTCGTGGAGCGCCCGCCGCGACGCGCTTGAGGGCACGATGAGTCGCGACGGCGAGCAGCGCACGATGGCCCGGGATGCCATCCAGCATGGGCTGCTGTTGCTCTCGGAAGAGCAGCGCGAAGCGGTCGTGCTTTTCCACCAGCTCGAGTGGCCCATCCGACTCATCGCCGAGCACATGGGGCTGCCCGAGGGGACAGTGAAGAGCCATCTGCACCGCGGCCGGATGCGGCTGCGGGAAGAGCTCGTCCGCGGTGTGGGTGAGGTCGTCGCGATTGAGCAGCGGCCGGGATCGGTGCCGATGTTCGCCAAGAGATCGCTGACGTTGGAACCGCGTGCCGGGGAGGGTGGTCGATGAACCTGCCGCCTCGCAATTCCGCGTACCTGCGTCTGCGCCGCGAAGAACCGTCGCACCGCGATGAGGGGCGTCAGTTGATGCACGCCGTGCTTGACGGCGAGATCGCTGAGCAGTCGCCGCGATTGCAGGAACTGCTGCAGCTCGACCCGGTTCTGCGAGCGGAGTTCGCGGAATTGCGTGCACTGGAGTCGGCGTTTGCTTCGCCGCTGAGCACGCCCGATGTGTCGGAACGTGTCCTTGCCAGGTTGCAGGCTCAGCAGGACGTGAGGGATCGCCGCATTTCGCCGTTCTTTGGCGGGCTCGCTGCATCGGTTGCGATCGGTTCGCTGGTCGCTTGGGTGGCGCTTGATCGCACCGGGGGCACGGCCTCGAATCCGACGACGACTCTGGCAACGGTCGTGACACAGGCCATTCCGGTCGGCGCGCCGCTGATGTCCAGCGAAGAGCGGCTTGTAGACGATGCTCGCCGGGCGATCGCTGAGACAACGGGTCGCCCGATTGGACGTGAGTCGTGGCAGCTCACGACCGCGCCCGTCATTGATATCGGTGGCGAGCTGGACTCGCAGGTTCGCCAGGCGGTGCGTGAACAGCCCGCACCGAGCCGAGCGATCAGCGGCGGAGGCGACGTCGCCATCACCCGCGCCGGCTTGGCGTTTGTGAATCCCGGACCGACGCGGACGCCGGTGGCAAAGCTGGCGAACGACCCGATGCTTGGGCAGGTTGCCGCGGGTTCTGATTGGCAACCCACCGCGACACGGCGCCGCGATAACGTGCGGTTTGTGGTCTCGGGGTGGTATGACAACGACGGGAACTACGTGCCTGTCGGCAACGCCAAGCGCTAGCGAAGTCTTGCAGATGCAGCGCGACGCAGCGGTGACGGGCGGTGTGCCCGTACGCTCTCGCCATGCTTGCAATTGGTCAACCGGCTCCGGAGTTTTCGCTCGTCGATGAAACCGGCGCGACTGTGGCGCTGCGGTCGCTGCTGGCGAACGGTCCGGTTGTGCTGTACTTCTATCCCGCGGACTTCACACCTGTGTGCACGGCTCAGGCGTGCATGTTCCGGGATTGGACGCAGGAGCTCGCAGCGGCGGGCGTGCGGGTCGTCGGCATCAGCCCGCAGGGCACAGCATCGAAGCAGAAGTTTAAGGACAAGCACACGCTCGGCTTCACCCTGCTGGCCGACCCGGAAAAGAAGGTCATCGCCGCGTACGGTGCGGCGTTCTTGTTTGGCATGTTCACGCGACGGGTGACGTATCTGATCGAACCATCCGTGAGCGGCGGCGTGATCGCCGATCGGGTGGTGGCGGATCTGAGCGTCGGGCCGCATCGGGCGTTTGTGGAGCGGGTGGTGAAGAGGGCAGTGGGGCAGGGGAGCAGTGCGACAGTGGGGCAGTGAAAGAGACCGCCGTCGTGCAAGTGTGTCGACCTGCCGATGATGCGTGCTGTTCTTCAGCGCGAAGTGCTCGGGACCTGAAGGTCGAGCACTCGGTCGCCGGCGATCGGGTAGATGCGTGTGTCGGGCGTGGGGTCGATGGTGACGCCGGAGAACAGGCCGCTGAAGGCGGGAAAGAGCAGCAGCCGCGGCGTGACGAGAAACGCCGGGACGCGGACGCTCTCGCGGGCGCTGGCAAGGCGGACCATCGGGTGGATGTGGCCACAGCAGGCGAGGAGTTCGGCGTTCGCTGCGTCGGCGGGATCGTGCACAAACTCGAACGGCGGCTCGCAGAGGTGTGAGTCGCGAACCACCAAGTTCCAGGCCTCGGCGACGCGGTCGAGTTTGCGGTCGTGATTGCCGGGAACGATCTCGAATCGGATGTCGGCGTGTCGTGTGCGCCATGTGGCGACGCGAGCGATCATCGTGTCGGTGAGGCCCGCGGGGGCGTGGAGCAGATCGCCGAGGACGAGCAAACGCGCGGCGCTTGTCGCTTGCAGCAGTGCGGTGAGTCGTTGCAGCGCTTCGTCGAGGCTTGCGGTTTGTGCGGCGTCAGAGATCGGCACGCCGCCGGCGCGCCAGGCTTGCTGACGGCCCAGGTGCAGGTCGGCGACGAGAAGCGTGGAGGACTCGTGCCAGAACGCGGCACGCTCGGGGTAGAGAGAGAGAGTCTGATCGGCGACGGTGATGCGGAGCGCGTTCATGGGCGGCTCGGTGGGTTCTGGAGTGGCTTGGAGGGGTGACGCCGGGGCCTGGAAGGCCCCGCCCCCGAGGTTGCGGACGCCGCCGAAGCACGCACGGCGTCTCGCTCCCATTCCTGCTGCATGCGCTCGATGCGGTCGGCGAGCGGCTCGCTGGACATCTGGCCGGCGACGCGTTCGACGATCAGCGGCAGCGACAGCGGCGTGGGCTGCGTCGTGCGTACCAAGCGCAGCCGCGACGCGGACAGTCGCTGCATCGATCGAGCGAGTCGGGTCTGTTCGAAGTGGCGTTCCATCACCTCGCGGTCAGCCTGAAGCAGCAGCAGATTGCCCGGATCGAACTCGCGAAGCACGTCGTAGAGCAGACCGGTGTTGATCTGGACCTGGCGGCCGGTCTTGCGAGCACCCGGATAGGTCTGCGAGATCAGGCCGGCGACGCGGGCGATCTCGCGGAACTGCACCTTGGCGAGTTCGGCGAGATTCACCGAGCCCGCGGCGTCTTCGAGCAGGCGCTCGGTGTTGAAGAGATCGGGCGTGAAGACGCCGTCGAGTTCGATCGGAGTTGGCGACAGCAACTCAAAGCCGTAGTCGTTGGCGGAGATGGTGAAGGTGGACGGGCGTCCCTGCGAGATGCGGAACGCGACGATGGAGGCAAGGCCCGCGTTGACGAGGCGGCCGTCGAACGGGTACACGAAAACGTGATGCCCATCGCGGGTTTCGCAGGCTTCGATGAGTAGTTCGTCGGCGCGAGGGATGATGGAGAGGCGGTGCTGGGCCTCGATCATCTCCCGAGCGTGGAGGAGTTCGTTGGAGGTGTTGGCGTCCAGTCGATCGGAAGCGATCTCCAGCGTCTCGCGCACCGATCGCGCCAGCGATTCGGAGATCGGCAGCTTCGTTCCCGCCCACCGCGGCGTGTTGTTGGTCTTTCCACCGGCGGGGCGGACGTAGGCGACGCCGTCGCGGACGCCGACGAACGCGAGCGAGCGGCCTGCGTAGGCGAACTTCTGTCCGGGGCGGAGCAGCGTGATAAAGCCGTCCTCGATGCTTCCGATGCGTTTGCCGCCGATGAAGCGGATCTCGAGCGTGGGCTGGGCGACGATGGTGCCGATGTTGAGCTTGTGCAGCAGCCCGAGGCGTTTGTCGCCGACGCGGGCGCGGCCGGTGTCGAGAGCGACTTTGTGATAGTGCGGGTAGGCCTTGAGCGCGTCCCCGCCGCGGGAGACGAGATCGAGGGCCCAGTCAAACTCTGCGCGGCTGAGCGTGGCGAACGCGGCGGCGGTTCGGACCTGTTCGTACATCACGCTGGGGTCGTAGCCGCCGCCCATGGCGCAGGTGACGAGGTGCTGGGCGAGCACATCGAGCGGCTTGTTCAGCGGCGCACGGGGCTCGATGCGGGATTCGAGCATGGCGCGTCGTGCGGCATCGATCTCGATGAGTTCGAGCGTGTGCGTGGGCACGCAGAGGATCGAGCACGGGGCCCCGGGCCGGTGGGCCGCACGCCCGGCGCGCTGGATGAGGCGGGCGATCCCTTTGACCGAGCCGATCTGGATCACCCGCTCGACGGGCGCGAAATCGACGCCGAGGTCGAGCGAGGATGTGGCGACGACGATGCGGAGGTCGCCGGATTTCAGGCCGCCTTCGACGGCTTCGCGATCGTCGCGGTCGAGCGAGCCGTGGTGCAGGGCGAGGATGGGCTCCCAATCAGGCTTGGCGTTCAAGATTGCCTGAAACCAAAGCTCCGCTTGCGAACGCGTGTTGGTGAAGACGAGCGTGGAAATCGCCGGATCGAGCGTCTCGATGACCCGCGGCAGCATGTGCATGCCAAGGTGACCGGCCCAGGGCATGCGTGTGCCGGGGGCCGGCGTAAGCGTCTCGATCGTGATCTCGCGACGCATCTCGCCGCGGATGATGGTCGGTTCGGGGGCGGCCATGCCGACTGCGGCCCGTGCGGCTTGGTCGAGATTGGGTAGCGTGGCGCTCAGCGTCCACGTGCGGGCCCGCGGCGCGAACTCACGCAGACGGGCCAGACAGAGCTCGACCTGCGTGCCGCGTTTGCTGGTAAGTAGCTCGTGCCACTCGTCGACGATGATGGAAGAGAGCGAGGCGAAGAGCGCGGGCGCGTTCTCACGCGTGAGCAGGATGCACAAACTCTCGGGCGTGGTGATGAGCACGTCGGGGAGGCGCTCGCGCTGCTTGTCGCGAACGGACTGTGCCGTGTCGCCGGTGCGGGATTCAACCCGCAGCGGCAGGTTCATCTCGTCGATGGGGGCGCGCAGGGCGAGCTCGATGTCTCGCGAGACGGCACGCAAGGGCGTGATGAACAGAACGCGAAGTGCGCCGGGTGGGGGAACATCCGACCCGGGGCGGCGGCACTGGTCGATCAACTCGGACAACGGTCCGAGGTACGCGGCGTACGTCTTGCCCGCGCCCGTGGGAACTTGCACCAACCCCGACTCGCCGCGGCGGAAGGCCTCCCAGGCTTGGCGCTGGAAGTCCCACGGGATCCAACCCTTCGAAGCGAACCAGCGTTCGATCGCGTGCACGCCGTCGGCGGCGTCGCGCCAGAGCGATGGATTGCCGCCGGTCCCGGTGCGGCGGCGCGTGCGGGGCCGGCTTGGCTCGCGGGCGGCAACTTCCACGGTACGCAGACGCCGAAGCTGCCTGCCGAGGCTTGCTTGCGACGTCTTGGGGATTGGCGTCCCGTCGACTCGAACTGATTGTGTCGGCGGCTCCGTCACGCCCTCGTCTCTCCGATTCTCGCTCGTCTTTTCGGTCTGGGCCGCATCCATCTGGCGGCGGGCAACGATAGCGTTCCCGTCCGAACGGACCCCGAGCGGGTTTTGCGTGAATTGGGTGTCAAGGTGACCCACTCGCTCACGCTCGGGGCTCGTCAAGGCTTGATGTTGCATGTCTCCGGAACTGCTCATTCTCCTGCACTTCACGGCCTCGGCGTACCTCGCCGGGTTGATCTGGGTCATTCAGGTCGTGCACTACCCGATGCTCGGCGAACTCGACCCGCAGCGGGCGGCAGCGGCGTGTGCGCGGCACGCCAACGCGATCACGCCGATCGTCGCGCCGGCGATGCTGATCGAACTCGGCGCGGCGGTGCTGATGCTGCCGCCGGTCGGGATTGTGCAGCCCGTCGCAAGTATGGTGCCGTGGCTGTGGGTGTCGCTGGCGCTGGTGGTGGCGGTGTGGGTCTCGACCTTCGCGGTGCAGGTGCCGCTGCACACGCGGCTGCAGAAGCAGGTTCCCGGAACGATCGACATCGAGGGCGTGCGACTGCTGGTTCGCACAAACTGGATTCGCACGGTCTGCTGGTCGGCGCGGGCGTTGCTCGCGGGGTGGTTTGTGTGGGAGTTGATCCATCCGTCTGTGGCGAGAGGGTGAGCATGGCGTCTGGTGTTCGAAGTCTGGTGTGGTTCCGGTCCGATCTGCGGGTGGCGGACAACGCCGCGCTCTTCGAGGCGTGCCGCCGCGCCGGCGGAGCGAGCGGCAAGGGTGTGGTCGCGGTCTTTCTGCTCTCGCCGGGTGAGTGGGCGGCCCACGACTTCGCGCCGATCAAGGTGGACTTCATCCTGCGCTCGCTCGCGGTGCTGAGCGCTGACTTGGCGAAGTTGAACATCCCGCTGATGATCGAGACCGCGACGACGCCGAAGGAGATCCCGACCGTTCTCGTGGCGCTCGCCAAGAAACACGCCTGCGACGAATTGCACTTCAACAAGGAGTACGAGGTCAACGAGGCCAAGCGCGATGCCGCGGTGATCGACGCGTTCTCGACGGCTCGTCTCAAGGCCCACGGGCACACGGATCAGATCTGCGTCGAGCCCGGCGAAATCCGCACCGGCGAAGGTCGGTTCTTCACCGTGTATTCCCCCTTTAAGAGGGCGTTCTTCAAGCACTGGGACAAAGTCGGCGGCTGCCCGACGCTGGCCACGCCCTCGCGCCAGGCCGAGACGGGCATCGCGCCGTCACCGGTTCCCGAGACGCACGCCGCCAGCGAGCCGCGTGGCCTTGCGACGCGCGAGCACTGGCGCACGCGCTGGCCCGCGGGCGAGCACGAGGCAATGAAACGGTTGCGGCAGTTCTGCGCCGAGTCGATCGTGCCGTACAAGGACCGCCGCGATTTCCCCGGCACCGACGGCACCAGCATGTTGTCGCATCACCTCGCCGTAGGCACGGTCTCGCCACGGCAGTGCCTGGAGAAGGGCATCGAATCAAACCTCTCGGCGAACAAAGGCCTCAAAGGCAACCCGCTTGAAAACGGTTCGCCCGGCCCAGTGCACTGGATCAGCGAGGTCCTTTGGCGCGAGTTCTACGTGAACGTCATGGTCGGGTTTCCCCGCGTGTGCATGCACCGGGCGTTTCAATTGAACACCGAAGCGATCGTGTGGAACGACGAGCCCAAGCTCCTCGAAGCGTGGAAGCACGGCCGCACCGGCGTGCCGATCGTGGACGCGGGAATGCGCCAATTGCTCCGCGACGGATGGATGCACAACCGCGTCCGCATGGTTGTCGCGATGTACTTCACCAAGGACTACTTCCTCAATTGGCGCTTGGGCGAGAAGTGGTTCATGCAGAACCTCATCGACGGCTTCCTCGCCAGCAACAACGGCGGGTGGCAATGGTCGGCCAGCACCGGCACCGACGCCGCCCCGTACTTCCGCATCTTCAACACGTACAACCAGAGCGAGAAGTTCGATCCAGACGGCGCGTACATCCGCGAGTTTGTGCCCGAGCTCCGCGGCGTGGAAGGCCCGGCGATCCACGATCCCGAGCGACTTCCGGGCCTGCTCCGCTCGCGGCTGGACTATCCCAAGCCCTTGGTAGACCGCGTGAAAGCACGCGAGAAGGCGATCGACGCGTTCCGCAAGCTGCGGCCGTCCTGATACGCCTCGGCGGCGTCCATACCATCGGGCATGAGCCGAGCCGATGCGCCGCGAGCCCTTGTTCTGCGTGCCCCGGGCACCAACTGCGATCAGGAGATGTGCCGCGCCTTTGAGATGGCGGGAGCGAGTGCGACCTTGATTCACTTGGATGCGCTGATCCGTGATCCTGCCCAGGTCGGCGGCTATCAACTGATCGGGTTCCCCGGCGGCTTTTCCTACGGCGACGACATCGCTAGCGGGCGCGTCTTCGCGATGCGCTGCCGCGAACGGCTGTATCCGGCGCTGAGGGAAGCGGTGGAGCGCGGCACGCCGATCATCGGGGCGTGCAATGGTTTCCAGGTGCTGGTGCAGATCGGGTTGCTGCCCGGCCCCGACGCGGGGCTGGATTGGCCCACCGACGCGGCTCCGAAGCAGACTGTGGCCCTGACCGACAACATCGCGGCGCGCTTTTGCGACCGATGGGTCGGCATGACCGCCGAGCCGACCAGCCGCTGCGTGTGGACAAAAGGTGTGGAGGAGTCGATCGCTCCGGACATTCGGGGCGACGTCTGGACGTTGCCCGTGGCCCACGGCGAAGGCCGTCTTGTCTGCGACTCGCCCGAGGTTCTGCGGGCGATCGAGTCGAGCGGCCGCGTCGCGCTGCGGTACGCGGACAACTACAACGGCTCGGAGAACGCGATCGCGGGTCTCTGCGACTCGTCTGGTCTTGTCTTCGGGCTGATGCCGCATCCCGAGCGGTACCTCGATTGGACGCGGCACCCGTACTGGACGCGGCTGCCCGAAAGCGTCCGCCGCGGGCCGACGCCGGGGCTGCGGATGTTCCAGAACGCGGTGGCGCATGTCGCAAAGTCGAGCAATGTGCGGCAGGGCGTGCTTTCGTAGAATCCCGGAGTGCAGGGAGGCGTCGTTTCCAATCTCAGCCAAGATACGCCGCGGGAAGCCTCGCACGAGGCCACGCAGCCACTCATTTGGCTGGCGAGCCGTTCACCCCGGCGGCGTGAGTTGTTGACCGCGGCGGACCTTCGCCATGTCGCTGAGCATCCGGGGCTGGAAGATTCCGAACTCGTGCCCGGTGCCGTCGCGCCGCGTCAATGGGTCGCCGCGTTGGCGTATCTGAAGGCCTCGGCGGGCGCGGCGCTCGCGGCGGTTGCGATCAAGGAACGCACTTGGGTGCTTGGTGCTGACACGGCGTGCGTCGCCGGCGACACGATGATCGGAACGCCCCGCGACGCGAGCGAGGCCCGCGCGATGCTGCGGATATTCCGGGACGCCGAGCACGAGGTTGTGACCGGTGTCGCGATCATCGAGTTGGACCCGCGTTCGAGCGTGACGATCGTCCCGGCACGGCGCTCGCTCTTCGCGACAAGCGCCGTCGTGCGCTGGGGAAGCGTCAGTGACGCCGAGATCGAACGCTATCTCGCCGGTGGCCAGTGGCACGGAAAAGCCGGCGGCTACAACCTGCGGGAGCGGCTGGAAGCTGGCTGGCCGATCACGTTTGCGGGCGATCCGACCGGCGTGATGGGGCTGCCGATGGACGCGCTCCTGCGCAAGTTGGACGTGCTGCGCCGGGTTTGGCCGGACGGATCCTCGAACCAGCGGCATGCCGCGGCGGTGCGGGCGTGATTGTTCTGGCCGAGAGCAATACGCCGCTGCTGCCCTCGTGGGTCGTATTGCCCGTGGCCGTGGTGCTGTTGCTTGTTGTCGCCGTGCACCTTCTGGTTGTTTCGCACGCCCCGATGCCTGCGAGCCGGCGGCGTATTCGCCTCGCGAACGGCTGGATCATGTTGCTGTTGGTGCCGCTCGGCGCCGCTGCGTTCGGTGTGGTGACGCCGTCAGACCCCCGGTCGTTCGTGTTTGTGTGGACGCTCGTGATCTGCATGCTGCTGATGTTGATCGTGCTCGCGACGATCGACATCGTAAACACGGGTGTTCTCTATCGACGCGAGAGGCGCTCGCTGCGAGACTCGTTCGGTCAGCCGCAGACGCATGTCGACGAGCGGCCCGGCGAACAGGCCGACGCGGTCGAGCGGGAACCGGGGCAGCGCGATGGCTGAGTCTCCCCTGCCGCGTGCTTTGCGGTTCCTCGGCCCGCCCGCCTCGGCGGTCTATGCGATGGTGATGGCACGCCGCAACCGCGCGTTCGATGCGGGGCGGGGCGTGGTCGAGATCGATCGGCCGGTGATCAGCATCGGCAACCTGACGCTGGGCGGCACGGGCAAGACGCCGCTGGTGAAGAAAGTCGTGCGTGAACTTTGTGGCGCAGGGCGGCAGCCAGCGATCGCGATGCGCGGATACGCGGCGAAGGCGGGATTCAGCGATGAGGCCGCGGAGTACGCCGCCGCACTCCAAGATGTTCCCGTCGTCGCTCAGGCCAACCGACTCGAGGGCTTGCTCGATCTGTTCGCAACGCCCGAAGGCAAGGGTGTCGATGCCGTCGTGCTCGACGACGGCTTTCAGCACAGGCGCATTGCGCGGCAACTCGACATCGTGCTCATCGACGCGAGCAAGGACCCGCTGCGCGATCGCGTCTTCCCCGCCGGAACGCTGCGCGAGCCGCTGGAGTCGCTCGCCCGGGCCGACTGGGCCGTCATCACGCACGCGGAGAGCGTGCGCCCCACGGACCTCGATGCGCTCGTGAAGCAGCTGGCGGCGATCGGCGGCGGCATCCCGATTGCGATCGCGCGGCACGCGTGGTCGTCGCTGCGAGTCATCGACCGGGGTGCGGAGCGAGGCGAACCGGTTGCGTGGCTCCGCGGCAAGCGCGTCGTCGCCGCGTGCGGCATCGGCAATCCCGCGGCGTTCATCGCCTCGGTCAAGGCCGCCACCGCATCGAACGTCGAAGAGTTCGTGCGCCCGGATCACGACCCGTTCTCCGTCGCCACCACCGGTGCATTGCTCAACCTGGCGCAGCGCAGCGCGGCGGCGGCCATCCTCGTCACCGCGAAGGACTGGGCGAAGCTGCGGCGGGTTAAGCCGGATGCCTGGCCCTGCCCGGTCGTGATCCCCGAACTCGATCTCGCCTTTGACCGCGGTTGGAACGAACTCCGTGAGGCGATCCTGAACGCGCGTTCCGAGGACATCGACGAATGAGGCACTTCGACTTGGCTCGCGGGTTGCGCGATGCTCGCGAGGAGACCAGTTGACGCAGGGTCAGGGAACCGAACCGGCCGCTTCAGATCGGGCGGCGCAGAGGGTCGGTGCCCGTCGGCTTCAGCGGTTCGTCCGCCGTGCGACGTTTGGGCGAGAGTCTCTCGAGTTCCTTCATCGCCCGCTCGGTCTCGTTGTCGCCCGCGATCCGCAGCGGCTCGGACCGCGGCATTGCCGGCGCGGGTGCCGCGACGGGTTCGGTTCGGAAGGGCTGCGGCGCCGCCGCGATGGCGCGATCAAAGTCGCCCGCGGCACGCGTTCCGTACACGCTGCTGGCGCCGCGCTCACGCACCGCCGCCAGTTCGGCTTCGATCACCGGGTCGAGCCGGTGCTGCAGAATGCCGGCGGCGATGCCAAGCCGGATCGAGGAGACCGCCCAGACCAATAAGCCGATCGCGATCATCGGCGACACGCCGTGGATGAGTACGACGACCAATTCCGACCGCGCACCTGACTTACCCGCCTCGCTGGCGAGCGTCATTGGCGTGTAGCCGCAGAGAAACCCGGTGACGGTCGATGCCGGAACGGCGCTCGACCACGGGACCGACATCGCAAAGAGCGTCGTGATGATTGTGGCCCCGAACACGGCGCGCTGAACGCCCACGATCGCCGCGCCCGAGGCGACGACGACCGCCATCCAACTCTGGGCCAGCAGCACGAACGCGCTGATCAGGCCCAGAGCACACGCGGTCTCTGATACGGCACGCAGCGTCGAATCGCCGGCACCGAGCTGGCGCGTCGTCTCCGGCGCGTCATGGATCGCATCTTCAAGCGAGATGCGTTTCTTGGGAGGCGTCTCGACGACCTTGAGCGCCTTGTCGTCGCTCGCGGGCGTCGGGGCCGTGGTGTTTGTGTACCGCGCGCTGGTGAAGTGCGCGAAGCCGAAGGCCAGCCCCTGCACCGCGACCGCCAGCGCCAAGACCACGCCGAAGATTGTCACGCCGCGGTGGAGCGCCAAGAGCGCGGGCGAGGCGGCGTGAGAGGGTGTGACAGGTGACATAACGCGCGCCTCCGGAAATGCGACATCGCGGCCCTGAACATCCGTGCCGCAGTGGGTGCATCGGCCCAGAACCTCCGGGGATTCAGCGGGGGTCCGAGGTCTGCCGCAGGGGAGATTCGCACGCGGGAAGGTCCGGAAACGCAGGCCCGAGCAGGCTTGCAAACTGGCTCGACAGAACCTATCTTTCAAAGAATCCTGAAAACTCCGAAGCCTCCGCTCTGGCTTGGCGAACTCTTCACAGTCCAGCACCCCAGCCGCGGCCTTCGAGGATCGAAACTATGTCCAACCTCTACACGCCCCCCAAGACCAGCCCGCACACCAGCGCCCTCGACACCGGCCTGCTCAACGCGGTGGTTCGCGGCGAGGCCCGCCTGACGCCCGATCAGGCCCTAGAGATCTTCCGCGCTATGCAGCTCCCCACGCTCGGCCGCTACGCCGACGCCCGCTGCCGCGCCATCCACGGCGACACCTTCCGCACCTACATCATCGACCGCAACATCAACTACACCAACGTCTGCAACGCCAAGTGCACCTTCTGCGCCTTCCGCCGCGATGGCGACGAGCACGACGCCTACACGCTTTCGTACGAAGCTCTGCTTGAAAAAGTCGGCGAGCTCGCCGCCATCGGTGGCACCCAGATCCTCATGCAGGGCGGCATGAATCCTGAACTTCCACTCGACTGGTACCTCGATCTGCTCTGCGCGATCAAGGAGAAGTACCCGCACATCCACGTGCACGGCTTCTCGCCGCCGGAGTTTGTCGAGTTCGTCCACTTCTTCGACCCGCCGGGCAAGAACTTCGAGGAGAAGGTTCGCTGGGTGATGGTGCGCTTGCGCGACGCGGGGCTCGACAGCGTGCCCGGCGGCGGCGGCGAGATCTTCGCCGGGCCCGTCCGCCGCAAGATCGGCCTGGGCAAGTGCGACGCCGAGTCGTGGCTCACGGTGATGTACGTCGCCCACTCGCTGGGCATGTTTACGAGCGCGACGATGATGTTCGGCCACATCGAGGGCTACGCCGACCGCGTGCACCACATGATGCTGGTCCGCGAGTGGCAAGACCGCGCCCTCCGCGATTTCGCCACCACGCCCTGGCAGGCCACCGAGGACGACAACGTCTTCGCGATGCCCACGCACGGCAAGATCCAGAGCAAGTACCCGAACGCGCGGCTCATCAGCCCGGCTCGGCGTCACCTGCCCAAGGGCGGCGGTCACTACAAGGCGTTCATCTCCTGGCCCTTCCAGCGCGAGAACACGCCCTTGGGCCGCGTGAAGGACTGGGGCGCCAACCCCGGCGAACTCGAGGCCGAGTTCCCCGGCGACACCGTCGCCCGCGCGTTCGACTGGGGCAAGAACGAGGACGTCGACTACAAGACGCTGAGCCCCGAGTTCGGCCGTCGCGTCCGCATGAGCGGCAGCAGCGACTACCTCCGCACCCAGGCCCTCTCACGCCTCTTCCTCGACAACATCTACTCCATCGGCTCGTCCTGGGTCACCATGGGCCCGCACATCGGGCAGGTCGGCCTGACCTACGGCGCCAACGACATGGGCAGCGTGATGATGGAAGAGAACGTGGTCAGCAGCGCGGGCACGACGTACTGCCTCGACGAGGCGGTGCTCTGCCGCCTCATCCGCGGCGGTGGGTTTGTTCCGGCCCAGCGCGACAATGTCTACGACATCCTGAAAGTCCACAGTGGCCCGCAGTCGCCGGACTTGCTCGTGACCGACTGGTCGCAGCATCGGGCCAAGAAGACGCACCAGCAGGCACCGCGCGAGAAGCGGGTTGAGATCGTGGTGCAGCCACGATCGACGCAGCCGGCAACGGCACGGTGACGCGGCGGGATCGATCCGGTCCCGCCCGAGGAGGCGGCGATGAAGATCATCCGCGCGGCATTTCTGTACTGGCTTCTAGCCTTCGCCGCGGGCTTCGTGCTCGGCACCCTGCGCGTGCTGCTCGTCGAGCCCATGCTCGCGAAATGGGTGCAGGGACTCGCTCCGCTCGTGGCCGTGGCGATCGAAGGCCCGATCATGATTGCGTTGTCGTGGTTCGCCGCCGCGTGGGTGCTCGGTCGCCGTCCGGCGTGGACACCCGTTGAGACGCTTGGAATGGGCGGCCTCGCTTGGCTGCTGCTCCAGTTGGCCGAGCTCGGTCTCGCACTCGTGATGGGTCTGTCGACGGCCGCGTATCTCGAGAAGCTCACGACGTCCGCCGGTGTCATCGGCGTCGTGATCCAGCTCTTGTTCGCCTTCGTGCCTCTCCTTGTCCTGTGGCGATCAAGGGCCTCGGGGACCAACTAGAACGGCACCGGTGCCTCAAACTCCACCCGCGTCTGCGTCCCAGGCAACAGAAAACTCAGCGTCCGCGCGTGGAGCATGAGCCGTGCCGCGGCGACCTTGCCGTAGAGCACGTCGCCGAGAATGGGATGGTTCAGGCCGTACGCCGCGTGCACCCGCAATTGGTGCGTGCGCCCCGTCACTGGGCGAAACTCCATTCGCGTCCGATCGATCTCGCGGGCCAGCACGCGGTAGTGCGTCTGCGCCGGACGCCCCTGCACATGGTCCACGATCTGGTACGGCCGATTCTCCACGTCGAGCCGCATGGGCAGGTCGATGAAGCCTTCATCCGCCTCGACGATGCCGTCGACCAGCGCGACATACGACTTCTCGGGAATGCGATCGTGGAACTGCTGTGAAAGCTCGCGCTGCGCGTCGGCGTCGAGCGCGACGACCATGAGGCCCGACGTGTCCATGTCCAGCCGGTGCACGATCAGGTGATTCGAAGGCAGAGCTGGCTTGCTCGCATCGCCCGCGTAGAGCGCCGCGTGCACGCGGCTGACCACGCAATCGGCCTTCGCGGGCCCGATGCCCGGCACCGACAGCACGCCGCTGGGCTTGTCGACGACCACGAACCGCTCGTGCTGATGCACGAGACGGACGTCGCCGAGGATGGTCTGCGGGTCGGGCACGGCGGCATCGTTCGCCGCCCGGATGCTGTGTGCATCGGGTGCCACTGGTTGGCTGCATTGAGCCAACCAGTGCGACCGGAGCGATTGCTGGAGGGCCAGCGTTTGCGTCGCTGCCGCACTGCATGCCGCCGGGCCGGCAAGCAGTGGCACCCCGGACAGGCTCAGCTGTGTAGCCTCGTGCGATGCAATGATCGGAGCAAGCCCAAAGGGATCACCGATGCTCGACGCCTGCGCCCTCATCCTGCCGCTCGTTGTCACCGCCCTCCAACCCGGCGCGCCGACCAAGGCCGAGCCTCAGCCGGAGGTGAACTGGCGCGAGGCCGAGGCACCGCTGCTGAGCCATTGGTCGCAGCTCACGTTCCGGCGTGATTACGTGAAAGCGGGCGAGGCTTACTTCAGCCCCGACGGCCGCCGCATCATCTTCCAGGCCGTGCCCGTACCGCCTGCCGGGCAAGAGCCCGAGCAGCACTACTCGATGTACGTCGCCGACCTGACCCGCGACGCCGAGGGCGGGCCCGTGGGGATTTCCAACGTCCGCCGCGTCAGCCCCAAGGGCAGCGCCAACACCTGCGGCTGGTTCCACCCCAAGGACGAGAACCTGATCCTGTTCGGCTGCACGATCGACGCGCCGCTGGCGCCGAACAAGCCCGGCTTCCAGGTCGGCACCAACAAGTACGTCTGGTCGTTCCCCGAGAACATGAAGATCGTGACGCTCGACCTGCGCACGCTCAAGGAGGGCGAAGAGCCCAAGCCGACGCCGATGTTCGAGCGGCCGGGGTACTGCGCCGAAGCGAGCTGGGATCCGAGTGGCCGCTACGTGCTGTACGCGAATGTCGATCCTGCAAAGCAGACGGGCGAGAAGCCGGACGCGGATATCTGGGTGTACGACACTTCGACGAAGGCGCAGATTCCGATGGTGATCGCGCCGGGATACGACGGCGGGCCGTTCTGGGGGATTGATGACGGAATGCCGTTCCCGTCCTACATCTACTACCGCTCGGACAGAGCCGGCACCGACATGCTTCAGCTCTACTCCGCCGATACGAATCGCGCCCCCGACGGTCGCATAATCGGAGTCTCGCGCGAGGAGCAGCTCACGAATAACTCCCATGTGAACTGGGGCCCGTTCTCGTATCCGAAAGGCGGGACGCTTGCCTACTCGACGAGCGAAGTGAGTCATCGCAACTATGAGATTTTCGTGTTAAGCACTAGAGATTACACGCGGACTTGGGATGATCGTTACGACTTGAATCGGCGTTACAAGATCCAAAGCGGTTCAGGGTCAGGCACGCTCGTCGAGATAGAGGGATTCACCCGGAAGAACTTGGTAACACGGCGAGTCACATTTGCGGGTGGTGCTGACGTCTTGCCGGTGTTTAGCGCAGACGGCAAATGGCTGATGTGGACCTCCCAACGCGGCGAGGCCATCGCCGGCGAAGCCAAGCCCTCCAGCCAGCTCTGGATCGCGCGATGGAATGCTGCTGACCCATTCAAGCAGCAGCCGCCGGCCGCGGACCCCACCAAGTAGTCACTTCGCGCGCATCGCGTCCAGAACGTCTGGCAACACGTCGGCGAGTTCGAGCGCGAGCAAGCCTGCTTCCGCGTTCTTCGCCGCCCATTGCTCGCCCGCGATCGCGTGGGCTTCAACGCCGACGCGCACGCAGTCCATCAGCGAGAGTGTTCCCGGCATCGTCTTGCCGGGGATCGGCATCAGCCGCACGAACTGGGCGAGCAGCCCGCCGAGCAAGCCCGCGAGCACATCGCCGGTGCCCGCCGTCGCCAGGCACGCGTGCCCGCGGCGGCAGGTCCAGCTCTCGTGCCCGTTGCTCACCACGGTGTGCATGCCCTTAAGCACCACGACGCAGCCCAGCCGCTGCGCCATCGCCTCGCACGCCGTCAGCCGCGATGACTCGCTCGCGTCCGGAGTCTTCATCGACAGTGCCGCCGCCAGCCGCGCGAACTCACCCGGGTGTGGCGTCATCACAATCGGCGCTCGCAGGTCACGCTGAAAATCCGGCGTCGCCGCGAGGCAGTTGAGTGCATCCGCATCGAGCACCAGCGGGCACTCGGCGTGCAGCGCGCCCCGCAGCACCACCGCGCTCGTGCCCGCCGCCAGATGTGAATGAGGCTCGTTCGACCAGCCCAGCCCCGGCCCGAGCACGATGGCGTTCGCGTTCGCAGTGTGCTCGTCGAACACCGCCGCCGCCTCGTGCGGCACGAGGTTCCCGTCGGCATCGGTCGGCAGCGCGACCCCGGTCGCCGAGGGCGTGATCGTGATCGCTTCGTTCAGGATCGGCCCCGGCGTCAAGATCCGCGCCAGCCCAACACCCGACCGCAGCGCCGCCCGCGCCGCGATCGCGGGCGCGCCGATCATCCGCGACTCGGCCCGGGCACAGCCTCCGATGATGGCCACGGTGCCAAACGTCCCCTTGTGGGCGTTGGCAGGACGAGCGGGCAGAAGCGGAAGTGCGGAATGTGATTCTTTCACACGCAAGTTTAGTTCACAGTCGCGACGCATTGCCCGTCGCGGGCGCAAGCCTCGTACCCTCGCTCGTGATCGACACGCACTGCCATCTGACCTTCCCCGACTTCGCCGGCCGCATCCCACAAGTCCTGGCCAAGGCGCGCGAGCACGGCGTCCGCGGCTGCATCACCATCTCGACCACCACCAAGGACTGCCTAAGCGCCCTCGCCATCGCCGAGCATCACGCCAACGTCTGGTGCACCGCTGGCGTTCATCCGCTCTACGCGGACCAAGGGCCGCACGAGTGGGGGAATCTGGAGAAGGTCATCCGCTCGCCCAAGTGCGTGGCGTGGGGCGAGCTCGGACTGGACAACCACTACGACAAGCCGGTCGCATCGGTGCAGCGGGCGGTGCTCGACGAGCAACTCGCGTACATCGAGTCGGTGCACGCGAAGGGGACCCCCAAACCGATCGTCCTGCACTGCCGCGAGGCGTTCGAAGATCTGATCCCGGTGCTGCAGCGCACCAAGCTCGATCCCACCCGCTTTGTCTTCCACTGCTTCACCGGCGGTCCAGCAGAAATGCGTTTGCTCTTGGACTTTGGAGCGTGCGTTTCGTTCACCGGTGTGGCGACCTATCGCAACGCGGCGGACGTGCGCGAAGCGATCAAGCTGGTACCCGTGGATCGGATCATGATCGAGACCGACGCACCGTTCCTCTCGCCCGACCCGCACCGCTCGGTGCGCCCGTGCGAGCCGTGGATGGCGAGCCTGACGATGCAATCGGTCGCCGCCACGCGAGGGATATCCCCAGTGGACTTCGAGGCGCAGATCAACGCCAACACCAAGCGATTCTTCGGGATCGAAGCCTGACTGGATGTGCCTGTCAGCACGATGCCTCGATGCCGCGTGCCTTGATGCCTTCTTCTGCTTCGAACTGGTGGCCCGAACGCCATTTGGTGCCTTCATCCAACCTAAACTCGCACGTTGCCACCGCGGGCTGGTCCGCGTGCAACCTCCGGGGCGATCGATGAGCGCCAAGTGGCGAAGAAGTCTGGCCTTTGATGACGCGTTCTTCCCGGCCTGGGCGTGGCCGTTCAAGACGCTGTTGCGGCTCTTCAGCAGCATCCCGCTGGCGGTGGCGCTCTTGCTGCTCGTGTCGTTCTACGGCGTGCTTGCCAGTGTGCCGATCGGCATTGTGGTGCTGGGGCTGACGCAGGCGTTCTACGGCGTGACGATCCTCGTCATGATCGCACTCGCGTGGGCCGTTCTGGTACTGCCCGCTCGCGGCTTGATCAAGTCCCGCGGCACGCGATTCCTCGCGACGATCATCGGCTCGCTCGTAGCGATCGTGCTCGGGTGTTGGCTTTGGTACACCTTCGCATGGCCGATCCTGCACTACGACCCCGCCACCGGCGGCGGCGTGCGTTTCTTCGCCGACTTCATCGACCGCACCAAGGCCATCACCATCCGCCGCCTGCCCGGCATGGAGATGTCCGAGCTCGAGTTTTACAACTGGTGGCCGCTGCGGCTGATCCTGCTGATGTTTGTTGCGAACATGATCATCGCAACGCTGCGGCGCATCGAGTTCAACTTCAAGAACATCGGCGTGCTCACCGTGCACACCGGCATCGTGACGATCGCGATCGGCAGCATCTATTACAACGGCCTGAAGAAGGAAGGCGATACGCTGCTGCTCGCCGCGCAGCAGAACCCTGCCGATCCCAAGGCACCCAAGGCCGACGCCGGTCCGGCGGTCAACGCGTTTTATGACGCGACTCGCGTGGCGCTCTATGTCAATCAGATGAAGCCGTGGGGTCCCAACGGCCTCGAGCAACGAGTGCTCAGCGACGTTCCCCGCTACAACGACTACAACCTCGGTGCGTTCCAGGGCCGATCAATCCTCGAACTCTCACGCCGGCAGAAGGTCTGGCAGACGCCGAATCAGGAGCCTGCCCTCGACATCCCGGCGCCCGACTCGTACGCCGACATGGTTGATCCTGATATCAAGCTCCGCATCGTCGGGTACGCGAGTTACGCCGAGCCGACCGAGGACTGGCGCGAGATTGATGCCAAGGACGTTACCGCGATTCGTGAGGGGTTCCGGTTCAATCCGCTTCGCTCGATCTTTCTGATCAGCGCTCGTCCGGACGAACAGGGCAAGGTCAGTACCGCCCCGGTGTTTTCATACATCCTCCTTCCGGGTCTGCCGGCGAGGCGGCTTGCCGTGAACGACGCCCTCGGCATCGAGTACACCCTCGGCCCGACGATGGGCATGAGTGCCGACCGCTGGCGAGATCTCAGCGAGCAGATGCCGCCGGATGCACAGCATGCGATCGTCGTCGAATTGCCCGGCGCCACGCTGGCGGAGAAGCCGATCCGCAAGGTGCTCGAGATCGCGCCCGGTGTCACCCACGTTGTCGGCGGCTATTCGCTCACCGTGGACCAGATCACGCCGGACCCGCCGTTCCCCATCGTGACCGAAACCCACAAGGGTGCAACAAGCAGCGTCGCGGTCATCAAGGTCAAGCCTCCCTCAGGTGACTCCTATACGCGGTATGTCTACCACCGATTCCCGGAACTCAACCAGGACATCATGGACACTCCCAAGCCCGACGGACGCATGGACCGTCGGGCCGCGGACCCATCCATACGCATCGCGTACCTCGACGCGAGCGTGCTGCAGGTCTACTTCGATGAACCCGACCCGGCGACGAAGAAGGTTCGTGCGATTGTGCGTCAGCCCGGCGGTGTCGTGCGTGTGACCGACGACCTCGGAGCCAGCGGCTTGCTGAAGGACTTCGTTCCCGAGATAAGCCTGCAGGTCGATCAGCGATGGAGCCACTCGATCAAGGTCGATCGCCCCCGTCCGGTCCCGGAGGATCAGCGCGATCGGCGCATGATCGGCACCCACGACAAGGCGATGCTCGGCGTCGAGGTGCGCGTCGATCCAAGTGTTCTTCCGCCGCAGAGCCGTGCCAACACCCGGGCGTGGTCCACGGTCGTCTGGCTGCCTTTCGCGAAGTTCCTGGGCATGGGTCCGGAGTCATCCCGCATCGTGGACCTGCCCGACGGGCGTCAGGTCAGCCTGACGTTCGGCCGCGCCCGTCACGTCTTCCGCGACTTCGCGCTGCGCCTCGTCGACTTCAAGATGATCTCGTACGACCACCGCGGATCGCCGCGGGACTTCGAGTCCATCGTGCGAGTCGAGCCCATCGCCGGCGGTTTCAGCGGCTACGTGCACCCTTGCAGTCTCAATGCACCACTCACCGCACCCTTCATCTGGAGCGACGAGCGGCCGTGGATTCGCAACGCCGCCTACCGCCTGATCAGCGGCCTCGACCCCAATCAGTTCAAGATGAGCCAGGCGGCGTGGGATGAACAGGGCTGGCGCGAAAGCCAGAAGCTCGCGGATGCTGGCATGGCCTCCGCCCCCCGGGCCCGCTTCACGATCCTGCAGGTCGGCAACAACCCCGGGATCCACGTGATCGCCCTCGGTGGCGTGCTCATGGCTCTGGGCATCCCGTGGGCCTTCTACGTGAAGCCCTATCTCGTCCGCCGCGAGAAGCGACTGATTCAGGAAGCCATCGCCAAGGGTGAGTACATCCCCAAGAACACCAAGATCGAACCCAATGTCGTGGTCGTGCGTTCAAGTGTTTCCGCGAACGCCGTGCCCAGCGGCGAATTGTCCGAACCCAAGCCGGCGGAGTCGGTGACGACTTCGCCGCGCGAGTGATCGAGCCCCACCGATCAATCCATGGAGGCGACATGATCTCTCAACTCGTCCGAGTCTTCTCCAGCACTGTCCAGGCCACTCGCTTGGCCGCGATGGCAGCGCTGCTGTTCGCTCTTCCGGCCGTTGCGCAGACCGCCCCCGAGGGCAACGCGCATCCCGAGTCTCAGGCCCTTGCAAAGGACGCGACGGAGCTGCCCAGCCCGTTTGGCGAGCCGCAGCCGGTCGGTTCTGCAACGTCGATCGCCGACAAGAGCGCCTTCGCGGCAAAGCTTGACCTCAAGCCGCTTCGCGATCTGGCAGTCTGGCACAGCGGGCGTGTGAAAGTCCTCGACACCCTTGCCCGCGAGACCGTCCTCAAGATCGCTGGCCGCAAGAGCTACTTCGATGTCGCCCCGATCGACGGCGGCAAGGTCGACTCCTTCGGCGCGCCCGAGGGCGCGGGCAAGAAGGTCTTTTTCGACCCGGTCTTTACGCTCTTCGATCTGATCATCGATCCCGCGTACTACTACGAGAAACCCGTGCTGGCGATCGATTACCTGCCCCTCCGCCGCGCGTTTCTCGAAGCGGCGTTCGGCGAGAAGGAAGAGTCCCGCATCAGCCGCTGGCTGAAGCTCCAACGCATCAGCCCACGCATGGTGCAGGAGTTCGGCCCCGCCGTCTCGCAGAAGTTCTTTGCCGAGGCTCCGTACCGCGAGTCCTTGGGCAAGCTCGATCAGCAACTCGAGATTTGGCGTCTGAGCCGCGCCAACTTGATGCTCGTCGCACCGGAAGCGAGCGATAAGCAGTGGATGCACCTCGCGACACTCGCAGCGGACCATCCGGCCCGCATCGCCGCCGCCAAGCTCGGCGAGTCGTGGCGCAAACTCGACGCTGACGGCGCCAACGCCGCGATCAAGGCGTTGGCCGAAAGCGTCGGCTCGATCAATGCGGCTCAGTATCCAACCACCAAGCGCGACCTCGAGATCTTCTACAACAAGGCCAACGCCTTCGAGTGGGGCATGTGGGCCTACTTCTTCACGTTCCTGGCCCTCGTGCTCGGCTTCGGCACCGGCCGCCGCTGGCTGCTCGGGCTGGGCACCGTGACACTGCTGCTCGCGATCGGGCTGCATGCCACCGGCTTCACGCTCCGCTGCATCATCGCCGAGCGCTTCGCGATTCAGAACCAGTTCGAGTCGATGACCGGCGTCAGCCTCTTCGCCGCGGTGGTGGGGCTGGCGATCATGATGCTCAAGCGTCAATACCTCTTCGGCGCCGCCGCCGCGGGCGTCGGGTTCCTGATCCTGATCACCGCCACCCAGACCGCGATCCCCGGCCAGGTGATCGAGCGCGAGGCCGCGATCCTCAACACCAGCGTCCTTCTGAAGTACCACGTCACGACGGTGCTCGTCTCCTACGGCTTGATCGCGCTGGGTTTCATCATCAGCACGTTCTACCTCGTGACGCATTACGCCGCGAAGATGCGAGGTGCCCAGTCCGCTGCGGTGGTCGCTCAAGTCTCCCTCGGCGGCACCACCGCCGTCGTCACGACCGGCGACGACGCGACGAGCGAAGCCCCCGGCGGCTTCTCGCCCACCAAACAGAAAGTCCTCGACGAGCTCGACACCGCCCAGATGACTGTGCTGCAGCTCGCCTTCTGGACCCTGGGCGTCGGCATCCTGCTCGGCGCTTGGTGGGCCGACCATTCCTGGGGCCGCTGGTGGGCGTTTGATCCGAAAGAGACCTGGGCCCTTATCACTTGGATCGTCTACCTGATCGTGATCCACCTGCGCTTCACGACGGGTCGCAACAAGGCGCTCGTCACCGCGTGGCTCAGCGTCGCGGGCTTTGTCGTCATGCTGTGGACGTACTTCGGGGTGAACCTGCTGCTGCCGGGGCTGCATGCGTATGCGTAAGAAGTGGGGCAGTGGAGCAGGGGAGCAGTGGGGCAGGGGATGAGCGCGATCGGCGTTGTTGATGGCTTGCGCGTGACCCGCCGCTTCCTTGTCAGTGACGCTCAGGTGTGCGCAATCGCGTTGCTTGGCACCACGCTCGCACGCCGCCTTCCCTCCGGCCTCATCCTCCGCGGCCGCATCGTCGAGACCGAGGCCTACGTCGGCGTCCGAGATCGCGCCAGCCACGCCTTCGGCGGGCGACGCACGCCCCGCAACGAAGCAATGTACGCCAAGCCCGGCACCGCCTATGTCTACTTCACCTACGGCATGCACTTCTGCTTCAACGTCGTCTGCGCCGCCAAAGGCGACCCCCAGGCCGTGCTCATTCGAGCCGTCGAGCCGCTCGATGGCATCGAAGAGATGCGCCGCCTCCGCGGCATGGGAGCCACCGCCTCCGACCGCCTCGTCGCCTCCGGCCCCGCACGCCTGTGCCAGGCCTTCGCCATCGACCGCGAGCTCGACGCCGTCGATCTCGTCACCAGCGACACCCTCTGGCTCGAGCCCGCGGCTCGCTCAACACGCCCCACCCGCCGCCCGCTCCGCACCCCCCGCATCGGCGTCGACTACGCCGGGGCCTGGGCCAAACGCCTGCTGCGATTCGTCGATCCCACCACCGACCACGCCAGCCGCTCCACGCGGCCGCGTCCGAAACGCCAGTGACCAATCCCCCTCCCAGAGGGAGGGGGCCGGGGGGTGGGTTCGCTCGGCTGTTGCACTTCAAAAGCGACCTTCCACCGCGCGAACACTCACCGCCTTTTCCTCCACCCAAACCCCTCCCGTCCGCATCCGTTCACTTCCCTCCCCGAATCTCTCGCAAACCACGCTACCATTCGCCGAAGGAAAGAGTCTGAGTCGGTGTTCGAGTAACCGACGGCGGAGTGCACCCGTGTCCGACGCCACGCCCTTCCAACCTCATCCCAACGACCCGTCGTTCTTCCCGCACGCCCCGCAAGGCGGCCCGGGTCCTGCCTCCGGCGATTCGCCCGAGCAGGTGGATTGGTCCAAGCTCAAGTCGCTCGCGCCCTACCCGCCCGAGGCGTTCCAGTTTGTCAGCGAGGGCCTCGGCCACACCGTCCGCATGATCCATGGCCATCGCGACGAGGCCCGCGAGCTCGCCCAAGACGACCAGAGCCGTCACATCAACGGCCAGCAGCTGTGCCTGGGCCTCAAGAACTACGCCGTCCAGCGCTACGGCCTCATGGCCCGCACCGTCCTGCACCGCTGGAACATCAAACGCACCGAAGATTTCGGCAAGATCGTCTTCGCCATGGTGGACCTCGGCCTGATGCGCAAGACCGAAGAGGACACCATCCGCGACTTCGAGGGCGTCTTTGACTTCCACGAGGCCTTCCGCTCCGTCAGCGACGTCATGCGCGACGGCGAGTCCGCCAACGCCGGCCGCTAACACGCCGATTCTCTTCAACTCAAAGGTCTCAAAGGACTCGAAGGGTGAAGGAAGACCCTCGCGGACCAAGTGTCTCGCGATTCAGCTATCCTCTTTCTGCCTTGAACACTCCGAGTCCTTGGAGCCCTTTGAGTTGAAGTGTCTTCTCAGTGCCTCTGCGTCTCTGTAGTGAACGCCTTCCGGAGCCGATCGAGCGTGTCGAACCCGCCGCCCAACACCCGTGACTGGAAGTCGCTCCACCTCTGGGAGATCCAGCCCGTCCGCGACGTCTTGATCCTCCTGCTCATCGTGGGCGTGATCTACGTCGGGTACGTCGCCAGCATCGTCACCGTCCCGATCCTGCTCGCCATCGCGCTGGCGTATCTCTTCGAGCCGCTCGTGAGTTGGCTGACGCGGCGCCGGCTCCTCAGCCGCAACGGGGCGGCGACGGGCATCATCCTGTTCGCCGGCGCGGTCGTGGTCGTGCCCGCGGTGCTGATCTCCACCTTCGCCGTGGTGCAGGGCCTGCACCTGGCTCAGAACACCGCACAGAACATCGACCTCCTTGTCCGCTCGGTGGACAAGCCCGAGGACGAAGCTCTCCGCGAGCGAATCAATAAAGAGGGTTGGGGCCGCCTGCGCGAGTTCCTCGTCAACGAGAAGAAGAAGGGCCAAAGCCCGACGGACGGCGTGAACCCCGACGAGGCCGCTCCGCGCGACGCGGGCTCGTTGGTGCGTTCGGGCCTCCTCTGGGTGCGAGATAACTCGCGTGAATTGAGCAAGCAGGTGGTTGCGACGGGCGCCAACGCGTTCTCTGCCGCCGCGAGTCTGTTGACGTCGATCGGCGTGCTCATCTTCAGTGCCGCGCTCACGGCGTTCTTCTTTTTCTTCTTCTGCACCGGCTGGGGCAGCGTGCTGGCCTTCTGGGAGAGCCTGATCCCCGAACGCCGCAAGGGACGGGTGATCGACCTCTTGCACCAGATGGACCGCGTGATCGCCGGGTTCGTTCGCGGGCGAGTGACCATCTGCGCCATCCTGGGCGTCTTCGCGACCATCGCCTACTGGTTCGTCGGCGTGCCCGCCCCGCTCATTTTCGGCCCGCTCGTCGGCGCGCTGTTCATCATGCCGTACATCCACTTTGTCGTGGTCCCCGCCGCGATGATCGCCATGGCCATCGAGCCCAGCGGCATCGCCTGGCAAGCCAGCTGGTGGTGGATGATCGGCGGCCCCATCGTCGTCTACATCGCCTGCCAGATGCTCGACGACTACGTCCTCACGCCCACCATCCAGGGCAACAACACCGGCATGGACACGCCGACCATCGTCTTTGCGTCCTTCGCCGGCGGCGCTCTGGCCGGGATCTACGGCCTGCTCATCGCGATCCCTTTCGCGGCCTGCGTCAAGATCCTGCTCCGCGAGATCTTCTGGCCCAAGTTCAAGGACTGGGCCGAGGGCCGAGCCTCGGACTTCCTGCCCATCGAATCACGGGCCGAGCGGAAGTGATGGGGCGAATCGAAGTTCGTGGCTGGGGCAGGCGATTTCAGCCCCGACGTGGCCCCGGCGCGTGACGTTTGTCCCGACGCTTCCTAAACTCCGGCCCGATGCCCCACTCGACTCCCTCTCCGCGTCGGAACGCCAGCAAACCCCTCGCCCGCCTTGCTTTGGCTGACGGAACCGTGCTCCGTGGTTCTGCCTTTGGCGCCGTCGGCAAGGGCATCATCGCCCGCGCCGAGGTCGTCTTCAACACCGCCGTCTGCGGCTATCAGGAATCGCTGACCGATCCGTCTTACACCGGTCAGATCCTCGTTCAGACCTTCCCGCTCATCGGCAACACCGGCGTGAACGAGGAAGACGTCGAGAGCCACAAGGTGCAGGTCTCGGGCTTTGTGATCCGCGAACTGGCGCGGCTGCACTCCAATTTCCGTGCCACCAGCGACCTGTCTTCGTATCTCGCCAGGAACAACGTGCTGGGCATCGAGGGCGTTGACACCCGCGCTCTCACCAAGAAACTTCGCACCACCGGCTCGATCCAGGGCGTCCTGACCGACGCACCTGACAGTGGCAGCGGCGCTAAGACCGATGCCGAATTGGTCGAACTCGCCAAGAACAACCCGAGCATGGCCGGGCAGAACCTCGTCCCCCTCGTCGGTTGCTCAAACGCGTCGGCGTGGAGCGAAGACCTCGGTGACTGGACCCCGGTCGGCGTGCCCTCGAGTGATCAGAAGAAGTTCCGCGTGCTCGCCCTTGATTGCGGTGCGAAGCGCAACATCCTGCGCAACCTCACCGAGCGTGGCTGCGACGTGTCGCTCGTTCCCCACGACATCACCGCCGACGAGATCAAGCGCCGCTACAAGGCCCGCGAGATCGACGGCCTCTTCATCTCCAACGGCCCTGGCGACCCGGCCGCGGTGGACAAGACCATCGCCACCCTGCGGGCGATCGTCGCCGACAACGACGTGACCGTGCCGACGTTTGGCATCTGCCTCGGGCATCAGCTGCTCGCGCTGGCGATCGGTGCCACGACGTACAAACTGAAGTTCGGCCACCGCGGGATCAACCAGCCGATCCTGAACACCGTGACCGGCGAGGTCGAGATCACGAGCCAGAACCACGGCTTCGCGGTGGACCGCGCGTCGCTTGAGAAAGTCGGTGCCGAGCCGACCCACATGCACCTGAACGACCAGACGCTGGCGGGCTTCCGCATGAAGCACAAGCCGGTCTTCAGCGTGCAGTACCACCCCGAGGCCTCGCCCGGTCCGCACGATTCGTCGTACCTGTTTGATCAGTTCGTCGACGCGATGGCCGCAGCGAAGCGGTGATTATCGGGCGTCGGGTGCGGAAATCGAACGCAGAACAACCGAAGCCGCGGCCCGACCGATAGAACTCGGTGACGCCGAGGGTGCGTGATCTCGTGTATACGGGGCAACAGCCGGCGGAGTCGTCACGTATAGATTGTCCGCTGATGATCGATCCTCGAGGGGAGTCCTCCATGGCCGTTGCTTTCGCCCGTTTCGCCCTTTCAGCAGGTGTCCTGACGTCGCTGGTCGCGGGATCGGTCCACGCTCAGGTCGCCGTGCAGCCGATTCGGATCGCAATCCCGGCTCCCACCGTCGTCGTTCCGAGCGGCGCTGCGGCGGCCGCCGCGGCTCGGACGCCTGCCGACGCCCGCGCGCGTGTGCTTTGGATTCGCAACGATCTCACCGGTCAGGTCGTCGTTCCGGGCACGACCTTCTCGAATCGCGACGCGACGACGGAGCCGAAAGAGGTCTTCAATTCATTCGATCACACCGGCGGCATCAGCTCCATCAACCTGAGCTGGAATTACCCGGGCGCGTACACCACAGAGGGGTTCACGCCGCCCACTGGCGGCGATCCGCTGAATCTCGCCTGGGTGAACATTTCCTCCGACCCGGCCGACATTTCAGATCCGCTCGAGCTCTTTGACGACGAGAAGCTCTCCGTTGTCCTCGAGCCGTGGCAAGCAGCAGTCTGGCCGGACGCCGACCTGAATGTCGCGCAACCGCTCGCGAGCTACCAGAGCGTGCTGGTGTCGGTCTCGTCGCAGTTCGAGGTCCGCATCTTCCGTTCCTACATGTTCTCGTTGACGGATGCCAACAAGCCTCTGAACAACGACAAACTCTCGTTCTTCTACAACCCATACAAGCTCGATGCGGCTCTCTCGTTTGCGTTCCTGTCCCTCCCGGGCTTCGACGTCGCGTCGCCCTTCGAGTTCGACGTGACCGGGTTCGATCCGCCGATCACGACCAAGGGCAAGGGCATCATCCTGACTCACTGGCTTGTGATGTCCGAGCGCCCGCCGTGTCCGGGCGATATCAACAACGACGCATTCGTCGACGACCTCGACTTCCAGGAGTTCGCGGCCCAGTACAACATCCTCGACTGCGCCGCGCCGGAGATGCCCCCCGGCTGCGGTGCGGATCTCAACTTCGACGGCTTTGTCGATGACATGGATTTCACGCAGGTCTTCACGCAGGCGTACGACAACGTGCTTTGCCCAGAAGCGAACATGATCCGCCAGGTCTACATGCCGCTGGCGGGTGGTCGCAACAAGTGGGACAACCAGTTCAACAATCCGTTCGTCTTCGACCTCATCACCAACCAGTATCCCGATGCGATCCCGGTTGACGCGAATGGCTGGACCGCTGCCCTGACGCCGAACGCGTTGGTGAAGCTCGCGCCGACGCCTTACGGCAGCAAGTCGGGAGATCTCCCAAGCTATGCCGCGCTGCGAACGAGCCGCACCGGGCTGAAAAGGGTAACAGCGTTGAATGACGGATTGCCCTTTGATCAGCTTCAGGCTGAGTACGAGCGATTCCTCAACGAGGTGCTCGTCGTTCCCGATGCAACAACCACCATCCAGTACTATTTCCCCGGACCAACCGTTACTCCGAATTCGGAGTGGCTGAGCAACTCCTCGCCGAAGAAGATCAAGGTCCTCTTCCCGAAGACTCCGTGACGCGAGGTCGGCTTCGCGTCGCTTTTACTGCTTGGTGGCGGGCCACACGCTGGCGCCCTGACGCTCATAACGCGGAATGTTCGGGTCCGCGCCCTTGGACCACGCCTCGATCCCGCCGGCGATCGACTTGGCGTTGGTCAGACCGATCGAACGGAAGTACGCCGCCGCCTTCATCGAGCGCACGCCGTGGTGGCACAGGGCGAGCACCTGGCAAGCGGGCTTCTTTGCCGCGAGTTCCTGAATCTCGTCGGCGCGGGACTCAAGTTCGTCGAGCGGCACGTGCACGGTGTTCTTGACGTGGGCGAAGTCCCACTCGGGCTCGAGCCGCACATCGATGACGAGCACGCTCGCACCCGAGTCGAGCATTCGCTTGGCCTCGACGGGCGTGACCTCCCAATCGGGCTTGAAGTTGTAATCGCTGGCGAGTCCGGCACGGTCGTTCGACATGGGTTCCTTTCGTTCCAGTCCCGTTCACTCGAGCTCGTCGAGCAGCCCGCCGAGTTCGTTCAGCGCCTTGTTGTCGCCGACCCTTCGAGCCGCGGCGATGCCGGCTTTCACAGCCGCCACCGCATCCGGGATTCGGCCTGCTGCTTGCAACGCCCTGGCCTTGTGGAAATGGGTATAGCCATCGTCCGGGTTTGCCGCGATCGAGCGGTCGTAGAACGCCACGGCCTTGTCCGCCTCGCCGCGCTTGGCAAACTCTTGCCCCAAGGCGTAGAGCGTGAAGGCGTCGTTGGGGTCGGCCGCCAGCAGCCTTTCCAGTTGCTCGATGCTCGGCATGCCCAAGCCTACCCGCTCGGCGGCGTGGAATCCCGGCGCTTCGGCGGGCAATCTCAAGCGCGGAAATCTCGATAGACTCTGGCCATGGTAACCACTCAGACCATTCACACGATCGGCGTCATCGGCGCGGGACAGATGGGCGGCGGGATCGCTCAGGTCGCCGCAGTGCACGGCTTCAAGACCTTGGTCTGCGACGCCTCCTCGGCGGCGCTGGGCCGCTGCCGCGACGGGCACACCAAGCGCCTCGCCCGCGAGGTCGAGAAGGGCCGCATGAAGGACGCCGACGTGCAGGCAGCGGTGGGGCGGCTGCACTACGTCGAGAGTCTTGAGATGCTTAAGGGCGCTGACATCGTCATCGAGGCGATCGTCGAGGATGCCAAGACCAAGCGCGAGCTGTTCGCAAAACTCGCGACCATGTTCCCGACCCAGATCCTCGCCAGCAACACCAGTTCGATCAGCATCACCGAGATCGCTGCCAGTGTGGGCACGCAGGGCCATCCCGAGCGCGTTGTCGGCATGCACTTCTTCAACCCCGTGCCGGTGATGAAACTCGTGGAGGTCATACGCGGCTTGCAGACGAGTGCGGACACCGTCACCCGAGTCACCAACCTCGCCGCCTCGCTCGGCAAGACTCCCATACCCGCCAACGACCGTGCCGGCTTCGTCAGTAACCGCGTCCTCATGCCCATGATCAACGAGGCGTTCTTCGCCTGGATGGAGGGCGTCGCCGAGCCGCAGCACATCGACGAGATCATGAAGCTCGGCTGCAACTTCCCGATGGGCCCGCTGCGTCTGGCGGACTTCATCGGGCTGGACACCTGCGTGCACATCATGAACGTGCTCGCCGATGGGCTGGGCAGCGACAAGTACCGTCCGTGCCCGCTGCTGAAGCAATTGGTCGCGGCGGGCCGCCTTGGAGACAAGACCCAGCGGGGCGTCTACGACTACGCCCCCAGCGCGCCGTCGACGACCACCAGTTCGACGGGGCACAAGAGCTCCGCGAGCGTGTGATGAACGCATCTACGCATTTACGCGGCGGCGCGGCGTGCCGTCAGCGTGGCGATGGTCGAGATCAGTGTCTCGCGTTGGATCGGCTTGGATGCATATCCGGAGCAGCCCGCCGCCAGACACTTCGCCTCATCGCCGGTCATTGCGTGGGCGGTCAGGGCGATGATCGGCAGCGTGCAGCCGCGGCGGCGGAGTTCTCGTGTTGCTTCGTAGCCGTCCATGATCGGCATCTGCATGTCCATCAGCACGGCATCGAACGGCGGTGCCGCAGGGACTGACGCGATCGCGTCGACCGCCTGGCGGCCGTTTTCGACGAACTGCACCGTCGCGCCGGCCTTCTTCAAGAAGTGCGCCAAGAGCCGCCGATTGTCGGAACTGTCCTCGGCCACGAGCAGATGCATCCCTTCGATCGATGCGGCCGAGTTCGTCGCTCGCGGCGTCGGGTTCGTGTCTCGGCGAGCTTGGACCACTTCCGAGCCGATGAACGCGGTAAACGTGCAGCCCTTGCCGAATTCGCTACGCACCGTAATGTCGCCACCGAGCATTTGTGCGAGGGACTTGCTGATGCGCAGTCCAAGGCCGGTGCCGCCGAACTTGCGGGTGGTGGACGAGTCCGCCTGCGCAAACGCGCCGAACAGCCCCGACAATTGCTGCGGCGTGAGGCCGATGCCGGTGTCCCGGACCTCGATGGCGAGCCGGTCCTTGTTCTCGGGGCGCAGGATGACGCGCACGCTGCCTTCTTCGGTGAACTTAATCGCGTTCCCGACGAGATTGAGGATGATCTGCCGGACACGGACTGGATCGCTCGCGATCGACACGGGGACATCCGGCGCGATCTCGACTTCGACCGCGATGCCTTTGGCCCGGGCCCGGACCTCGAGGAGCGCACACGCTTCGCGGGCGATATGCGCCGGATCGGTGTCGATGCGTTCGACGGTCATCTTCCCCGCTTCGATCTTCGAGAGGTCCAGGATGTCGTTGATGATCGTCAAGAGCGCGTTGCCGTGCTCCTTGATCGTGCGCACCGCGTCGCGGCGCCGGGCGGCGTCGGCCTGATACTCGGTGTCGTTCAGGAGATCGGCAAACCCGAGAATCGCCGTCATCGGCGTGCGGATCTCGTGGCTCATGTTGGCGAGGAATTCGCTCTTGGCGTTGTTGGCCCGCTCGGCCTGCTCCTTGGCCTCGAGCATGAGTCGCTCGGCGGCGTGGCGTCGGCGGGCGAGGGCGGCGACACCGAAGCCAAGGGCAATGCTCGCCACTGAGCCGAGCCCCATTCCGGTCCACGCCGCGCGGCGCATGGCGCCGAGCCGGGCGAGGTGCTGCTCCGCCGTGGCGTCAACCCCGACAAGGCACTCGAACGAGCCGTCGTCGGCGAAGACCGGCGCAAACGCCGAGAAGAACGTGCCCCACTTGTCGGTGTACGGCTCGTCGGACACGATCGGCTTCTTCTGCTCGAACGCCGCGAGCAGTGCCGGATCGGGCTCGTCGTACAACTCCATCAGCCCGGACTGATCGATCACGCCGTCGCTATCACCGTCGACCGGCTCTGCGGCGTCTACCACGAACCGCGGCCCCTCTGGGCTTGGCCGCACGGTATACGCGTACTTCAAGTGCGGCGTCGCCGCCAGCACCTCCGCCAGTGGCGCCACGACGCTGCGATACTGCTCGCCGTTCTGCTGCGACGCGTCGACGAGCGTGCGGTGCGACTGGGCGTCGAGACGTTCCGCCGCCATCCGGGCGATCGCGGTCAGTTCCTGGTTGAGCGCGTCCTTGAGTACGCGCGACCCGACCATGTAGGTGCCATCGATCGACGTCCACGTCAGCGCCATCAGCCCAAGCGCCGCGAGGGTGCCCTGCAACCATGCCGGCACGCCGCGGCGCCGCAGCGCCGTTCCTCGGGATGCGGACTGGGTCTGGGACAACGCGATCCCTCCATACGGCCCGCGGCTTCTCGCCGACACAAAGAGGCACGCTGGAGAGGATCGGGTCTTTCTCCGAGCCGGTACCTCGGTTTCCCACCAGCGCGTCCTGATTGGCATGCGGGCAGGACGACTGGCGAGTCCGCACCGCTCTGCGCGTCTGCGGAACTTGATGCGTCTATTCCGACGGCGTCACGGGTGCCGCGACCGAGCGGGTATGTTTGGTATTTGGGCGGTATTTTCCATCGTTCCAGTGCTCGCGGGGCGTAGACTCCGCGACGGGCCTCGCCTAGACTTGTCATCCAAAAGAAGACTGAACGAAGGAAAGAACACGAATGGCACTCGTCGCCGAACGCCGCAAGCAGATCGTCAGCACCTACCGCACCCATGAGAAGGACTCGGGCTCGCCTCAGGTCCAGATCGCGATGCTGACCGAGAAGATCAAGGAAGTGTCGGACCACCTCAAGGGTCACGACAAAGACAATCACAGCCGCCGCGGCCTGGTGCTGATGGTCGGCAAGCGCAACCGGCTTCTGCGCTACCTCGCCCGCACGCAGCCCAGCGAGTATCAGGGCCTGATCGCGAAGCTCGGCCTCCGCAAGTAAGAAGACTTTCACGGCCCGGTGTTCGAGAGAACGCCGGGCCGATTTGTTTCCGGCCGACGATTCGGCCGTGAATTTCGTGCCCCTCCGGCCTCTCTCGCAGGGCGGTAGGCAAACGCCGGCGACCCGAGTCTCCCGACTCTCTCCGACCTTTGCCTTCTGCCTCTCATACGGGAAGACCGGGGGGCGACAAGCCCCGGAACGCACTCGGCCTCGAGCGAACGGACTTCGCCCGGCGCGGTGGTTCCACTAGCAGAGGATCCAAATCATGTCCCAGGTTTCCCACGTCTCCACGGGTCTTGCCGACCTGCCGGGCGCGGTCGTCGTCCGCAAGGACCTCGGCGGTCGCACCCTCACCCTCGAGACCGGCGTCGTCGGCAAGCTCGCCGGCGCGACCGTCATCGCGTCCTACGGCGGCACCACCGTGCTCGCCGCAGTCGTCCGCTCCAACCCCCGCGAGGGCATCGACTTCTTCCCGCTGACGGTCGATTACCGCGAGAAGACCCCCGCCGCCGGCAAGTTCCCGGGCGGCTTCAAGAAGCGCGAAGGCCCGCCGAGTGAGAAGGAAATTCTCACCATGCGCATGATCGACCGCCCGATCCGCCCGCTCTTCCCCGACGGGTTCATCGACGAGGTCATGATCCAGTGCAGCGTGCTGAGCCACGACACCGAGAACGACGCCGACGTGATCGCCGGCATCGCCTCGAGCGCCGCCCTTGCGTGCAGCGACGTGCCCTTCGAAGGCCCGATCGCCACCGTCCGCGTCGCCCGCATCCACACCGACGACGGCCCGCAGTTCGCCGTCAACCCCACCATCAGCCAGCTCGATTACTCCGACCTCGACCTCGTTCTCTCGGGCCACAAGGACGGCCTGAACATGATCGAAGTCGGCGCCGCCGAGGTCGACGAGGCGAGCATGGTCGAGGCCATCAAGTTCGGCCAGAAGCACATCAATGACGTGCTCGGCCTGATCAACGAACTCGTCGCCAAGGTCGGCAAGCCCAAGAAGGGCGGCGAGCTCTTCCTGCCCACCGCCGAGATCACCGAGAAGGTCCGGGCCCTCGCCGAGGCCGACATGACCGCGGCCCGTCAGATCAACTCCAAGGCCGAGCGCAACGCCAAGGTCGACGAGCTTCGCAAGAAGGTCCTCGACGGCGCGTTCTCGCTCAAGAGCGACGCCACCTACGGCGAATACGCCAGCAGCCTCAAGAACCGCATCATGGCCAAGGAGGCCTTCCGCCGGCTCGAGGAGAAGGTCACCCGTCGCCTGATCGTTGAGAAGCAGATCCGCGCCGACGGCCGCAAGTCGCGCCAGATCCGCCAGATCACCGGCGCCGTCGGCGTGCTGCAGCGCACCCACGGCTCGGCCATGTTCCAGCGCGGCGAGACCCAGAGCATCATCTCGGTCACGCTCGGCACCGGCAAGGACGAGCAGATCATCGACGGCCTGATCCCCGAGTACAGCAAGAAGTTCATGCTGCACTACAACTTCCCGCCCTTCTCGACGGGCGAAGTGAAGCGCATCAGCGCCCCGGGTCGCCGCGAGATCGGCCACGGCGCCCTCGCCGAGCGTTCGCTCATGGGCGTCATCCCCGGCCCCGATGAGTTCCCCTACACCATCCGCGTCGTCAGCGACATCACCGAGTCCAACGGCTCCTCGTCGATGGCCTCGGTCTGCGGCGGCTGTCTTGCTCTGATGGACGCGGGCGTGCCCATCAAGGCCACCGTCGCCGGAATCTCCGTCGGCCGCTTCAGCGACGACAACGACCAGAACGAACTCTTCGTCACCGACATCATCGGCGAGGAAGACTTCTTCGGCGACATGGACTTCAAGGTGTCGGGTACCCGCGAGGGCATCACCGGCATCCAGCTCGACCTCAAGGCCCGCGGCCTGGTCGTCTCCCAGATCGAGAAGATCCTCGAGCAGGCCAAGCAGGGCCGCCTCGAGATCATCGACATCATGGAACGCATCATCGACAAGCCCCGCGCTGACATCAGCCCGCTGGCCCCGCGCATCGTCACCCTCCGCATCGACCCCGAGAAGATCGGCAAGCTGATCGGACCGGGCGGCAAGATGATCCGCGGCCTGCAGGACCGCTACGGCGTCACCATCGACGTCGAGGACGACGGCACCGTCCAGATCGCCTCCACCGACGGCCCCTCGCTCGAGGGCGCCCGCACCGAGATCGAAGCCCTCTGCGAAGAGGTCAAGGTCGGCGCGGTCTACACTGGCAAGGTCGTCAGCGTGAAGGACTTCGGCGCGTTCGTCGAGCTCGCCCCGGGCACCGACGGCATGTGCCACATCTCCGAGCTCGCCGAGGGCTACGTCAAGAGCGTGACCGACGTGGTGAAGATCGGCGACGTGGTCAAGGTCAAGGTCATCCTCGTCGACGATCAGGGCCGCATCAAGCTCAGCCGCAAGGCCGTGCTGATCGAAGAGGCAAAGAAGAACGCCCCGGCCGCTCCTGCGGCTCCCGCTGGCGCTCCGACGGCCTGATCACGTTGACCACGTGATCCGCCACGTAATCGTGGCACAATTTGCGAATCCCACGCGGGGCGGCCTTGAAGGCCGCCCCGCTTTTCCACAGGCGCACCGAGGGCCGCCAAGCCTTGATTTGACAACCCCGCGCCGTCTGATAATCTGTTTTCACGGGTCGGCGATGCCGAGGCGGCTCGCGGTAGCGCAGGATGCGTGCACGCCGCGACCGACTGGGAAAGTCTCGCACGTTCGGTCCAACGGTGGCGACCTTGCCGATCGCCACCCGGAAAGGGGTTTGCAATGTCCGAGGGCACAAGCGGCGCCGGAGCAAACCAGATCACGAACCTCGAGGGGGCCGTGAAATGGTTCGACCCTCGCAAGGGCTTCGGCTTCATCGTCGGCCCCGAGGGGCAGGACATCTTCGCGCACTACAGCGTGATCCAGGGGGACGGGTTCCGCGTCCTGAAGGACGGTTCGCAGGTCATCTACGACGCGACCAAGACCGACAAGGGCTGGAAAGCCACCCGCGTCATCCGGGCTCCCGACTCCGTCGAGGTCGTCATTCCGCGCCGGGGCTACACCCGCTCCCCACGGCGTTGATGCATCCGCAATGGTTGCGAGCTGGTCCATGACAATCACTGGACCGGCTTCCTGTCGGTCTTGCGTCCCGTACCCTCCGAGGTGCTTGGCTCGTTCTGGTTCATCCTCGGCCTCTTTCTTGGCGCGGCGCTGGCGTCGCTGAGTTCTGCGTATCTGCTCAAACGCCACCTGCGTCGATCCCACGCCGCGGAACGCCGAGCCCGAAGCGCCGAGCGTCTTGCCGAACTCGGCGCCATGACCGGCGGCCTTGCCCACGAGATCAAGAACCCGCTCTCGACTGTTGGCCTCAATGCCCAACTCCTCGGCGAGGCGATCGAAGAGCTTCCGATCGCGGGAGACGAGAAGGGCCGTCTTGTCCGCCGCGTCCAGTCGCTTCGTCGCGAAGTCGAACGACTCCGAGGCATCCTCACCGACTTCCTCGAGTTCGCCGGCGAACTGCGGCTGGATCGCCGCGAGGCGGACCTCAATGTTGCGGTGGGGGAGCTGATTGATTTCTTCGCGCCCCAGGCCGAGCGATCGGGCGTTCGACTGCGCACCGACCTTTCTTCCGAGCCGCTCCGAGCGAGCGTGGACGTCTCGCATGTGAAGCAAGCCGTGCTGAATCTGATGCTCAACGCGACGCAAGCGATGACGGGATCCGAGCCGCAGGGGGCGGCCGCGCTGAAGGAACTCATCATCCGCACGGTCGCGGTCCGCGATGCCGATCAGCGGCGTGTGGCACAGATTCATGTCATCGACACCGGGCCGGGCATCCAAGCCGATGTGCTGCCGCGGATCTTTACGCCTTACTTCACCACCAAATCCGGCGGCACGGGCCTAGGGCTTCCGACTTCCAGACGCCTGATCGAAGCCCACGAGGGTCGCATCGAAGTCTTCAGCGAGCCCGGACGCGGAACGGACTTTGTGATCACGCTGCCGCTGCTGCAGGATGCATGACGGCACGGGGCGCGGGTTTTCGGGGAATTTGTTAACCTTGCTGGCGTCGCACGTGGGACGATGGGGTCCCGCCGCGCGGGTGGAGGCTTCGACATGATCAAGGGTGTGGTTGGTGGGGTGATCGGCGGCGCGATCGGTGCGGCCGTCTGGGCGGCGGTGACGTACTACACAGGTCTTGAGATCGGTTGGATCGCGTGGATCGTCGGCGCGTTGGTCGGGTTGCTGACCGGCAAACTCGCGGGCGACGACGCTTCGGCCGTGACCGGCGTGGCCGCCGCGATCATCGCGCTGGCCGCGATCGGGATGGGCAAGTACGCGGTGATCCACATCTATGTCTCGAAGGCCAGCCAGAAGTTCCACAGCGAGTACAAGGTCACCGACGACATCGCCATGGTCGCGATCGCCGATCAGGTGGTCGAAGAGTGGGAGAAGTCGTCCAAGCCGCTGCAGTGGCCCGAGGGCAAGACCAAGGAAGACGCTGAGAGTGAGGCCGACTATCCCAAGGCTGTCTGGTCCGACGCCAAGGCACGTTGGGACGCCATGCAGCCGCAGCAGCGAGAAACCTACAAGAAAGATCTCGAGGCGAACCATCACTCACTGATGGACGAGGCGCTTGCGGGCATCGAAGCCGACGCGTTCAAGCGGAGCTTCGACCTGTTTGACATCCTCTTCGCCGTGCTCGCCGTCGCGTCGGCATTCAAGCTCGGCTCCGGCGATTTGGGTGGCGGCGGGGGCGATTGACGCCGCGTCGCCGTTCCTCAGGCTCCGAGGTGCACCAGGCCCGATGCGAGCAGAGCACCCACGGCCAAGGGGGCCGCAAAGTACCACGCGATTTGCCGTCCTAATCGCGAGCCACCGATCGACCACGCCATCGCCAGCTTGAAGAGCGTGTTCACGACCGCAGCGATCAGGATCGCTCGCACCGCCACGGATACCCCCAGTTGGCCCCGCGCGACCAGCCCCGCCGACGAAAGCGTGATGGCGTCCATATCTGCAACGCCGCTGAGGGCCGCGATGGTGAACATGCCCGCGTTTCCGAGCGTCTCCTTGCCCCAGGTCATGAGCACGAGCACGATGGCGTAGATCGCGGCGAAGACCAACGCGGTCTTGAGTTCGGTCGGGTTCCGCGCTTCTCCCTGTGCTTCGGGCTCGGCGACGTCCGTGTGCCGCGTCGTGTGGGTGAAGGCGGCCCCGACCAGCGCCGGCAGCACGAGTGCCAGCAGGAACGCCCCGAGCTCCGGCAGCAGTTCGCCAGCCCGCTCGCGGGCCACGAGCCACACCAGCACCAGCATCCTCGCGCCCATCACGGCGCAGGCGATCGCGATGGCGGTGGCGCACGAACGCGTGAGCGCCGGACTGGTCCGCGCGAGCCGTGCGTAACTCACCGTCGTCGCCGTGCTCGACACCAAGCCGCCCAAGAGCCCGCCCAGTGTGAGACCGGCTCGCGGGCCGAAGATCCGCAGCGCCACGTACCCGCTCAGGCTCACGCCCGTAACCAGCACAACCATGAGCCAGAGTTTGTACGGATTGATCGCGTTGAACGGCCCCATGGCGCGGTCGGGAACCACCGGCAGCACAATCAGCGAGATCGCCGCGAACTGCATGATCGCCCGCACGTCGTCATCCGACAGCGCCGACGTGAACCGCCGCAGCGAAGGCTTGAGGTAGAGCAGCACCGCCGTGCCCGCCCCGACCGCCACGCCCTCGGCCCGCATCCCCGCGCCGATCATCGCGCCCACGACGAACATCACCAGAATCGCAACCTCGGTCGTCAACCCGTGCGGCTCACGGTCGTGAACAGCCCCGGGATGCAGCACCCCCGGCCGGATGAGATTCCCGGTCAGCACCACCAGAGCCATCGCCACCAGCCCCGCCGCGAGCACCACCGCCGTCGGCCACGCCGTGCCCCCGGCCTCGCCCGGGAACAGCCGCTGCGAAACCATCACCAGCATCGCCCCGAGCATCGTCAAGAGCGGAAAGGTCCGAACGCCCGCCAGTTCCGACCCCGCTTTTTCCCGCTGCAGCCCGACCAGCATCCCCACCGCCAGCGCGATCGCGAGATTCAGCAACACGACCGGGGTGTCCATACGAACAGTCTACCGCGCGGCGGCGAATCAGTGCCGCCACGCATCTTGTGCTCAAGTCCAGCCTGTAGACTGCCCCGATGCGCATCCCCGGCCGCAAGATCTGGCGGGCGTTCAAGGAACTGGACCAGTTCTCGGATGAGCAGTGCGCGCGGTTTGTGCGTGCCGCGACGGCATTCGGCTGGGGCGCTGCGTTCCGCGGGCTTTTTCTCTTTGTCGCTGGGGCATCATCCCTCCTTGGAATTCTCTGGCTCGTTGCGAGCTTGACCTATGAGTGGGACCGCACGTTCCGACCGGCATGGCTCGCCATGCCCGCCACCATGGCTGTCTGGACCGTCGGCATCACGCTCAGCCCGCTCCTGGTGCTTGTGCTGCGCGATTGGCTGCTGCTTCGCCGGATTCGCCACCTGCTCCGAGATCGCGGTGTCTGCTCGGTGTGCCGGTATTCGTTGATCGGGCTGCCAATTGGTGATGAACTTCGCGTGGCGTGCCCTGAGTGCGGATCGATCACGACCGTTGATGCTTCGCTCGGGGAACTCGGGCAAGACGCGGACGGTCGTCGGCAGTTCGATCCAAGGCCCGGCGGCGTGAACATCCCGCCGCCTTTTTGGACGCCGCGACGAAAACGGATCGGCCTGCGCCTCGCCGTCGCTTCCGTTGTCGTCCTCGTCGGTGGACCGCTGCTGCTCTGGGGTTGCTACGAGGGATTTCTTCGCTATCAGGCTCGCGCCGTGCGTCAGTCCGCGGACGCCCGCCAGACGATACTCAATCTGCTCTCCGATGCCAGGTCCGGGGCAGATGACGGTGGACAAGTCTGGACAGCCATGCGTCTCTCGATTGGCGCGTGGAACAACGCGACCAACACACGCCTCGAACGCCTTGAAGGCGTTGATCGTGCGACGATTCTGATGTCGTACCTTGTTCCGGGGCCCGATCTAGACGCCGATGGCGTCGTGCCGGGAACCGAGACCCTGAGTAATGCCTCCAAGTCGTCGGCGCGGACTGGGCGAGAGATCATGCGAGCCACCATTCGCGACCCGGCAGATGTGCGAGCCGTTCTTGCTCCGTGGGCAGGCATCGAGCGCGCATCCGCGCCGGTCTACGCGGATCTCGATCCAGGTAGCCCCATGCTCGGCGTGGATTTCGTTGTGAGCCCGAAGTTTCGCGACGTCGGTCTCTTTGTTGGCATGCAGGCAGCGATCATGTCTGCCGCCGTCAAGGACGGCCGTTGGGACGATTATGCCGAGAGTCTGCGCCAACTCCGACTGCTTCGTGACTCTATCCGCCTGGTTCCTACTGGCCTCCACTTGTACATGGAGTCGATGGTCGATGAAATCTTGATTGAGCAAGTGCGAGACGATCTCATGCGAGCTCCGCACCCACGCTTGCTCGACATCGCTTCGGTCTGCGCCCGAGACGAACCGTCATCCAAGCGACTTCTCGACGCTGTCGAGATGGAGCGGCTCGGTCAGTTGGATCTCCTGAACTGGCTCTTCTCCGATCCCAGCCGAGTTCGGCGACAGCGATGGTCGAAGGCGGTGGATGACTTGGTCAATCCTCAGCGGATGTGGGGATGGGGTAGCCGCCGAATCCCCGGACATCTCGGCTTCTATTGGGAGAACGTTCAGGCAATGAACGCCGCGGCAGCTGACACGGTGGCGCGATCCAAGGTTCCTTCGAGTGCCCGCCCGTTTCGCGGCGAGGACGACTCAGACTTGATGCTGGTCAAGTGGCTGAAGCCCGGTGTGAGCGGCGAGCGACTGCTCTCCCAATGGGACAAGCAACTCCTCGCATATCGATCTCTTCGCGTTCTCATCGAACTCCAGCGGGAGTTTGTCGCGACCGGGCGTTATCCGGATTCGCTCGATGCGGTGCGCTCGCGTCTCGGTCCCGCCGATCTCGAGAATCCTCTGCTCGGCGGGGAGATCCAGTACCGACTGTTGCCTGCGATTGGTGAACGTTCGATCACACCATCTTCCGACGTACAGCAACAGATCGTGAACGCACTTCCGTTCGTGCTTTTCGCTCCGCGCGTTGCGGGGCTCGACGCCGCCAACGGCCCGACAAGTGATTGGATCCCCTTGGGCCATTACTTCCCCGGCTCCTACCACCAACCTCTCGTAATTCTCAACATCGGCCGTTCGGGAACGGCTCGCTGGTGGGCTCAGCCAGCTGCGACGCCGCAATCCGAAGTCGATCCGGCGGCTTCAGACACGCCCGCGGCAGCTCCGTGAGTCGGCCTCTTTCCCTACAATCCCCGCACTTTCCAGAGCCACAACATGACCACCACCCCCCGCCCCAGCGTCGCCCCTTCTTCCATTACCAAACCCATCGACCCCCACGCCGTCACCATCTCCGGCTTGGTGCTCGACCCCGCCTACGCGCCCGACGCGCCCAGCGAGTCGCTCAAGAACATCCCGCGTGACATCGCTGGACCGGGCCAATACCCCTACACCCGCGGCCTCTTCCCCCAGGGCTACCGCACCCGCCTCTGGACAATGCGTCAGTTCGCCGGCTTCGGGTCCGCCGACGACACCAACAAGCGCTTCAAGTACCTCCTCGAGCAAGCCAAGTCATCGACCGCCGCCAACACCGGGCTCTCGACCGCGTTCGACCTGCCCACGCTGATGGGCCGCGACAGCGACGACGAGCTCTCCGTCGGCGAGGTTGGCCGCTGCGGCGTCGCCATCGACACCATCGAGGACATGCACCGCCTCTACGCCGACATCCCCGTCGGCAACGTCACCGTCTCGCAGACCATCAACGGCCCCGCCTGCGTCATCTGGGCCATGTACCTCGGTATGGCCCTGCAGCGCGGCATCTCCTGGACCACCCTCGGCGGCACTCTCCAGAACGACATCCTCAAAGAGTTCCACAGCCAGAACGAGTTCATCTATCCGCCCGAGCCGAGCGTCAAACTCGTCGTCGACACCATCGAGTTCCAGTCGCTGTTTGTTCCCAAGTGGAATTCGGTCTCCATCAGCGGCTACCACATCCGCGAGGCCGGCAGCACCGCCACCCAGGAACTCGCCTTCACCCTCCGCGACGGCATGGAATACGTCGAAGCCTGCGTCGAGCGCGGCCTCGACATCGATTCCTTCGCGCCCCGCCTCTCCTTCTTCTTCAACAGCCACAACGAGTTCTTCGAAGAGCTCTGCAAGCTCCGCGCCGCCCGCCGCATCTGGGCCCGCGCCATGCGCCACCGCTACGGCGCCAAGAACGAACGCTCGTGGTTCATGAAGACCCACGTCCAGACCGCGGGTTGCTCACTGACTGAGCAGCAGCCGCTGAACAACATCGTTCGCGTCGCGTACCAGGCCATGGCCGCGGTCCTCGGCGGCTGCCAGAGCCTCCACACCGACAGCATGGACGAGACCCTTGGCCTGCCCACCGAGCAAGCCGTCACCGTCGCGCTCCGCACCCAGCAGATCCTCGCCCACGAAACCGGCGTCACCCGCGTCGCCGACCCCCTCGGCGGCTCGTGGTTCATCGAACAACTCACCGACACGATGGAACGCGAGGCCCTCCGCTACATCAACGACATCGACCACATGGGCGGGTATGCAAATGGGCAAATGGCAAAGGGCCAAATGGCCAATGGAGAGGCGACGAGCGCAGGCTCGCCCAATGGAGCCTCTCGCGTAAGCGAGAGGTCCGACCCCGCCTCCGACCTCTCCCAACACGAGGCCTACACCCTCAAAACCGGTTACGGCCGAGGCGTCATCAACGGCATCAACCGCGGCTACTTCCGCCGCCAGATCGCCGAGGCCAGCTACCGCTTCTCCGAAGAGTGCGAAGCCGGCGACCGCATAATCGTCGGCGTCAACGCCTACAACGAAGAGAGCGGCGACCGCCCCATCGACATTCTTCAGATCAGCCACGACGTCGAGACCAACCAGTGCGACCGCCTCGCCAAGTTTAAAAAGGCTCGCGACGCCGGCAAGGTCCAGCGTGCCCTCGAGAACATCCGCAAAGCCTGCCAGGGCAAGCCGCAGACGTTCGTGAACGCCGAGCTGTCCACCCTTATCCCCAACGGCCGCCTGCACGCGACCAACGTGATGCCAGCTCTCGTCGACGGCGCCCTCAGCGGTTGCACGATGGGAGAGATGGTCCAAGCGATGGCCGACATCTACGGCCGCTACAGCGGCGGGCCTGAGTGGTAGGCCTCCACACGCCCGCGTCGCTGCCTGACACGTTGTAGCAAGCGAGTAACTAGCCGCCTCTGCCTTCCGCCCGGAGGGCGCACGACCGTTGCCGGCGGCTTCAGCCGCCGGTTAGCGTCCTCTTAGACGCTCCGCCCCGGCAGGGGCGGACGAATGCAGACTCCCGAAATCGCTTGTGTCGCCCCTTCAGGGCTCGAACCACATCACCGAAAGCCCGTCACCGGCAGATAAATCTGCCGGCAACTCTCGTGCGCCCTCCGGGCGAAGAGCGGCAAGTCCCCGCTGGCCATCACGGCTCGTTCGCCATCCACAAGTAGTAGATCGCACTCGGCGACGGCCCGGCGTGGGGGAACATTCCGCCGGCGTCGATGCGGAGGAGGTTCACCTCTGTTCCGCCTCGGGGCGGCGTCAGCGGTGATTCCATGATCGGTTCGGCGTTCGACTCGGCGTACGCGGTGCGCGGCACGGGCGCGCCCTCGAGCCGGTACTTCACGATCTTGGCAGCCTTGAGCCCGGCGAGCTGCTTGGCACCTTCGAACGCCTCGCGGATGCCGCCGAGTTCATCGACCAAACCGCGTGACTGCGCCTCGCGTCCGCTCATGATGCGGCCGTCGGTAGACTCATCGAAACGGGCGGCGTCGACGCCGGGCCGCCGGTCCTTCACGTGCTGGCGGAATGCCGCGTAGTACTCGTCCACCAAGCCTTGCAAGACCTTGTAGTGCGATTCCTTCATGGGTTCGAGGCTGTTGGCGATGTCCTTGTTCGGCCCGCTCTTGACGGAGCGTGCGACGATGCCGATGCGACCCAGGCCGTCGCTGAAGTTGATCGTCGGCACGATGACGCCGATCGAGCCGGTGATGGTGGTGGGGTTGGCGTAGATGCGATCGGCGGCGAGCGCGATGTAGTAGCCGCCGCTGGCCGCCACCTCGGCCATTGAGACAACGACCGGCTTGCCCGAGAGTTCGCGGAAGCGGCGAATCTCCCGGTAGAGCACGTCGCTGCCGGTCACGCTGCCGCCCGGAGAGTTGATGCGGAGCACGATCGCCTTGACGGAGTCGTCGCTGCGTGCCTTGTCGAGGCGTGCGACGGTTTCGTCGACCGGGTTGGCGCCGGGGCCGAACAGGCCCGGCAAGGGGGCGTCGACGATGAGGCCCTGCACATCGATCACGCACACTTTCCACGCCGCGCCGGGTTCGGGCTCGACGACGCTCTCGACCAGTTTCTTGTCCTGCGCAAAGAGCGTGAAGCTGACCGTTAATGGCGTGCACCCGGATAGCGACGTTGCTGCGAGCATGGTGCCAGTCAGGCAGGACCAGAGCAACGGGCGGACGGTGCGGCGGGAGATCGTCATGCGGGAACGGTACCACGCCGACGCCGCGGCACGCGATCTTCCCCCTTCGGATACGCTTCGCACATGGAAATCACCCCCAAGGGCAAGGTCCGCTGCCCCAAGGACGCGGCGATCATGGAGAAGCTGCCGGTCGGCACCGGTGCCGATGCCTTCGAGGTCGATCACTGCGCCCGCTGCGGCGCGATCTGGTTCGATCCCTATGAGCTGGAGCAGACGATCAAGTCCGGCGATGGTGGCTCGAACCTCGAGAACCTTGACTTTGGCAAGGCCAAGCACACCTATGAGCAGACGATGTATCGCTCCGGCGAGAAGCACTGTCCGCGTGACAAGTCGATCCTGCTCGAGATTCCCGATCCACGCCAGCCGCACGTGATGATCGATCTCTGCCGAACCTGCGGCGGGGTGTTGCTGGATGCGGGCGAACTGAAGGACCTCAGCGAGTTCACTCTCGCCGAGCGGCTCAAGGGCTTCTTCCGGCGCACCCCGTGACCGAACCCGACGTGACAGGCAATTTCCACGCTCGAAACACCGGTCATGTGCCGGTGCTGCTCGCCGAGATCTTGGCCACGCTCCAGCCGCGTTCAGGAGAGACCTATGCCGACGCCACCGCGGGGCGAGGCGGCCATGCCTCGGCGGTCGCAGCGCTGGTCGGGGCGACCGGTGGCATCGTGCTGAACGACGCCGACGCGGAGAATCTGGAGTTCGCAGCCACCCGCGTTCGTGCGAGCACCGGGGAAATTTCCCCCACGCCGACGGTCACCACGATCCACGGCAACTTCGCGTTGCTGCCGCGTCGGATGGAGCAGGCGGGCCTCAGGGCGAACGCCTTTCTGGCGGACCTGGGTTTCGCGAGCAACCAGATCGATCGGGCCGAGCGAGGATTCTCATTCGCCCGGGCCGGGCCCCTGGACATGCGTTTCGACGCCAGTCGGGGCTTGTCGGCGTTCGACCTGGTGAACCAGGCTCCGGAGCGTGAGTTGGCTCGCATCCTGCGCGAATTCGGGGAAGAACCCGCGGCCGGACGCGTTGCTAGAGCCATCGTCGCTGCCCGTTCCGCGGGAGTGATCGCGACGACTGACGCCCTTGCAGATGTGATCCGCTCCGTGGTTTCCAAGCCGCCGGACAGCGGTATTGACCCCGCCACGCGATCGTTTCAAGGCCTTCGGATCGCGGTCAACGACGAGTTGGGCAGCCTGGACGCCCTGCTGGCCGCGATCGAGATCGCGGCCCGGAAACATCGTCCCGACCCCGTCGGATCGGTTCCGAAAACCGCGGCTGGTCCCGGACCCAACCCCGTCCCCTGGCTCGCACCCGGCGCCCGCGTCGCGATTCTCACATTTCACAGCCTCGAAGATCGACCCGTCAAAGCCCACTTTGCCGATATGTGCAAACGTGGGTTGGCGACCGACCTCGCTCCCGGCGGCGTAACCGCCACCGAGGATGAGAAGCGGTCCAATCCGCGGGCCCGATCGGCGCGGCTGCGTGCGATTCGGCTGATTGGTGCATGAGGACGCTGGACGACGCGCCGGCGTTCGCTAGGATCGTCCGCTTCGGGTGAAGGCCCGAAGCAGGTGTTTCGCCAAGACCCGGGCAGGGAAGCCGCGGGCGGCACATTCGGGAGTCGACGCCGAGGAATCTCGTCGTCGGGCGGTCATGACGGCCGCTGCATACGGAAGGATCCGTTCAGTGACCCGGGAACTCAAACTCGCCCTCATCGTCGGCTTCGCGATCGTCCTCACGGTGGCGATTCTGGTCAGCGACCACCTCTCCAAGGCGCGGCAGGCTTCGCTCGCCGACATCGGCGCGGCAAACGCCACCCGAGTGAGCGCGAAGCTGCCCGAGGAACCGATCAAGAGCCCCGATGAGCTGCTCCCCGCCACGCTACAGCCTGCGATGAGCGTCACCGAGCCGGTGCTGACCCGCAGCTCCGAAACCACCGACGCATCGCAGGCCATCCTGCCGCCCTCGAAGCAGACGCAGCTCGCCAGCACCGAGACCGACGCGGCCCCGGTTGTGATCGGTCTTGGCAGCGCGGCACTGCAGACCACCTTGCTGCAGCCGGTGAACAGCGACGCGACCTATGCCCGGCGCGACATGGTTGAGAACGCTCCCTCGAACCAGATCACCCCGACCACGGGCTCAACGCCGGCCGAAAAGACTGCGACGCTTTCGCCGGCTGGTGATGCCATCCTGAAGAGTGTGGACGAGAAGAAGACCGCCTCGGAAATCAAGACCGAGCCGAAGCAGTCCAGGACGACGGCTCTTCCGATCGGCCCGAACGACAAGACCCACACCATCGCCGAGAATGAGTCGCTGTACGCGATCTCCAAGCGGTACTACGGCACCGGAAATCTCTGGCGTCAGCTCGCTGCGGCCAACGCCGGTCGCGTCAGCGAGAACGGCTCGGCCCGCGTGGGCACCAAGATCCTGATCCCTTCTCGGGACTCGCTGCTCGGCAAGACGGACGCCACGAGGTCGGCGAAGACTGAGTCCAAGCCCGCGATCAAGCCTGAGGTGAAGCCTGAACCCAAGGCCGTCGCCAAGGCGTCCGATGCCAAGGCTCGCAGCTACACCGTCAGGCCCGGCGATAGCCTCGGCCGTATCGCCGCCCGCGAGCTTGGCAGCAGCAAGCGTTTGGGCGAGATCGCTGCGTTGAACAAGATGGATCCCGATGACGATTTGCTCGTCGGCGCGATCCTGAAGCTGCCGTCGAAGTAGTGGGAGAGGGCTGCGGCCGCGTCGTTCGGTTTCCGAATCGGCGCGGTCTGGCAAGAAAGCACGAGCGATGTCCGACGCACCATCTGATCCCGGCACCATGCTGAAGCTCGGCTTCGTTGTGTTGTGTGTCGGCGGCTGCGCACTCGGCATGCTCGCGCTTCGGCAGGCGGGTTTGCAGGCCGGACACGAGCTCGCGCAGACCCAACTCCGGATCCAAAAGGCCGACGAGGATCTGTGGAAGCTGCGTGCGGAGATCTCAACGCTCGCATCACCCTCGCGAATCCGCGAGCTTGCCGACAAGCTCGGCCCGCTGCACGGCTTGACGCCCAAGCCCGGTACGGACGCGGAGACCGCGGAGATTTCAACCGCCTCCGGTCCTGAGATCGCGACGGTCGAACAGAAGCCCGCACCGGGCAAGCCCAAGACCGCGGCGAAGCCGGAAGCCAAGCCGGAAGCCAAGCCCAGTGGCAAGCCCGCGCCCAAAGTCCAGCCCAAGCAGCCCGCCAAGCCGTCGGGTCCTGCAACGGCGCCGACGACCAAGCCCACGGCGACACCGCCGCGATCCATTACTCCCAAGCCCGAACGCGGCCGCGCGCCGGGCGTCGCCTGAACCGGACTGATCCATGCAGAGCGTGACCCCGATGCGTGCAACCCCAGTGGTCGATGCCGCCCGTCGCATCGATGTTTTCGCGCTGCTTATTGGCGGCGTGATGGTGGTGATCTTCTGTCTGCTGCTCGTGCGGGTCGCATTCCTGCAGATCAATCCCTCGGCAAAGCTCAAAGGCGAGATGGAGCCTCGGGTCAGTGTGCGTCAGGAGCTTCCGATCCGGGGCGATCTGCTTGACCGACGCGGCCGTGTGCTCTCGACGACCCGCGTCGGGTACCGTGTCGTTGTCGATCCCACGCAGATGAAGCTGCCGGTGGACGAGGCGATCGTCAGGCTCGCGAAGGCGACGGGGCAGAGCGAGGACTTTGTCGGCGGCCGCATCATCTCGCGGCTTCACGAGAACCAGCGCCGGCTGGATCTCCGAAAGAAGATCGAGCCGATCGCCGAGGTGCAGGGGCTTACGCCGGCGCTGGCCGCCCTGAAGGGGGCGCTCGCCAGTGCGCTTGGAACTGACGAAACGACTGCGGGCGAACGCGCCATTGAGGAAGAGGCGAAGGCCGTTGCTTCTGGCGGCGTTGAACCCGAGGCGCCGACGCCCGCGCTCAAGCCGATCCGCTACCTGCCGATGTCTCGCATCCTGTCGGATCAGCAGGTTGCCGATGTTCGAGCCGCGAAGATCAAGGGTGCGATTCTCGAACGCGTGATGATCCGCGAATACCCCGGCGGTCCGGAGATCGCTCCGGTCGTGGGTCTCGTGGGCTTCGGACACGTGGGAGTGCTTGGTGCCGAGAAGATGCTGAACAAGCAGCTCGCGGGCACGCCCGGATCGGTCTCGTACACCCGCGACGCGCGTGGGAAGCCGCTTTGGATCGACCCCGGCCAGGTGAAGCCTTCCAGCCCCGGCGCCGACATGCGGCTCTCGATCGACACCGAGATCCAGCGTCTGGCGATCCAGGAACTGCAGCGAGGCGTGACCGAGGCAGACGCAGCGGGTGGACGCGTGATGGTCTTCGACCCGCTGACAGGTGAGATCCTCGCGATGGCCGATATCGTGCGGGAGATTCCGGATGCAAAGCCCTACCCGTGGGTCGAGGTCAAGCCGAAGCCAGCGCCGACTCCGGGCGTGAAAAAGAGCAAGAAACCCGAACCGCGTGAGCCCGAGCCCCCGCCCCCGCCGCCGGCTCGATACGTCACGATTCACCGGCCGCCACTCGCCAGTGAGATTCCCGCGATGCACCGTCCGCGCTGCGTGGAGGACATCTACGAGCCGGGCTCGACCTTCAAGCCGTTCGTCTGGTCAAGCGTGACCGAGCTCGGCAAGGCGCGGGCCGAGGAGATCTTCGATACCGAGGGAGGTCGCTGGCACACTTCGTATGGCCGTTACCTTGAAGACGTGACCAAGCGGGCCACGATGACCTGGCAGGAAGTCCTGATCAACTCTTCGAACATCGGAATGGTGAAGGCCGCTGATCGAATCACCTTCAAGCAGCTTCACGACGCAGTGCGGCGTTTCGGCTTCGGCCGGAGAACCAACATCGGTCTGACCGGAGAAGCCGCGGGTCTGGTGACGGGCATGAAGGACTGGAGCAAGTACACCCAGACCTCGGTGGCCTACGGGCACGAGATCGCGGTGACGCCGGTGCAGATGGTGCGGGCGTTCAGCGCTTTCTGTCGTCCCGGCAAGATGGCGGGCACTCTGCCGCCGGTGCGGCTGGTCGCGGCGGGCGCCGACGATGTGCGCGGCGCGGTGATCGAGCGTGTGTTGCCGTCGAACATCGCGATGCTGACACGCGACACCATGCGAGGCGTTGCAGCGAAGGTCGAACGCAACCTCGCCACCGATGCGAGCCACTCTGAAGGGGGCTGGAAGTACACGATGTTCGGTAAGTCCGGAACCGCCGAGATCCCGTTGACGCCGCCGCCGGGCAAGAGCCTGCGCCGCCCGCGCGGCACGTCTGGCTACTTTGACGATCAGTACAACTCAAGCTTCATCGCTGGCGGCCCCGCCGAGGATCCAAAGCTCGTCGTGCTGTGCGTCATTGACGATCCCGGGCCGGGATTGATCCGTGCCCGGAAGCACTACGGGACGTACGTCGCCGGGCCGGTGGTGCGCCGGGTCATGGAGCGGTCGCTGGATTACTTGGGCGTTTCGCCGTCGCCAGCCCCGATGGCGAGTGCCGCGCCGAATCGCTGACGAACGTGCTGCGTCGACCCGTCGGAAAGCCCCCGATGTCGATATGAAAGCGTTTACAGTCGTCGTTTTCACGAGGTTTCACCGGTTCACCCCCGCCTACCGATAACAAATTGCCAGCAGTTTTTCGGATTTTTGTGTCCTCCACCCATTGCAGGAGGTGGACACTGGAGTTACGATTGAGTCGTTGCGTCGGAGATCCGCCTCCCGCGTAACTGCACGATGCGTTTTCTCCCGGTTTGCCGTGGGGCGACCGGTGCTGAATGTGTTTCATTCCGTGTTTCAAAGAGGAGATTGAGAGATGAAGAATGTTCTGGCCCTCGTTGCCGTCGCTGGCCTCGCCACCGCCGCGCAAGCTGCCGTCACCTACACCGACGCGCAGAACGACCTGTTCGACAACAACTTCGACAACCTGGACATCACCAGCGTGGTCGTGAGCCACAACGCCAGCACGCTGTTCGTCACGGTCAATACCCGTGGCTACCAGAACTGGACGAAGTACATGCTCTACTTCCGCACCACGAACACGTTCGATGACACCAGCTCGAACGCTTGGGCCCGCCCCGTCACCCTGAACACCAACATCGATCGCTACGTTGGCTCGTGGGTTGACGCGCCTGCCGGCAACCAGCAGAACTGGTCGTGGGACGGCCTGCAGTGGAACCTCGACAACACCACCAACAACGACCAGAGCCAGACCGGCTCGAACGCCGTGACCTTCGCCATCGACCGCGGGTTCCTCGGCCTCACGACCGACGGCACCGTGTTCTTCGACGTCGCCACCTCCGGCGGCGGCGGCGGTGACTCGGGCGTTGACCACCTCAGCCAGTCCGGCCCCGCGATGCCGGGTTGGGGCAACCCCTCCAGCAGCGGCCAGTTCGCTGCCTACGTGATCCCGGCCCCCGGCGCGTTCGCCCTCCTCGGCCTCGGCGGCCTCGTCGCCGGCCGTCGTCGTCGCTGAACGTTCTGATTCATCTCAGATCAGCTTGATCTCCGCAGGCCCCGGCATCGCGCCGGGGCCTGTTTGTTTTCCCTGATTGCATTCAAGGACCAGTGGGACCGGCCTCAGGCCGGTCTTCCGGCGGGTCGTGGGCGCAAGTAGCTTCCGGCCGCTCTTGTGGGGCAGATCTGTTGATCACGCTCATGCCTTGTCGCACCCGCAAAGACCGGCCGGAGGCCGGTCCTCCTGAAATCCAGGGAACCCAACGCCCGCCTACCGGCTACATTCTCTCGACTACTCGTCCCTCCCCTCCAGCTCGCGGAGCCGCGCCTTGCCCCCGATGATCGAGACGATCAACCTGACCAAGAAGTACGGCGATCTCGTCGCGCTCTCCAATCTCAACCTGGTCATCAACGAGGGCGACTGCTTCGGCTTCATCGGCCCCAACGGCGCGGGCAAGACCACGACCATCAAGATTCTCGCGACGCTGTTGAAGCCCTCCAGCGGGCAGGCAAACGTCGCGGGGTTGACGATCGGCTATCAGAACCGCCAGATACGGCCCTTGATTGGCTATGTGCCCGACTTCATGGGCGCGTACGAGGACATGGTGGTGACGGAGTATTTGGAGTTCTTCGCCGCGTCGTACGGCATCCACGGCACGCAGCGCGACAAGGTGGTGAAAGACGTCCTTGAACTCACCGATCTCACGTACAAGGCCAACGCCGAGGTGAACAGCCTGAGCCGCGGCATGCAGCAGCGCCTCAGCGTCGCCCGCGTGCTGCTGCACGACCCCAAGGTGCTGCTGATGGACGAGCCGGCTTCAGGCCTCGATCCGCGGGCCCGCATCGAGATGCGGGAGCTCTTGAAGGAGCTGCGGCGGATGGGCAAGACGATCCTGATCTCGTCGCACATCCTGCCCGAGTTGGCAGAGCTCTGCAACGTTGTCGGCATCATCGAGCGCGGGCAGTTGCTGTTCTCAGGAACGGTCGATGAGATCGTCCGCCGCGCCCGCATGGGGCACATCCTGCACGTCGGCGTCACCGACCGCATCGACGATGCGGCGAAGGTGGTGGGGGGCTTTCCGGGCGTGAAGAAGGTCGCGGTGTCGGACGTGGACAGCGTGGGCAGCACGAACGGGGCGCGGCAGAAGGTGATCGTGGTGGACTTCGACGCCGCGGGGGGACGGAATTACACCGACATCCCCAACGTGCTGGTGAACGCGGGCTTCCGGCTGACCAAGTTCACGGAAGAGCCGGTGAACCTGGAGACGGCGTTCATGCGGCTGACGAAGGGGTTGGTGCAGTGAAATGGCCGTGGTCCAAGCCCTCGCCGCCTCCGTGGGCTGGGGTGACGGATCTTGATGCTCAACTCGCGGCGATTGAGGCGATCGCGGAGCGAAACGGGTTTGGGGGCAAGCGCAAGCCGGATCTGACTCGCGATCAGATCAATGACGTCGAGATTGCGTGCAGGCAACCTCTGCCGCCAGATCTCCGCAAACTCATGGAGTGGTATGACTCGACCCTCTGGTCATGGTTTGTGAATCCGCATCAGCGCCGGTTGAGCGACAAAAAGGTCTACGCGAGGAGCGGCGGATTGATCACTCCGGGACATCCGGAGGACCGTCTCGACAATCCGTTCACGCTTGACCCAACGCACGTGACGATGGAACTGGTCGCGACCAGCGGGGAGCGGCATCTCGCGTCGGTGAGAGACAAGGTACTCATCGAACGCACGCGTGACGCGCAATGGCTTGGCGCTACGTTCTTCGTCTTCGGATGGACGAATCACTTCGAAGAGTACCTTTACACGGTCAACTCCCCGATGTGGTCGCCGGGTTCGATTGCCCTTGGCATGGATGATGATTGCCATGTCCACTGGGTCTCGGAATCGCTTGCGGCGTTCCTCGCGAGGCTGATTGCGTGCGACGGCTGGGACTACGCACTAGGAATCGATACCGACCGCCAACCGACTGATTTGGAGGCCGCCTTCATGCGAGAATGGAAGCAGCAGAATCCCAACTGCACGTGGTGGAGCTAGCCGAGTCGGTAGTCAAAGCCCGGAAGTGCCTGAGTTCCCTAGCCGCAACGCGATTCCCGCCCCTCGGTACACTTGGGTCGAGGCATCGCCTCCCCACGGAGATTCCCCATGAAACCCCAGCGTCTGCTCCCCTCGATTGCCGGTCTGACTCTCGGCCTGAGCTTCGTGCTCGCCGGGGAGATCCCTGCTCCGCCCCCGACCAAAGTTGTGCCCGTGAAGGAGAACACCCACGGCACCGAGTGGGTGGACAACTACCAGTGGCTCGAGGGCGACAACAGCGACCCCAAGAACATGGGCAAGCTGACGCCCGAGGTTGATGCGTGGACCGATGCGCAGAACGCGTACTCGCGTTCGGTGCTCGACAACCTTCCGGGGCGCAAGGCGATCGAGGAGAAGATCAGGCCGCTGATGGAGGTCGGGTCGATCTCGTCGCCGACGATCCGCGGCAACCGCTACTTCTTCTTCAAGCGTGAGGCGAGCCAGAACCAGGCGTTGTTCTACTACCGCGACGGCGCCAAGGGTCCGGACAAGCTGCTCATCGATCCCGCCACGATCGACAAGAGCGGACTGGTCACCGTGACCTTCGCCTCGCCCAACGAGCAGGGGACGATGATCGCCTACGGCACCTACTCCAAGGGTGACGAGAACACCACGCTCTATGTCCTCGACATCGCCAGCGGCAAGACGCTCGATTGGTCCGTGCCGAACAAGATCTCGAGCGCGTCGTGGCTGCCCGATAGCAGCGGCTTTGTGTACCGCAACCTCGCCGACCCCAAGAACCCGTACTCGGGCCAGGTGATGTACATCGACATCAAGGGCGACGTCGGCAGCGCCAAGCAGATCATCCGCCAGTTCACCAAGGAAGAGAACGCCAAGCTCGCGACCACCTACGGCCCCGGCGGCGGGCTGGATCGCGGCGGCGAGTGGCTCGTGCTCAGCTACTCGACGGACACCCGCAACAACGACCTGTGGGTCGCGAAGTTTGACGAGTTCAAGAAGACCGGCAAGGTGAACAAGGTCGACGTGATGGTGGGCGAGAAGGCCGCGGCTGGCGGCGACATCGTCGGCGATACGATGTTCATGCAGACGACTCTGGGGGCGCCCAACGGGCGCGTCTATGCGGTCGACCTGAACAAGCCGAGCAAAGAGAATTGGAAGGAGATCATTCCGGAGAAGCAGGACGCGAACCTGACGGGCGTGAGCGTGTCGAAGACCCGCATCGCCGCGACGTATCTGAAGGACGCATCGAGCGTGGTGGAGATCTTCGATCACGCGGGCAAGTCCTACGGCACGCTGAAGCTCCCGGGCATCGGCAGCGCAGGCGTGAACACCGAAGAGGACCGCGACACCGCGATCCTGACCTTCTCCAGTTTCAATTACCCGACCAGCCACTTCCAGATCGATCTCACCAAGCCCGACGCCGAGCCGGTGCTGTGGGAGCGCCCCAACGTGCCGGTCGATCCGAGCACGGTCGAGGTGAAGCAGGAGTGGTTCAGCGGCAAGGACGGCGCCCGCGTCCCCATGTTCATCGTGCACAAGAAGGGCCTGAAGCTCGACGGCAAGAACCCGACCATCCTCTACGGCTACGGCGGGTTCAACATCAGCCTGACGCCGTCGTTCAGCGCCTCGAACTTCCAGTGGTTTGACGCGGGCGGCGTCTACGTCGTCGCCAACATCCGCGGCGGCGGCGAGTTCGGCCAGAAGTGGCACGAGTCCGGCAAGCTCGAGAAGCGGCAGAACACGTGGAGCGACTTCCAGGCCGCGGCGGAGTACCTGATTCAGAGCAACTACACCAACCCCGACAAGCTCGCCGTCATGGGCGGCTCGCAGGGAGGGTTGCTCGTCGGCACGTTCGTCACGCAGCGTCCGGACCTGTGCAAGGCCGCGCTGTGCATGGTGCCGCTGATCGACATGATCCGCTATCAGGACTTCCTGATGGCACGCTACTGGGTGCCGGAGTACGGCAGCGCGGAGAACGCGGACCAGGCGGCGTACCTCTTGAAGTACTCGCCTTACCAGAACGTGAAGAAGGGGACCAAGTATCCGGCGATGATCGTGACCGCCGGCGAGAACGACGCCCGCGTGCACCCGCTGCACGCCCGCAAGTTCGTCGCGGCCCTCCGCGAGGCGACGGGCAGCGGCCTGCCGATTCTGTACTGGGGCGACAAGGAAGCCGGCCACGGCCAAGGCAAGCCGCTGAACCTGCGGATGCGTGACCTGGTCGATCAGCGGATCTTCCTGATGTGGCAGCTGGGGATGCTCGAGGGCAAGTGATCGAGCCCGCGAGGGAATACAAAGCACGCACAATTGCGAGCGGGGCCGGAGTGATCCGGCCCCGTTTTTTCTTGGCTCTTTCGCCCTGACTTCGCAGGTTTTGTTTGGCCGGCGGGACGCGAGCCGGTATCTTCTCCCTCGTGTTTGGCGGCATTGGTCCCATGCTCTGGGGTGTGATCGCGGCTCTGGTCTCAACCGACCCGACGCCGGCGATGCCGAACGTTCCGGCAGCGCGGCGGCTGGTGGTGCCGGTACTGATGTACCACCATCTCCGCGAGCCGGGGCCGAGCATCGCGGACCGGTTAAACGCGCGGTTCGATGTGTCGCCGACGGAGTTTGCGAAGCAGCTCGACTACCTGCAGGCGAACGGGTACACCGCGATCGATTGCCGCACCCTGGCGGCGTCGGTGCGGGAGGGCCAGCCGTTGCCCGCGAAGCCGGTGATGCTGACGTTCGACGACGGGTGGCGGGAGCAATACACGATCGCGTTTCCGCTGCTGAAGGAACGCGGCATGGTGGGGGTGTTCTACGTGCACACGGGCGTCTTGAGCGACGACCCGAGCCGCGGGTACACGACATGGGCGGATCTGTGCGAGATGCGGGGCGCGGGGATGGACATCCAGTCGCACACGATCAGCCACCCGTCGCTGCCTGGGGTCGAGACGCTCAAGCTCGACGAGGAGCTGCGGGGGTCGAAGGCGGCACTCGAGAAGTTCTTCGGCGAGGAGTGCATCAGCCTGGCGTACCCGTTCGGCGACTTCACCGAGCGGGAAATGACCGCGGCGCGGCGTGTGGGGTATCACTTCGCGTTCACGACGGAGGTGGGGCTGGTGCACGACTGCGACGAGCCGTTCGAGATCGGGCGGACGATTGTGACGTACTTTGACAACCTCGATGACTTCGCGATCAAGTTGACGGAACTCGACGGCGGCCGCGCGTTGCTGGATTACCGCCAGTCGATCACCCGGAAGAAGTAGAACCGCCTTCCACGCGGTTCGTCAGATGATGGAGAATCGTCGGAAGACCGGCCGGAGGCCGGTCCAACTGCATGAAAAAGGCCCGGCAGTTGCCGGGCCTTTCGAGGATTCAGAGGAGCACGAGGCTTAGTTCGCGAAGTGGGCGAAGGCGCGGTTGGCTTCGGCCATCTTGTGGGTCTGGTCGCGGGTCATCATGGCCTTGCCTTCCTTCTTGGCGGCCGAGTAGAGCTCGTCGGCGAGGCGGGCGGCGATCGGGCGGCCCTTCTCGCCGCGGACGGCGTCGATCAGCCAGCGGAAGGCCAGCGACTGCTGACGCTTGTTGTTCACCTGCATGGGCACCTGGTAGTTGGCACCGCCGATGCGCTTGGAGCGGACCTCGACGAAGGGCTTGACGTTCTCGATGGCCATGTGGAACAGAGCGATGCTGTTCTCGGGCTTCTCGGGAGCGGTTTCCTTGGCGAGCTTTTCGTCGATGATGTCCATCGCGTCGTAGACGACGCGCTGGGCGACCGACTTCTTGCCCTGACGCATGATGCAGTTGATGAAGCGCGAGAGGACCTTGTCGCCGAAGCGGGGGTCCGGACGCAGCTGAGATTCGGAAGCGGTGAAGTTGCCCATCGGACTCAAAACTCCCTGAGAGGGTTTCCGGCGTGTCCGGCGGCGACGATGCCGACGGTACCTTCACCCGCCGCGACGCGTGGGCTCACGCGAGCGCGGGGATTACTCGCCGCGTGTCACTTACTTCTTGGCGGCGCCGCCACCCTTGGCCTGCTTGGCGCCGTACTTCGAGCGGCTCTGCTTGCGGTTCTCGACGCCGAGGCAGTCGAGGCTGCCGCGAACGACGTGGTAGCGCACACCGGGGAGGTCGCGCACGCGTCCGCCGCGGACGAGAACGATCGAGTGTTCCTGCAGGTTGTGGCCTTCGCCGCCGATGTAGGCGGTGACTTCGCGGCCGTTGGAGAGGCGCACGCGGGCGACCTTACGGAGAGCCGAGTTCGGCTTCTTGGGGGTCATGGTCTTGACGATCAGGCACACGCCGCGCTTCATCGGGGCGAGCGCGAGGTCGCGGACCTTGGACTTGGCTCCAGGGGAGCGGCGCGGACGGCGGACAAGCTGGTTGATCGTCGGCATGTGGCGTACCAGAAACCTTGCGAGAATCCGATGCCCGGGGCACGACGTGCCCGACCGGACAAGGGCCAAAACGATAGGCATCCGCCCCGAAAAAGGCAATCCCTGCGGACAACAGGCCTCAAACTCTGCTCAGGCCCCGTCGCGGAACGACCGCAGCTGCGTCAGCGCCCGCTGCAGTTCCTGCTGCATCTTGCTGATGCGCACGAGCGATTTCACGCGGGTCAGCAGCTCGAGCTTGTTGACGGGCTTGCTCAAGAAGTCGTCCGCCCCGCACTCGATGGCCCGCTCGACGTCGCTGACCTCGTTCAGGGCGGTCACCATGACGATCGGGATATCCCGCGTCGAGGCGTCGCCTTTGAGCTTGGCGCAGGCCTGAAACCCGCTCATTCGGGGCATCATGACGTCCAACAGAATGATGTCAGGCCGCTTCGCGGCGACGGCTTCCAGGGCCTCCAGGCCGTCGCGGGCGAGGGTGAGATCGCAGTGGAGATCCTCGAGATAGGCCTCGAGCAGCTCGAGATTCTGCTCGTTGTCGTCGACGACGAGGACGCAAACGCCTCGGCCATCCCAAGAGTCGGTGAGCGGGGGCGAGATCGAGTTGGAGGGGTTCGAGGCGGTCATCTGTCGAGAGAATAGCCGTTCAGTTCAATGCCTGCGGCATGTCCTGTACGTATTTTGATCGGTTTTTCATCGTTGAAACAAGCATATTTTCGGGGCTTGAGCGGAGAGGAGTGTCCGCCAAAGATTCCATCCGCGAGATCGGGTTCGGTTTTCGCGTGGGGCGAAGCTGCGGCGCGATCTTTGGGTGTGTCGGTGGGGGAGCGGAAAAGGGTGGCGATCTGTATGTCGAGCGTGACCAATAGTCGCCAGGCCGGCGGTCGGCAGGTGTGGGAGGATCGGTTCCGAAAACCGACCGTGGAGCAACTCGTTTCCGAGTTGCCGCGCAGCACGGCGGGCGCTCTGCAGTCTCTTCGGGAGCAGCTTCTATCGGTGCCTGGGTGTATCGAAGAAGTGACGTGGAAGGGTGTCCCTTGGCGGTGGACGATCGAGCTGAGGAACGAGCAGGCGCCGGATAAGGCGTGGGCATATCTGGTTCCTCAGCCTGAGCAGCCGTTGATGGTGCTGCCGATCACCAGCGACGGGCTTTCGGGCATCTCGATGAAGAAGCTGAATAAGCCGGTGCGAGACGCGATCATCCATGCCCGCGAAGTGGAGGGTGTGCGCTGGGCGCAGTGGCAGATCGAGAGCAAGTCGCAGGTCGAGGTTCTCGTCAAGATTGCCAAGCAGCAGATGGCGAAGGTGGCGTTGGGTACGTCGGCGGGCAGCGGCGTCGGAGCTGGGTCGAACGCCTGATGCACGCCGGTCGCTTTGGGATGCGGCGCCGCGATCGTCAAGAACAGTAATTCGAGAGGACAAGGATCCGATTGCAGACGTGGATCGTCGGGCGTCGATAGATGTCCCACGCACGTTCTTGGAAGACTCTCATGCAGACTGTGTTGCGTTCCCGCGTTTTGTCGGTGCTGTCGATCGCGCTCGCGAGTGGGCTGTTGCTCCCGGCGTGGGCTCAGCCGCTGCAGGGTGAGATCGATCGCCTTTGCGGCTCGGCGAAGACGGGCAAGGCCAAGATCGGGCTGAGCATCATCGACGTGAAGACCGGCGAGTTGCTTGCCGCGCGCCGTGATGATGAGGCGTTCATCCCGGCGTCCAATCAGAAACTGCTCACGACTGGGGCCGCGTTGTGGGTGCTCAAGTCGAATTTCGAGTTCCAGACCGAGTTCCGGCTCGACAACGACAAGCTGGTGATCGTGGGCAGCGGCGACCCGGCCTTTGGCGATCCCGAGGTGCTCCAGCAGATGACGCCCAAGGTGACCGTCACGGAGTTGCTGAGCACGCTGGCGAAGGGCGTCACTCACGCCGGGGTGAAGCAGCTCTCGGAGGTGGTGGTGGACGACCGGGTCTTTGATCGCGAGTTCGTGCACCCGACATGGCCGGTCGAGCAGCTCGACAAATGGTACTGCGCTGAAGTTTCTGGCTTGATCTTCCATGCCAATGTGCTGGATGTCTATCCGCGGCCCGGTGCCGCCGGTCAGCGGCCCGGTGCGATCTTCGATCCCAAGACGGAGATCGTCGAGCTCGACACGTCACGGGCACGCACAGTTGTCAACGGCAACAACACCGTGTGGCTCCGGCGCGAGCCCAAGTCCAACCGGTTCCAGATGCTCGGTGACGTTCGCAACGCCGTCACGAAGCCCGTGCAGGTGACGCTGACGGACAATCCGCTGTTCTTCGGACAGCTTTTCGCGGAGCGGCTGGAGGCGGAGGGCGTGCAGATCGGCGGCGGTCCGGTGCCCGGCGGGGGGCGGGAGCAGTTGCCGGTGCGAGTGGTCGAGCCTTCGGAACCGATGTCGGCGGGGCGCACTCTTGCGATCGTCAAGACGCCGCTGAAGGACGTCGTGCGCCGCTGCAATGTCGAGAGCCACAACCTCTACGCCGAGGCGCTGCTGAAGCGGATCGGCCGCGACGTAACCGGTCAGAGCGGCTCGTGGGACAACGGTGCGTCGGTGCTGCGCATGACCCTGACGGAGCGGCTTGGTCCGGACAGCGCGAAGTCGACCATCATCCGCGACGGTTCGGGTATGTCGCGTGAGAATCGCGTTGCGCCGTCGACGATGACGCGATGGCTTGTTGAACTCTCGAAGGACGAATCGGTCGGAAGTATGTTCGCTGACTCGCTGCCAAAGCCGGGCGAGGGCACGCTTGAGAAGCGATTCCGCTCGAACCCGCCACGCCACTTGGTGCGAGCCAAGTCCGGATACATCCGGAACGTTCGGGCGCTCTCGGGTTACGTGATCGACGAAAATGACAACCACGTTGTCGCGTTCTCGATCCTGGCCAACGACGTGCCCGGAGGAGAAGAGGACAGTGTCGTTCTCCAGCTCCACGAGCAGATCGTGAACGCGATCGATCGTTACCTGTCGCGCGATGACGAGAAGCCGATCGACGAGCGACCGTCGAAGCGGCGTCGTTAGCGATGCGTGACAATTCCCGGTTCCCAGACGCCCTTGGCGCGAGCGATGCTCCCGCCAAGGGCGTGTTTGTGTTGATCTCAGCGTCGGCGGCGGAAGTGGATCCACCACGGGTCGCGATCGATGTCGATGGTCGCGATGCGAACCACTGTGCGGGTCGCGTCCCGCAGCACGGAGCGAGGGTCGCGCCGCGGCGAGCCCTGGGCCCGCTTCAGCGAGAAGCGAGTGACGGGACGGAGACGCTGGGCGACAAACTGCACGGGACCGTCCACCAGGGCTGCGACGCCGATGGGCGGGAAGAAGGCAACACGATCACGGCGAATCTGAGACATATCCGACCTCCTGTCGAAGGCCGCAGCTGCGGCCTGATCCAAACTTGCGAACCCCAACCCGAACCAATCAGAGCCTTCTGACATCTCGGGCCTTTCGCAAGCGCTCGAGCGTCGAACCGAAATCAAACCCTGCACGCCTTCCAACCTCGCCCTCGCGGGCTCGTTGCTTGTCAGTCCTGTGTTGTTGGAAGAATCCGAACCGGCTTCGCGTGCGAGATCAGTCGATCTGCGAGCACAGGACTAGGCACATCGCGACGCGGCAACACGTGCGACCGGTGGTCGCCGTTTGTTGCTGCACAATGGCTTTGAAGCGGTTCATGGTCTCTTGCCGCGGCTTTGTCCAGCGGCCTGAAAAACAAGGCTCTTGCTGCGAGCGCCGTCCACACGACGAACACCCGCACCACTCATGCTATCGGTGGATGAGATGGAAAATCTAGAGCGTGGATACCGATCCAATGGACTTGGAAACGGTTCCAGTGCAGATTCATTGGCGGATGAACCGGAAACCGAACGGAGCGTGAAGCGGATGTTGATGGCGTGTTTGCGTTGGTGAGCTACTTCGCGTGATTCAGCGACGAGTCCGAGACGTGCGAGTGGTTGCTGATGATTGAGGTTTCGTCGTGCGCGGCGTGCTGACGTCGCGCCACTCTTCTGCGGTGATGGCCCAACGCTCGTGATCGGCCCACACGCCGTTGATCTCGAGCAGTCGCAGCGCTGTGCCTTCGTATCGGAAACCGAGTTTCTTCACGACGCCGAGTGAAGCGGTGTTTGCGGGTTGGATGCCAGCTTCGACGCGGTGCAGCTTGAGTGTGCGGAACGCGTGACGCACGGCGAGTCTGAGCCCCTCTGTCATGTAGCCCTTGCGGGTGAAGCGCTCCGCGATCCAGTAGCCGGCGTTGCAGGACTGCATGACGCCGCGGCGGATGTCGTTGAGGCCGACATAGCCGACTATGGCGCCGGTGGAGTTTTCACAGATCAGGAAGCGCTGGCGGTCGTCGGTGTTGGCGGTGGAGAAGAACGAGGACCAACGCTCGCGCTCGCCCTTGACCTTCTGCCGCGGCTCCCACGGGAGGAGGTGCTCGAGGCACGACTCGCGCAGCGCGACCCACTCGTCGCGGTCCTCGGCGACGGGGCGGCGGAGGAAAACGAGTTCGCCGCGCTCCAAGGCGTCGGCGATGCGACGCTCACTCCCACTCGATGGTTGCCGGCGGCTTGCTGGAGATGTCATAGACCACTCGGTTCACGCCCCGCACCTCGTTGATGATGCGGCTGCTGATCGTCGCGAGCACTTCGTGCGGCAGACGCGACCAGTCGGCGCTCATGAAGTCCTGCGTTTCCACCGCACGCACTGCGACGACGCTGTCATAGGTGCGGCCGTCGCCCATCACGCCGACGCTTTGCACCGGCAGCAGGACCGCAAAGACCTGGCTCGTCTGACGGTACAGGTTCGCGCTGATGATTTCTTCGAGCACGATCTCGTCGCAGTCGCGGAGCACGTCGAGCTTGGGCTTGGTGACTTCGCCCAGCACACGGACCGCGAGCCCGGGGCCGGGGAAGGGGTGGCGCCAGATGAACTGGTCGGGCAGGCCGAGGACTTCGCCCAGCTTTCGGACCTCGTCCTTGAAGAGTTCCCGCAGCGGCTCGACGAGTTGGAAGCCAAGCTCAGCAGGAAGGCCGCCGACGTTGTGGTGGAGCTTGATGCCCGCGCTCTGCCCCGCGTGGCCGTGGCCGCTCTCAATGACGTCGGGGTACAAGGTGCCCTGGGCGAGGAAGTGAGCGTCCTTGATGTCGCGGGAGGTCTGCTTGAAGACGTCGATGAAGCGGTGGCCGATGCGGCGGCGCTTCTCCTGCGGGTCGACGATGCCGGCCAAATCGCTCAGAAACTCCTTCTCGGCGTCGATCACGCGGAGGTCCATCTGGAAGTGATCGCGGAAGGTGCTCTCGACGAGCTCACGCTCGCCCTTGCGGAGCAGGCCGGTGTCGACGAAGACGCAGGTGAGCTGCGAGCCGATGGCCTTGTGCAGCAGGGCCGCGACGACGGAGGAATCCACGCCGCCGGAGAGGCCGCAGACGACGTGGCTCTTGCCGACCTGCTTCTTCACGCGTTCGGCGGCGGTGAGCGCGAAGTCGCTCATACGCCAGGTGCTCTTGTAGCCGCAGATGTTGAAGAGGAAGTTCTGGATGATCTCTTTGCCGTGGGGCGTGTGGGTGACTTCGGGGTGAAACTGCACGCCGTAGAAGCGGCGCGAGTTGGTGACCGAGCGCACGGCGGCGAAGGGGCAGGTTGGTGTGGAGGCGAGGACCTCGAAGCGGGCGTTGGCGGAATCGACGACCTGATCGCCGTGGGACATCCAGACCGTGGTCTTGTCGGGGATGGAGGCGAAGAGATCGGAGCGGTCGGCGATGCCGATGTGGGCGCGGCCGAACTCGCGGTGGTCGCCGGGGCTGACCTTGCCGCCGAGGAGATGGGCGGCGATCTGCAGGCCGTAGCAGATGCCGAGGACGGGGACGCCTAGGTCGAAGATGCGTGGGTCGATGGTGGGGGCGCCCTTGTCGTAGACGCTGGAGGGGCCGCCCGAGAGGATGATGCCCTTGGGGCGCATCGCCAGCATTTGCTCGGGAGTGATGCTGGGGGCGACGAGGACGGAGTAGACGCCGGCGTCGCGGGCACGGCGGCAGATGAGCTGGGCGGTCTGGCCGCCGAAGTCGACGACGGGCACGACTTCGCGTGCGGTGTCGAAGGGGGCGGGGCCGGAAGTGAGGAAATCGCGCTGCGTCACGGGCTGCTCCGGAGCGGCGAGTGTACGGCGAGTGGGGGGCCGGGTCCCAGGGTGCGAGCAAGGAGCGGGTGAGACTTGCGCAAGTCCTTGCGGTCTCCGCGTTCGCAACTTGATACCATGCTGGCAGTGAACGCTCGATGCGCTTTGATGCTGTTCCCCTTTGTCCTCGCGGCGGGCGGTTGCCCGACGTATCAGCCGTCATTCGATTCCGACGACCCGCAGATGCGGCTCGCCGAAGCGGTGGAGAGCGCGACGCGCAACGACCCCGCGGACTATCCGCACCTGGTCGCGATGCTGGACGACGCCGACATCGAGGCGCGAATGCTGGCGATCGAGGTGCTGGAACGCCGAACAGGAACCACGCGCGGGTTTGAATACGACGCTCCGCCGGAGCGCCGCGAGGGCCCGCTGAAGGAGTGGCAAGCATGGGCGCTGCAATTCGTTCGGGCGGAGCATTCGGCGGAGGGACGCTCGGCGGGAGCGGGGACGGTGTCATCGGGACCATCCGCTACCACCAAGCTGCCGGAGTCGACGCGGTGAGCCAGTCTCACGCTTCCAGCTCCGCGGCGATGCAGGACGCGCAGGTGCGTGTCGAGTTGCTCAGCCATCCGACCTACATCAGCGGCGTACGCGAGTTGGTGTCGTCGATCTGCCGCCGCATCGGCTTCCCGGAACTCTGCTGCGGGCAGATGGCGTTGGCGGTGGACGAGGCCCTGTGTAACGTGATGAAGCACGGCTATGACGGGCGCGAGGATCAGCCGATCTCGATCGGTATGCATGTCCACGAGGACAAGGGCGGGAACGATCATTCATCGATCCGAATCGTGATCGAGGATCGCGCCAAGCAGGTGGATCCCAAGACGATCTGCGGGCGCGACCTGCAGGATGTTCGGCCCGGCGGCCTCGGTGTGCACATGATCCGTGAGATCATGGACGACGCAGTCTACGAGAAACGCGAGGGCGGAGGGATGCGGTTGATCATGAGCAAGAAGAACCCGTCGCAAGGCGCGTCCTGCGGCTTGCCGGATGCTGGCGGAGGAAAGAACCATGGCTGACGGAACGTTGCAGGTCGGGTTCGAGACGCAGGGCAGCGTGGTGATCGTCTCGCCGCAGGGCGAGATCGGCTACAGCGAGGCGACGGTCTTTCGCACCTGGCTGCGCAAAGCCCACGACGCCAAGTCGCCGCGGGTCGTCGTCGACCTGTCCAAGGTCGACTACATGAACACGCCGGGCGTCGCCACGCTGGTGGAGTCGCTGCAGATCGCCAAGAAGGGCAAGACGCGGCTGATCCTGTGCGGTATGAACGAGAAGGTATTCGCGATCTTCAAGATCGCGAGATTGGATACCGTGTTTGAAATTACGCCAACGGCCGCGGATGCGGTCGCGAAGGCCTGAGCGTGACTGCCGGCGGATGAGAGAACGGAGCCGAATACACGTGTCGAGCCTTCCCACCAGCCCGAACAGCAGTCCCGGCGCCAAGCCGAGCGAGCAGCCGTTGCCCGAACCGCCGCCGCCCGCGGGGCTGGACTACTTGATCGCGATGATCGGCGAACGAGCATTGGCGATGGTGCGGCACATCGGCGCGATCACGTTGCTGTTCGGGGATGTCTCGAAATGGATCGTTCGATCGTTCTATTCGCCCAAGGTCCGCATCGGCCGCCCGGCGATCGTGACCCAGATCGTCCGCATCGGGGTGCGATCGATCGGCATCGTGAGCCTGGTGTCGGGCTGCGTGGGGTTGATCCTCGCGTTTCAGTTGAGCCCGCCGTTGGATGAGTTCGGGCAGAAGGACAAGGTCGCGAACATCGTGGGCGTGGCGGTGCTGCGGGAACTGGGCCCCTTGATCGCGGCGATCGTGCTGACGGGTTTCGCGGGCGCATCGATCGCCGCAGAGATCGGCACGATGGTGGTGGGCGAGGAGATCGAGGCCCTTGAAGCCCACGCGATGAACCCGGTGAAGTTCCTCGTGGTGCCGCGGGTGGTGGCGTCGATCGTTTCGCTGACCTGCCTGAGCGTGATCTCGAACGTGGTCGCGGTGGCGGCTGCACTAGGCATCGCGGTGCTCGCTCTCGACATTTCCTACGCCTCGTTCATGAGCAACTTCTTCGATCAGGTGAAGCTGGTCGATTTCGTCACCGGCGTCAGCAAGGGAGCGGTCTTCGGCATCCTGATCGCGATCATCGCCTGCTACAACGGGCTGAAGGTCACGGGCGGTGCCGCAGGCGTGGGCCAGGCGACCACCGGCACGGTGGTGCAGTCGGTGGTCGCGGTGATCATCTGCGATTTGGTGTTCACGACGATCTTCTTCGCGCTGAAGTTGGTTTGACGCTTCGCCGCTTCTCTAGCCCTCGAAATCCCAGCCTGCCTCGTCGAGCGCCTTGCGGAACTCGCGCAGAAACGCGGGCTGTTGGCCGCTGGCGGGGAAGGGGATGCGGGAATCGATCGCGTTCAGTCCGGCGTCCCGCAGCGGCTGGAATGCGACGTCATAGATCTGCGATTTGATCAGGATCATCGCTTCGGGCTTGAGGGCCTTTGCGCGGACGACAACGTCGGGCACGAGCGGGAGCAACTTCTTCGGCGTGGGGTCCTTCATGCCACCGGCGGCGAGATCGATGAGGTACACGCCGCGGTCGTGCATGCGGGTGAGGTACGCCGGCTTCTCGGCGCGGAGCTTCGCGACGGGTGTTTCGCCAAAGAGGCCTTTGCAGACGTAGATGTACAGCCAGTCGTGCTTGGGCACGTCCTCGAAGTAGAAGTACCGCGACGTATCGCAGGGCGGGGCCTCGCCGAGCAACAGCAGCTTGACCTTCCGCGGTCGATACTTGGCGGCGGCCTTTTCACGACGGGCGATGTCGGTGTCAGAGTGCATGCCGTGATCCTTCGCCGCAACCTTCGGCGTCGATGCACGAGCCTTCACGAGCCCCGAGCGTGAGCGAGTGGGTTGCATTCAATCGGGAACGCGACGACCACACCGATTGAATGCAATGTCAACGCCGTGTGATCCGAGGCATTCCCCCGCTCGTCAAGCCGAACGAGACCAGCAGCCGGTGCATCTTCTCCGCGTCGTGCTCGTCGAACGCGCCCATCGCGTAGCTGTCGATGTCGAGCACGCCGAAGCAGGTGCCCTTTGCGTCCACCAGCGGCACGACCAGCTCGCTCTGATCGCGCGGGTCGCAGGCGATGTAGTTGCCTCCCAGCGTGCGGACATCATCGATGATGATGGAGTTGTTCTCGACCATGCCGCGGCCGCACATGCCGTGGAGCCCGATGGGCGAGCACGCCGGCTTGGGCTCGCGGTCGATGAGCAGCATCTGTTCCGGGTTGGCCGGGTCCCGCTCGTAGAAGCCGATCCACGAGATGGTCTTGCGCTCGGCGGTGGGGGCGTCGTCTCCGAAAGCTCGCCAAGTGAGCTCGAGGAAGTGCCGCATCGCCGCGATGCGGTTGGGTGCGGGCGCAGCAGCGGCGAGCAGTGGGGCGTAATCACGCATGGGGAAACTCTACGAATGCGGGGCGATCGTGTTCTGGCTTGGCGCTGGGTGCCACGGCTTGGCGGCTTTGGGCCAAGCCGTGCGAGGGTTTGATGATGATCGAGCGTGTGGAGTTACCCGGCGCCTTCACACTGGGTGCCTCCGAGCAGCCAACCAGTGGCATCCGGAACCTGAGTGATGACCGGCCGGAGGCCGGTCCCACTGGTGTCGGAGGCAAAAACAAACAAGGCCCGCGTGGCGGGCCTTGTCGTTGATTCTGGATCGCGTCGGCTTACAGCGTCGCGCTGGTGTAGGGCAGCAGGGCCATGAAGCGGGCCCGCTTCACGGCCTGGGCGAGCAGACGCTGCTCCTGGGCCGAGGTGCCGTTGCGCTTGCGGGCGTAGATCTTGCCGTTCGGCGACATCGTGCGGCGGAGGTTCTCGATGTCCTTCCAATCCACGAGGATGTTGCCCTTGGGCGAGCTCTTGGTGATCTTGGGCTTGGGCTGGGGGCCGGCGCTGAACTTCTGGAACTTGCTCATCGAAAACTCTCCGTCACGGTCCTGGGCCCGGGGTCTCGGAGCGACCGCTCCGTCCGGGCGACGTGTTCTGGGCCGAGATAATAGGCGGGAGAGCCGGTCGGGGCGAATCGGGTTAGAGGCGGGCCACCAAAGGCCGCACCAAAGGCGCTCCCAAAGACAATCCAGTTGCTACCCGACCACCTCCCGCACTACACTCCGCGCGATGACTCTGCCTGACTTCGTCACCGCCCAATTCTTCGTAAGCATCCACGTCCTGATCATCGTTGTCCACGTGATTCTCGTGGGCGCGGGTGGGTGCATTTATCTCGAACGCAAGATCTCGGCGTATATCCAGGACCGTCTGGGCCCCAACCGCGTGGGCTTTGACCTCGGCCTGCCGTTTCTGTCGTTTCTGAAGGGCTTCTGGGGCTTGGGCCAGTCACTGGCCGACGGCATCAAGTTGTTCCTGAAGGAAGACTACGTCCCAGCTCGCGTGGACAAGATCCTCTTCGCGCTCGCGCCGATGATCGTGGTGATCCCGCCGCTCGTGGCGTTTGCGATCATTCCATGGGGTGGGTATTGGGCGTGTCCCGACATCCTGATCCCGTTTGTCGGGACCATCGCGGGCGACACCGTACTGGTCGCGGGCGCGAACGTCAGTGTCGGCGTCGTCTACCTGCTCACCGTCGCGGCCCTAGGCGTCTACGGCATCACGCTGGGCGGCTGGGCGGCGAACAACAAGTACACGTTCCTGGGCGGCCTCCGCGCGACGGCTCAGATGATCTCGTACGAGATTCCCATGGGCCTCGCGTTGCTGGCGGTGCTTCTTCTCGTCGGCTCGCTCCAGCCGCAGGACATGATCCGATACCAGTACGAGCACGGCTGGCTGATTCTGAGCCACCCGCTGGCCGCGGCTCTGTTCTACATCACGTCGCTCGCCGAGGGCAATCGCGCTCCGTTCGATAACGCCGAGTGCGAGCAGGAACTCGTCGGTGGATTCCACACCGAGTTCTCGTCGATGCGGTTTGCGCTCTATCCGCTCGCCGAGTACGCCCACCTGATCACCGGCAGCGCGATCTTCGCGATGATCTTCCTTGGCGGGTACCACCTGCCGCTGGGCTTCTTTGGCGACAACCACCTGCTCAGCCCCGACAACACCACGCTCTTGGGCGTCCTCGCCAAACTCGGCGTGTTCGGCGGCAAGACCGTGCTGCTGATCGCGTTCGCGATGCTGGTCCGCTGGACGATCCCGCGGCTGCGGTACGACCAAGTGATGACCACCGCGTGGCAAGGAGCGATCCCGCTTTCGCTGCTGGTCGTTGTTGTGACCAGCGTGATGGTGTATCTCGGTCAGACGAGCCTGCTCCCCATGCTCGGCGCCAACGTCGGCATGGTGGTGCTGGCCATGATCGCGATGCCGCTGATGCCCAAGACCAACAACAACAAAAGGATCCCGCTTTACGGCAGCCGCTACAGCTCGATGCCGGGTGAGCGTGTCTTCACTGCCCCGCTGGACCCGATCGCCCGTGAGGACCGGCCGGTGGAGGGGTCGCTGGCGTCGTAAATCGGTTGATCACGGTTCGTGCCGCCGTGTGATTACGATTGGAAGTGATCGCACGCCCGCTCCAACTCGGTCCCATCCGGCTCGCGAGCAACTTACTGCTCGCGCCGATCGCGGGATACTGCGATCTGGCGTTCCGCACCATCGTGCGCGAATGGTCAGCGCATCCGGCGGGCGTCGGTATTGGCGTCGGTTTGGCGTGCACGGATTTGCTCTCGCCGCAGGGCCTGCTCCGCGGGACGGCGACCAGCCTCGACCTTGCCGCGACCAACGACATTGACAAGCCGGTGGGGATGCAGCTCTACGGCAGCGACCCGGAGATCATGGCCCAGGGCGCCCGCTGGGCCGTCGAGCACGGGGCGACCATCGTCGACATCAACATGGGTTGCCCGGTCGACAAGGTGACCAAGAAAGACGGTGGGAGCAAGCTGCTCACCGACCTCTCGCGTGCTGTGGCGATCGCGAAGCGTGTGGTCGAGGAACTCGCGAAGTGCCCGCTCAGCCGCGATGAATGGATGCGGCGAACGGGCAACTCGAATTTTCTTGTTGCTGGTACCCACTGCCCGGTGCCGCTCACATGCAAGATGCGATTGTGCTGGTCAACCTCCGACTATGAGGGCGGCCTGGCCTGCTCGCCGCACTTGGCGAAGATGCTGGCGGACGTCGGTGTCGTGGGCGTCACGGTCCACGGACGCACCACCGAGATGAAGTTCAGCGGCGAGGTGCAGCTCGCCGGAATTGCCCGCGTGGTCGAGTCCGTCAACGGCGCGATCCCGGTGATCGGCAACGGCGATGTCCGCGAGCCCGAGGACGCGGTGCGGATGCTGAACGCCACGGGCTGCCAGGGCGTGATGATCGGGCGTGGGGCGTTGAGCACGCCGTGGATATTCAGGGATGCGTGGGCGCTGCAGACCACCGGCGTGACGCCCGCCAAGCCCAGCGAGCGGGAGATCATCGACAGCGTGCGGCGGTATCTCGCCCTGATGGTGGAGTATCGCGACGAGCACTACGCGATGGTGCAGATTCGGCGGCGGATGACGTGGTTCGCGAAGCGGCTGATGACGCTCGACGAACGCGGGCGGATCGTGGGTGTGAAGCCTCTGAAAGAAGCGGTGCGGAACAGCAAGTCGCCTCTGGAAGTGAATCGGCATCTGGACACGTTTTTGGCCGGCGGCCTTCGTGGGGGGGCGTACGAGACCGAAGAGGCGGGTGCCTGAGTCCCGTTCGCGGGTTGCCGACGCCGCTGGCCATTGCCCGCCGCGGTTGACAGGCGAGTTGGAATCGGTTATTCCTATGTGCTCGCCTGTTCGAAGATGCTCGAGTTCGTGGAACTCCGCGGCTTCCCGGGCGGATAGGCTCGGAGCGGCCGCCGTGCGGGAGGCCGAACCGAACCTTTGGGATCACGATTTGATTGGGGCCGGTGAGGGACGAATGATTCGGCCCTCCCGTGGCCGGAAGGTCGCCGAAGCGACATCCGGGTTCGAGAGACGCAGCGGCGGCGAAGCCCGCCCGAGTTACCAGAGGAGCCACGAGTGGCGACGCTCACGAAAGTCCTTGTCATCTTCGCCGCGGTCCTGAGCCTGTTCCTGTCGGCGCTCGTCATCGCCTATTCGGTGAACACCGACCGCATCGTCGCAGACCGCGACGCCGAGATCGCACGCAGTCAGAATGCTCTGGCAGGCGCGGCGTCCACGGCGACGCAGGCCAGCGAGGAGCGCATCCGTGCCCAGACCGAGAAGGACACCCTGACCAAGGCGCTCGGCGACGCAACCGCGAAGCTCTCCGAACTCGAGCGTGTGAACGCCGACCTGACCCGCGGCAAGGCCAAGGCCGAGCAGGAGCTCCAGGCCATCACCCTCAAGATCGCCGAGTTGGGCGAGACGGTGAAGACTCAGGCGACGCTGCTCACCGGCTATCGCGATGAGGTTTCGGCGCTCCGCAAGAACGAGCTTCGATTCCGCGAGCAGGCCGTGCAGTCCGATGACCGCATCAGCGATCTCGAGAGCCAGAACGAAGTTCTGACCCAGAGCGTGCGAGCGCTTCGTGAACAGCTCGAAGAAGCCCGTCTCGCCCGCGAGGGCGGCGCTTCGATGGGCGTGGTTTCGGGCGCGTCCCTGAGCCGCTCCGGTGATCCGTTTGTGGACACTGGGATCCCGGTGACCGGCAGCATCGAGACGGTCAGCACCGACCCCTCGACCGGCGCAACTCTCGTCAAGATCAACCTCGGAAGCAACGACCGCATCCGCGAGAATCAGAAGCTCTTCGTCAGCCGCGGCAAGGACTTCATCGCCAACCTCGTGGTCGTTAAGACCGACCTTCGTTTCGCGATCGCCAAGGTTGACGCTCTGAGCCGCAAGGTTGAGGTGCAGTCCGGCGACGCCGTCGCATCGCGTCTGCAGTAATCGCCGACGTCTGTTCCAGCAATCCCTCCCCGACTTCAGGAGCGTTCCATGTCCCAGTTCGGAATGCAGATGCCCGGCGGCAAGGCCAAGCGAGGCAGCACGCTCGACGTGTACACGGTTCTTGCCTTTCTCGCTGTTGTCGCACTTGGTGCGGCCTGCGTGGTGATGTACTTTGCCGCAATGAAGGTTGCTCCGGCCGACGCCGGTCACCCGTTCGCTGTCCACGAGAAGGGACAGCCGATCCGTCTTGCCGTCGATAAGCGCTGAGATCGTGACTGTCAGCCAGAATTCGAACAGGCCGGCCCAATGGGCCGGTCTGTTTTCTTTGGCGGGTGCACGATTTCGTTGACCGACCTCGGAACTCGCGTGCGACCCGCGGTCACCAGATCGCTGGCTGCTGTGCACGGTGAATCTGCAGCCGCCGCAGCCTTGCCCCGACCCGAACGGCGTACACTCCGGCCTGCCCGCCGATCGGCGCGCATGGGGTGTCTGCGTTTTGCTGTTGGGGCGATCCCTGGTCCTTTCTTCTCTCGGCGCATGAACCTTCTCGACATACTTCGAATCGATTGCATCCGCGCCCCGCTCGTCGCCACCGACAAGCGCGGCGTGATCAACGAACTAGTCGACGTCCTCGGCGCGGCCGGGGCGGTCGGCGATGTCGCCGCATTGAAGGACGCTGTGTGGACCCGCGAGCAGACTCGCACCACCGGCATCGGCCACGGTCTCGCCATCCCGCACGGCAAGTGCGCCGGCATCAACGGCCTGGCGATGGCCATCGGCAAGCCCGCGGCCCCGATGGAGTTTGAGTCCATCGACCGCCAGCCCGTCCGCTTCATCGTTCTGCTCGCAAGCCCGCCCGACAAGACCAGCGACCACATCCAGGCCTTGGCCCAGGTCAGCCGCCTCATGATGGCCGAGGCGTTCCGTGAGCGTCTCTACGCCGCGGCCGGACCTCAGGAAGTCTTCGACCTCATCCGCAGCCAGCAGGCGGCGACGCCGGGGCGCGTCTGAATGGCGCTCGCGACGATGTCGGCATCCTCCGCGGACATCTTCGCCCCGTTGGACTCCATCGAGCGGTCGCTCGAGAAGTACGTCTCGAACCTCCGCATCGGTGATCGCCTTCGCGACGCCGTCGCCTACTCGCTGCTCGGCGGCGGGAAGCGTCTGCGCCCCGTGCTCGCGTGGCACGCCTGCGCCGCCGCCGGCGGCGACCCGCACGACGCCCTGCCCGCCGCCGTCGCGGTCGAACTCGTCCACTGCTTCAGCCTCGTCCACGACGACCTGCCCGCGATGGACGACGACGATCTCCGCCGCGGCAAGCCCACGCTCCACAAGCACGCGGGCGAGGCCATGGCGATCCTCGCCGGCGACGCGATGATGACTCTCGCGTTCGACCCGATCACCAGCGGCGTGGTGAACCCCAAGCTCGCCGGCGAGCGCGACGCCGCCATCAGCCACCGGCTGGTGCGAGAACTGATGCTCGCAACCACCGGCATGATCGTCGGCCAGGTCTACGACACCATCCCCGGCTCCGTGCCCGGGATGGAACCGCTGGCCAAGGTGAAAGAGATCCACCGGCACAAGACCGGCGCCCTGATCCGCGCCTCGTGCGTCATGGGCGCGATCTGCGCCGAGTTGTCGGGCGTCGACACCAAAGCCGTCGAGACTCGCCGCGCCGCCCTCGCCCGCTACGGCGAAGCCATCGGCCTCATGTTCCAGATCGTCGACGACGTCATCGACGAGACTCAGTCCGCCGAGCACACCGGCAAACGCACCGGCAAGGACAAGGACGCGGGCAAGCTCACCTACCCGCTCGCCCACGGCGGCGGTCAGGCCGGGCTCGAGAAGTGCCGCAGCGAGATCACGCGGCTGCACGAAGAAGCGACGACGCACCTCGCGCTGCTCGGCCCCGCCGCCGAGCCGCTGCGAGCGCTCTGCGAGTTCCTCGCGACCCGGACGAAGTGATCACCTTTGTGATCGGGTGCCACGGCTTGGCTGCTCGGAGCCAAGCCGTGCGAATGCTCGTTGGCACAGGCTGATCTCGAAACCCGCCGCGAGATTGGTCGTTCGCGCACGGGTTGGCTCCGAGCAGCCAACCCGTGGCACCCAAAATCGCCGCGCCATTTCGCTGGCCCGAGAACGACCTAACCCGCATCGATTTTCGCTCCCCGCACGAACACAAAGGACGAGAAAGTCGTCTGAGTCTTCACGCCCCGTCAGGGATTCGTCCCTGCCTTCCTATCGTTCTTGGGGCCTGTGCGGGGTCGGGCGGTTTCGTGGACGAGTGGGGGTCGCGGCTCAGTGCCGCCGCGGCATGGATGAGCGAACGGACGGACACGATGTCAGACACGCGCAACGCTGCCGGATCCAACCCTGCCGCCTCCAACGCCTCGGCGTTCCCGCTTCTCTCGGCCCTCCAGGGCCCAGCGGACCTGCGCAAGATGCCGATCGAGCAGCTCCCCGCCCTTGCCGCTGAGATCCGACGCGCGATCTACGACCAGGTCTCCAAAGTCGGCGGCCACCTCGCCCCCAACCTCGGCGTCGTCGAGCTCTCCATCGCCCTGCACTACGTCTTTGACTTCGCTCACGACCGTCTGCTCTTTGACGTCGGCCACCAGTGCTACCCGCACAAGCTTCTCACCGGCCGCTTCGGCCTGCTCGAGAACCTCCGCACCCGCCAGGGCATGGCCGGCTTCCCCGAGCCCGCGGAATCCCCCTACGACCTCTTCCGCGTCGGCCACGCCGGCACCGCCATCTCGACCGCCGTCGGCATGGCCCGCGGCGACTCGCTGAACAAGGAAGGCTTCGACCCCGCTGCCAAGACCGACGGCCGCCGCGTCGTCACCGTCATCGGTGACGCCTCGATCGCCAACGGCGTTGCGATGGAAGGCCTCAACGGCGCCGGCGTGCTCAAGCGCCAGTTCCTCGTTGTCCTCAACGACAACGGCATGAGCATCAGCAAGCCCCAGGGCGCGCTCGCCACCTACTTCGATCGCTTCCGCCTCAGCCAGTCCTACGGCCAGTTCAAGAAGCAGGCCAAGGAAGCCCTCAAGAAGGTCCCCGGCGGCAGTGTGCTCAAGGAGGCTTACCACGCCGCCGGCGAGGCCGCCAAGAGCTGGTTCCACACCGACAAGATCGAGGGCGGCTGGTTCGAGCACTTCGGCCTCGTCACCGTCGGCCCGATCGACGGCCACGACATCCCCACGCTCATCGAGTTCCTCCGCGAGGCCCGCGATTTCGACAAGCCCATGGTCCTGCACGTCAAGACCGTGAAGGGCAAGGGCTACGAGTTCGCCGAGAAGGACACCACCCGCTTCCACTCGCCCGCTGCGTTCACCGTCACCAACCCCGACGGCGAGATGGTGAAGGAAGGCTGCCGCGTCGAGATCAAGAGCGAGGGCCGCTCCTTCACCGCCGCCATCGGCGACATCATGCTCGAGACGATGGCGAAGGACCTCCGCGTGGTGTGCGCCACCGCCGCGATGCCCGACGGCACCGGCATCGCCAAGCCGCTCGCGAAGTTCCCCGATCGCTCCTTCGACACCGGCATCTGCGAGAGCCACGCCATGGACATGATGGCCGGCCTCGCGAAGACCGGCTGGAAGCCCTTCTTCGCGGTCTACTCGACCTTCCTGCAGAGAGCCTTCGATCAGGCCTTCCAGGAAGTCTCGCTGCAGGGCCTGGCCGTCCGCCTGCTGCTCGATCGCGCCGGCCTCGTCGGCGGCGACGGCGCGGTGCACCACGGCTTCTGCGACATCGCTTTGCTCCGCACGCTGCCCAACGCCGCCCTGCTCGCCCCGATCGACGAGCCGAGCCTCAAGGCCTCCATCGAGTTCATGCGGAACTACGACGCGGGTCTCTCCGCCGTCCGCTACCCGCGCGACGTCGTCAGCCCGCACTTCGCGAACGAGCCCTGCCCGGCGTTCGAACTCGGCAAGGCCCGCTGCCTCACGCCCGAGTTCGCCAACGACGACGCCGAGATGGATGTCGCGATCCTCGCCTTCGGCACGCCCGCCATCACGGCCGTCGAGGCGGCTGAGAAGCTCCACGGCGTGGTCCGTATCGGCGTCTGGGACGCCCGCTTTGCCAAGCCAGTCGACACCGCGCTCATCGCCTCGCTCGTCCGCCGCGGCATCCCGATCCTGACGCTCGAGGACCACAGCGTCATCGGTGGCTTCGGCTCCGCCGTCGTCGAGGCCGCCGCCCAGATGGGCCTGGAGAACGCCAAGATCACCCGCCACGGGCTGCCCGACGCCTGGATCCTGCAGGACAGCCGCGCCAAGCAGCTCGCCGAGGTCGAACTCGACGTGCCCGGGCTTATTCGCTGGATCAGCAAGGCCGCGGGCGGCCCGACCGAGCCCAGCGGCGAACAGATCCGTGCGGCCCGCGCCTCGCGTGCACCGCGTCGATAACGAGGCGGTAGACTCCAGCCCATGCGCCGCCGAGCGTTCCTGATCGTCAACACCGACAAGCCCGAGGCCGGAGAGGCTGCGGGCCTGGTCCGCTCGCTCATCGAGCAGCACGGCATGCTCGTCGGCGAGTCCGACGCCGCCACCGTGGCGCTCCCCGCCTCCGCGTCCACTGCTGACCTCGTCATCGTCCTCGGCGGCGACGGCACCATCCTCAGCCAGGTCCGCCGCTGCGAGCACCTCAACAAGCCGATGCTCGGCATCAACTTCGGCAAGCTCGGCTTCATGGCCGAGTTCGACCTCGGCGCCTTCGCCACCGCCGCCGGAGCGATCCTCGCCGGGCCCGACCTGCCGGTCCGCGAGTTCCCGATGCTCGAGGCCCGCGTCGTCGACGCCACCGGCGGCATCCGCTTCTCCTCGCTCGCGGTCAACGACTGCGTCCTCACCGCCGGGCCGCCGTTCCGCATGATCGGCATGGCCATCTTCATCGACGACAACGTCGGCCCCCGCGTCAGCGGCGACGGGTTGATCGTCAGCACCTCCACAGGCTCCACCGCGTACAACCTCTCAGTCGGCGGCCCCATCGTCTCGCCCCGCCTCGACGCCATCGCCCTCACGCCCATCGCCGCCCACTCGCTCAGCTTCCGCCCCATCGTTGTCCCCGCCGACAGCGACATCGAGATCGCAGTCACCCGAGTCAACGACGACGGCCACGGCGGCGGCACCACGCTCGTCATGGACGGCCAGGTCCACACCCTCATCCGCGAGGGCGACGTCATCTGCATCACGAAACACGCCCGCCCCGCCCGCTTCGTCGAGAACAAGAAGTCCTCGTACTGGGCCACCTTGATCCACAAGCTCCGCTGGGCCGAGGCCCCACGCCTCCGAGGCGGCGGGGAAACCTGAGTTCGCCGCGCCTCCCCGCCCCGCGCAGCGGGGAGGGGTGGTCGAGGCTCGGCGAGACCGGGGAGGGGCGCACGGCGTCCGTGGACCGAATCGCGTAGGTACCCGAAATCCCCTCACCTGACTCAATGCTTCGCGTCGAGTCGTCCTCTCCCCGCATGCGGGGAGAGGAGGTGCGGCAGCACCGAAACCCGCTCCCCGCACTCCGGTATCCTCTCATCATGCACGACCCCCGCGTCCTCAAGCTCGCCGACGTCCTCGTCAACTACTCCACCCGCGTCAAGAAGGGCGACCTCGTTGCCATCCGCGGCGACTACAACGCCTGGCCCGCCATTGAGGCCACCTACGCCGCCGTCCTCAAAGCCGGCGGCAATCCCTTCTTTGTCATCCAGTCCGAACGCTTCGCCGAGCTGCTTCTCCAGCACGGCAGTGACGAGCAGATCGCGTTCCTGAACCCGCTCGACCTCGAACGAATCGGCCGCATCGACGTGCAGATCGCTTTCTGGTCGGAGAACAACACCAAGAGCCTCTCGCGCTTCCCCAGCGAGAAAGTCGCCAAGCAGCAAAACGCCCGCCGCCCGTTCATGAAGATCTTCATGGAGCGAGCCGCCAAGAAGGAGCTGCGCTGGACCGGCACGCAGTTCCCGACCAACGCCAGCGCTCAGGACGCGGAGATGAGCCTCGAGCAGTACGCCGACTTCGTCTACCGCGCCGGCCTGCTCCACCTGCCCGACCCCGCCGCGGCGTGGAAGAAGATCAGCGAGAAGCAAGAACGCGTCCGCGCGTTCTTGCAAGGCAAGAAGCAGGTCCACTTCCACGTCCCGCCGCACGACGGTCACGACGGCACCGATCTCCGCGTCGACGTTTCCAAAGCCACCTGGATCAACTGCGACGGTCACGAGAACTTCCCCGACGGCGAGGTCTTCGCCGGGCCCCAAGGCGTCGAAGGGCACGTCAATTACACGTTTCCCGCCGTGTACCAAGGCAAGGAAGTCGAGGGCGTGCGGCTGGTCTTCAAGGGCGGCCGCGTTGTCGATGCCTCGGCTAAGAAGAACGAGGACTTCCTGATCAAGATGCTCGATCAGGACGCCGGCGCCCGCGTCATGGGCGAGATCGCCATCGGAACCAACTACTCGATCACCGAGTTCAGCCGCAACACGCTCTTCGACGAGAAGATCGGCGGCACCTTCCACGCCGCCGTCGGCGCCGGCTACCCCGAAAGCGGCAGCACCAACGAGAGCGGCTTGCACTGGGACATGGTCTGCGACCTCCGCGGGAGTGGCGGTAGAGGTGGAGGAAAAGGCCGCCCCGGCGGCACCATCGCCGCCGACGGCGAAGTCTTCCACAAAGACGGCAAGTTCCTCCACGCCGGATGGCCGGGGAATGAGTAGGAAGGGGTGAGGGGTGGGGGGTGAGGACTTAGGGGTGAGGACGAAGCACTGAGTGCTTAGTGCGATCGATGCCCGAGACAGCGAGCCGCGGCGTCCTCGCCTCGGTGCGGTCAACGTTCAATCGTTCATGCGTCCTCGTTCACGCCCCGTCTTCGGTCGGGCGCTCCGACCCATCGCCCGTCTCGGCTTTCTCCGAACCCCGAGCCGCCTCCTGCACCCGCGATTCCAGCCGCGTGAGTTTCACTAGAAGCGTATCGAACCGCTGCGAAAGGTCCTCGAGGGCCGCGAGCATGGCTTCCTGGTCGTGCTGGGCGTAGAGCTGCGCCTCTTCCAGCCGCTGCAGGCGGGTTTCCACCGATTCGGGTTGCTCGGGTTGCGCAGGTTCCTGGGTCACCCGGCATTGTTGCCGCCCCGTAGCGCTCCGATGCGTGCGACTTCGACGCGCACCGTTCCCCGAGATCGGCTACATTCCCATCATGGAACGGATTCCTACCTGCGTCGCTGTTGCTCTTTCCGCCCTCGCGTTCGCCGCCCCGGCCCTCGCCGACGGGTCCACGCTGGACGCATCGCCCGCCTCGTTCTCGATGACCGGCGCCGCCTCGCGCCTCGCCGCCGAGGACTCCAAGCCCTCCGTCAAGGCCTTCGGCGCCCCCGGCTGGCAAGCCATCACCGTCGGCGCCGGCGTCGCCTTCGGCCGCACCGACAGCCAGTCCGCCACCGACATCAACGGTTCGGTCGCTTGGAACTATTTCCTCGTCCAGGACTTTGAGTTTTCTCTCGAAGGTGCTGGCTGGTACTTCAACCAGCCCGGTGAGGATCAGGGCGGCGGTAGCGCCTCGCTTGCCTTCCGCTGGCATTTCTTCAACAAGAAGTCATGGTCGATCTTCGCCGAGGCCGGTATCGGAGTGCTCGGCGCCGGCGGCGAAGTCCCCACGGGCGGCACCGAGTTCAACTTTCTTCCCCGCGCCGGCGTTGGTTTCACGTATCAGCTTACCGATAGCGGCATTCGCCTCCAGGGCGGCGTCCGCTGGCACCACATCTCAAATGCCCGCATCAATGGCGATTCCAACAACCCCTCACGCGACGGCGTGATGATCTTCACCGGCATCATGTTCCCGTTCTGATTCTGGTGGTTTCCGATAGCACTGGCGTGCTGCCCGTGCGCAACCACGTGAAATCTCGTTCGGGCATTAGCCCGCCTTGCGCAGCGGAACCGGATCCAGCGCCGCCGCGGGCTTGCCCGCCGACAGATCGTTCATGATGACCCGGTTGCGGCCCGACTTCTTCGCCGAGTACACGCACTGGTCCGCCGCCTCGACCCACGCGGCCGCCGTCAGGCCAGCGCCGGTGTTCGAGCCCGCCACGCCCATTGAGACCGTCACCTTCCGCTCGGGATGCCGTGGCCAGACCAGCGACTCGATCGTCGTGCGGATGCGATCGCAAAGCGCCTGGGCGTCGGCCGGGGGCGTTGCAGGCATGATCAGCACGAACTCCTCGCCGCCGTATCGGCATGCGATGTCCGTCTGGCGAATGCTCCGCTGCAGCGTCCGGCCGATGCCCTGCAGCACGGCGTCGCCGGCGGGATGGCCGAACGTGTCGTTGATCGATTTGAAGTGATCGGCGTCGATGAACGCGATCGAGAGCGGCCCGGGGTGCCGCTGCACGCGGGCGACTTCATCCTGCACCCGCTGATCGAAATAAGCTCGGTTCCACAGACCAGTCAGACCATCGATCTGAGCCCGCTGCGAGAGCATCTGCAACAGCGCGTTCATGCGGAGCGCTGCACGGATTCGGACCCGAAGCTCGGTCAGCTCGAAAGGCTTGGTGACAAAGTCGTGGGCACCAAGGTCAAACGCCGCGACTTTGTCCTGCGGGTTTGACATCGCGGACAGAATCACGACCGGGATGTGGTGCGTCGAGCTGTCTTCCTTCAACGTGCGCAGGAACTCGAAGCCGTCCATGCCTGGCATGTCGAGGTCCAGCAAGATGAGCGAGGGACGCTGCTTCGCGACCTCATCGAGTCCGGCCCTTCCCGATTCGGCTGAGACGATCTCAATCTCTTCTTGCTTGAGACGGGCGCGAAGCAGGCGGTGGACGTCGGGCGAATCGTCGACGATCAGCACGCGGCTTCGCGTTCCGGCGGGATTGTCAGCGCTGCTCGTCATCCGAGGTTCCGCATCCGCGTGACTACTCAAAGACTCCAAGGAAGGCCTCGCGACCTTCACCACGTTACCCAGTGTGTCGTCAGAAATGCCGAACACCCTGAGCAGGATTGCGCTGGAATCGTCACGATGCCGTGGCGCGTCGGCACAGACCGACTAGCTCGTCCACCTGCGAGCGCAGGTTCTGCAGCTGGGCGGCGTCAACATCGGACTTCAGCAGCGTCTCGACCTTGGCCGCGCTCTCGCTGATCGGCGAGAACCCATAACCCCCGGCGGCACCCTTCATCTGGTGTGCCAGCCTGCGCAGGTCCGAATACGACGACGTTGCGAGCAGCGACTCGAGAGAGTCGGCTCGGCTGGGCAGCTCCTGAACGAACTCTTGGACGAGCTCGATCATGTCCGGATCGGTTGCAAACTCGCTTCGCAGCGGCGGTTGTGGTACTGGCTGAGACATAGAGCCTCCCGCTGTAACCATCGGGCAGACCAACGATTTCCTACACGATCGTGAACCAATTCCGGGACATTCTCAGACGTATTCTGGTGCGAGCCTGTCTTATTTTGCCCATCTTTACTGCCGTCGACCCGAGGTTTCTTCGTCCTGCCAGTTCTTCAGGTATTCGTTCGTGAGGTCTTCGAGGTCCTTGGCGTTCACTACGCCGTCCCGATTGACGTCGATCGGAGCCTGATTCTGCTTGTAGATGTCGTTGATGTCGAAACCGCCGCTGCGAGTGACATCCAGATCCATCCCGATGTCCACCGTCAGGAGCGTGTGCAGGATCAGTTGATCCGAGTAGTCCACGATGCCATCGCCGTTGAGGTCGTAAAGGTGCAGCACGCCGGTCAGGACTTGGCGACCGTTGATGCACTGCAGAAGAGCGTCAAGGCTCCGTTGGTCGACCACGCCGTCCTCGCCGAAGCGAAACTTCGAGAACTCGGCTTTGAACGCCGTCCAGTCGCTGTCGTTGATCACGTTGTCGGCGTTGTAGTCCAGCCGCCGGTTGGAGTTGCCGACCGCGAGCGGCGAGCCGCTGTAGATCGATCGGAAGTACTGCCAATCGACGGCGTCGATCCAGCCGTCCTCATTGAAGTCGCCGCGCTGCTGGGTGGCCGCATTGAGAATCCAGTTGCGGATGTCGGCACGCATGGCCGGATTGTTGTTGAGAGTGGGGGCGTCGAACCAGCACCAGTCCTCGATGCCGCGCAGTCGCGCGGTATTGAGCTGGTCGAGGATCGGCGGGCGGGTCTGGTTCGTCAGGTTCGCCAGCCCGGCGACGATGCGTTTGCCCGGGAGCGCTGTCTGCGCGCGACCGAGGTCCGTGTCGATCGCGCTCGTGCTCGTGAAGTACGACATCACGAAGTACAGCTCCGCCGCGTTGCTCGTGCCCCAGGCTGGCAGGTCGATCATCTTGCTGGTGTGCGTTGCACCGTTCCAATCGGCGAACGCGACGGCGCTGAAGACGGGCCGCGTGCTGACCCCGTCGACCGCGTTTCGGATCTGCACCAGGGCCTGCGTCACGTTGTTTCGGTTCCAGCTCAGCCACTGCGTGTCGTACGTCGATCCGCTGGTGTTCGATGTCGTCCGCGGGTCACGACCGAACTGCTGCTGGAACGCGCCGACGGCCCATGCGTCGTACGACCACGGTGCCCATCCGTTCGTCGCGAGCGGAAAGAAGTGATAGTCAGCTTGAATGCCGAATAAGCCCTTGTAGTTGGTCGTCAGCCGCGTGAAGTAGTCGTTCAGAGCCGAGCGCACACCCGGATTGCCGAGGTTCACGAACCGCTGGTTCGCGAGGTCGCCCGTGATCGTGACGGCCGGGTCGCGGTTGTCCACGACGAAGCCCGGATTCGCGGCGAGGAACGCCGAAGGATTGGTGCCGAAGTCGAGATATCCCGTTTCGCACCACGCATGAATGCGAATGCCGTAGCGTGCCGCGAGCGTGATTGCGCTTTGCAGGTAGTCCGTCGTGAACCGTGCCGGGAAGTCCGGATCGTTGTTTCTTCCCGTGTCCTTGCCCCAGTAGAGCGTCTCGAGGAACACATCGGTGATCCCCGCCTGCGCCAGCGACGAGATGGTGGTCAGGAACCCATCCGTCGACGGCGTCGAGGTCGCGGTGCCCCCGCCCGGCGGGCGCAGCCACGCCCCGCGGATCGGCCGCGTGGTGCGATACACCGCGTTCGCCGGCAACAAGACCACCCCCAGGTGATTCGCTACCGCGCGGAACGATCCGCCGCTGGGGGAGTTCTGCACCACCGTGCCGTTGTCGAGCGTCGCCGAGAAACTCGTGCTCCCGCCGCCGTCGAGATTGATCGCACGCCACGCCCCGATCGAGATCATGTACGACCCGAGCTCCGACAGGTTGATGCCCGACGAGGTCCCGCCGACATCGAACGTCACCATGTACAGCGTCGTGCCCGCCTGGTTGATGCCCACCGCGGTGCGTGCGGTGCGCGTCGTCGGCTGCACCCGCGCCGTGGCGCCGTTGTTCACGCCGTTGATCACCAGCATGGTGCCCGGGTCGGTGTCGGTGTTGCTCGGCCCCACGCCCGCGACCGCGTCGAAGATACTCGGGTCCGCCGCGGTGATGTAATCGATCTTCGCCAGCTTGTTGCGATCGAACGTGATCGCCGGATCAGGGAACGAGCCGAACTGGCGCACCGGCGAGATGACGTTGCCGTTGATTGCCGAGAGCCCGATGATGTCGCCCACGGTGCTCGACACCGTGCCGTAGAAGTTTGCGTTGATCGCAACGCGAGCGCCCGTGTTTGTCCGGAATGTCGGCGCTGTCATCAACAGCGAGTCGCCGCCGGACGCCGTCAGCGACGGCGGCGTGGTCACGATCCGCACCCGCGGGTTCGTGAGGTCAACCACCGCTTGCCAGCCGCGTGCTGTGGAACCGCCGCCCAAGTTGCGGCTGATCTGCGTGATCGTCAGCTGTGCCGATGCTGCCGACGCGAGCGTGCCAGCCGCCGCAACCAAGACCACGGGCCTCCACCAGCAACTGCCTTGGAACGAACACGCCATGAATCTTGTCTCCGTGCTTTTCCCGATATCTGTTTGTATCGGAAGCCCGCCGACGGAGCAAGGAGAAACCGCGGACATTCGCAGCCATTCCGCTGCGATTCCGCCGTTTCTTCGTGATCAAGCATGTCCGTGAACTACTCGGACAGCAGTGATATTCCGGTCATCTCTGTCGGTTTCGCAAGCCCCATGATCGCGAGCGCCGTCGGCATGATGTCCGCCAGTCGCCCACGCTTGGCACGGACCTCGGGCTTGAACCAACCCGCCGCGTCCTGGTCGCCGCGGAGCGTCTTGCCCTTGAACCGATCGCCCACCACGATCAATGGCACGTCGTACGTCGTGTGCGCCGTGTGCGGCGCCTTGGTCTCGGGATCGAACATCTGCTCACTGTTGCCGTGGTCGGCGGTGACGATCAGCGACCCGCCCTTGGCCAGTGTCGCATCGACCAACGTGCCCACGCACGCGTCGACCGTCTCGCAAGCCTTGATCGCCGCGGGCAGGCTGCCGGTGTGCCCGACCATGTCGGCGTTGGCGAAGTTGACGACGATCAGTTCGTCGCAGTCGGGCGCTGCGATCCGGCGCAGCACCGCGTCACGGATCTCTTCCGCCGACATCTCCGGCTTCATGTCGTACGTCTTTACCTTCGGGCTGGGCGGGTTCTCCCGCGTCTCGCCCGGGAACGGCTCCTCGCGGTAGTCGTTGAAGAAGAAGGTGACGTGCGGGTACTTCTCCGTCTCGGCGCAGCGGAACTGGTGCAGGTTGTTCGCCTTGCCGGTCTGCTTGCTGATCCATTCGCCCGCGATGTTCACCATCCGCGGCGGCTTGGGGAACGCCACCGCCGAGACGAACGGCGTCAACGCCTCCCAGTAGTCCGTCATCGTCACATAGAACAAATCCAGCTTCGTACCGCGATCAAACCCGTTCTTCCCCGAGTCCGGCGAGGGTTTTACTTTCGCCCACTTGTCATCCGGGAAGACGAACGCGGCGGAGATCTCGCGGGGGCGGTCACCCCGATAGTTGAAGAAGATGACGCTGTCGCCGCTCTTGATCCGCGAGGCGGCGATCTGATCGGGGGAGCCGATCGCGGTGGGGGTGACGAACTCGTCGCCCCTGAGCGTCTCACCCGAAGGGTTGTCGTAATAGTGCTGAATCGCCGCGGTAGCGGTGGGGGAGGCCTCCTTGACTCCTCGCCCTGTCAGGCAATCAAACGCGATCTGCACCCGCTCCCAGCGGTGGTCGCGGTCCATCGCGTAGTAGCGACCCATCACGCTCGCGACGCGCCCCACGCCGAGCTGCCTGCACTTCTCTTCCACCGCCTTGGTGAACCCCAGCCCCGTGAAGGGTCCGGTGTCGCGTCCGTCGGTGAACATGTGCAGGAAGACCCGCGACCCGTCGAACCCCAGCGCCTTCGCCGCCGCCAGAATCGCGTACAGATGTTCGAGCAGCCCGTGCACCCCCGCGTCGGAGTTGATGCCGAGCAGGTGCAGGTTGCTTTTCTTCTGCTTGGCGTGCGCCACCGCTGCCGCGATCGCCTTGTTGGTGTGGAGCCCCGTCGTGCACGCCTTGGTCATCACCAGCGATTCCTGCGGCACCACCCTTCCCGCCCCGATGTTCTGGTGCCCGACCTCGCTGTTGCCCATCGTCCCGTCGGGCAGACCCACGTCCTCGCCGCTGGTCTTGATGAGCGTCCACGGATACTCGCGCATCAGCCGATCCGCGACCGGGGTCTTGGCGAGCTTGACGGCGTTGAAGGAATCGTGCGACGGGTTCGGGTTCATGCCCCAGCCGTCACGGATGATCAGAACAAGAGGAAAGCTGCTCATACCCGCAGGGTACGCGCGAACAAAAGAAAAGCCGCGGGGCTCGGAGCCCCGCGGATCAGGTTGCGGATGGATTGTCAGCGGCTCAGTTCGCCAGCCACGCCAGCACTTCCTCGAAGTTCATGGCCTTCCCCGGCTCGCGGTTCTGGGCCCACTTCACCTTCGCCACGCCGTCGGCCGACTGGCCGATCACCACCGTCCCGCGCTGCGAGACGTTCAGGTCCTTCCAGTACAGCCCGAACGCCTTGCACACCTCGCGGTGCATGTCGGCCAGCAGCGTCTGCTTCAGGCCCAACTGCTTGGCCCACTCGGCCTGTACCGCGAACGAATCGCACGATACGCCGATGACCTGCGAGCCCTTGCTCGACCACTTCGCCATCTCGTCGCTCACACACTTCATCTCCGTGCTGCACACGCTGGTGAACGCCAGCGGGTAGAAGCACAGCACGACATCGCCCTTCTTCACGGCGTCGCTCAGGGTCCAGTCATTGCGGTTCTGGTCCTTGAGCGTGAAGTTCGGGGCGGTTTCGCCGACAGCGAGAGGCTTTTCGCGGGGCGTCAGGGTGGTGGACATCGGAGCTCCAGTGAAAGGGTGGGGGGGCCGGGGTAGCAATCAACGCCCACGCCGGGCGGCGTGGCGGGAGCCGCTGCACATGATCGCGAGCGGCGCGATATGCTATTCCCACGCGGCGGAGCCGCAGCGTTCGATTCCCGGACGCGACGTTCCCACGACGCAGGCAGGAGGCCGACATGGCACGCCCCAAATCGACACCATCGTCCGCAAAGGGCAATAAGCACGGCAAGCCGACCGCCACCGCCACGACCAAGCCCGCCGCCAAGGGCGCCGTGAAGCTTGCCGCCAAATCAGGCTCTCGGCCGATGTCCAAGCCGGCCGCGAAGGCTCTCTCGAAGCCCACGGCCAAGACCAGTTCGAAGCGGGCAGCCAACGCCGAACGCCCGGCGGTGGTCGTGAAGGTCACACAGATGTCGAGCAAGACCGCCGCCAAGCCGACCGGCAAGGCCGCAACTCGGAACGCCGACCAGAAGACCGTGGCGCGGGCATCTGCGAAAGCTCGGGTTGCCGAATTCGATGAGCCGTTGGATGCATTGGAACTGGACACTGAAAGTCTGGACGTCGCAGATCTCGACTCCGAAAGCCTCGAAGCCGACACGCCCGAAAACCCCGTCGCGATCGCGGCAAACACCGCCTCGCCCACCCGAATCGCTGCGTTGGCGAACCCCATGCCCACCTCCCGCGCTCCACAGCGTCGGGAGCCCGTCGCCGTGACACCGGTCGCACCCATCATGTCCACCCCCCGCGCCCTGCCCGAGACGCTCGTCGAGCGTTACGAACTCGTCAAGTCCCGCATCGCCGCCGCGGCCAAGCGCAGCGGCCGCCGCGCCGAGGACATCCTCCTGGTCGCCGTCACCAAGTACGCCACGCCCGAGCAGGTGCGTGAGTTACTCGCCCTGGGTCACCGCGATCTGGGCGAAAACCGCGTGCAGCACCTGTTGCAGCAGGCCGCGATGGTGGAGGAGTACCAGGCACGCCTCAAGACGCTGCCCGCGACTCGCAAGGCCGCCGCCGACGCCGCTGCCACGCTGTTTGACGCAGTTCCGGGAAAGCCCGGCATCCCCGATCTCGCCAGCACCAACGCCCGCTGGCACATGATCGGGCATCTGCAGCGGAACAAGGCCAAGAAGATTGTCGAACTGGTGCGCCTCACCCACTCGGTCGATTCGCTCCGAGTCGCCGAGGAACTCCAGACCCTTGCGCTCAAGAAAGACCGCGTGATCGATGTTCTGATCCAGGTCAACTGCTCGGGCGAGGATCAGAAGTTCGGCTGCCCCATCCCCGCGACCATCCCGCTCGCCGAGCAGATCGGGTCGATGATCAATGTTCGTGTCCGCGGACTCATGACCATGGCGGCCTACAGCGACAACCCGGAGGACGCCCGGGCAACCTTCGGACGCTGCCGCGAGATGTTCGAGGAGCTCAAGGGGAGCGGCGTCGTCGAAGGACCTGTCAACATCCTTTCCATGGGAATGACCGGCGATTTCGAGGTCGCCATCGAAGAGGGTGCAAACTGCATCCGCATCGGATCCGCGATCTTCGGCGAGCCCCCCGCGACCGCGACGGACGAGGCGGAGAGCGATGAGGAGTAAGGCGATCATCGCATCGGCGTGCCTGCTTTTCGCCGCGCCGCTCGCGGCGGCGCAAGTCGGCCCGCAGATTCCGACGGCACCCGTCACCACGAGCGACGAGGTTCAGACGCGACTGGAAGCGCTCGTGCAGGCGTATCGCCAGGGGCCGACGCGGGAATCGGTGTCGATTCGTGTGAAGAATGATCGCGGCCAGACGTCGCAATCCACGGTGCAGGTCGCCGTCGATCCCGGGTCGCCGACGCGGCTGCGGATGGAACTGGGGCGTCTCGTGGTGACCGCCACGGGGCCGATTGTTCACGCCACCATCAAGAGCGACCAGGGCCGCTACTGCGAGTTCACACTGCCGGACGGCCCGCTCAAGAGCGGGCTCGAGAAGCTCTTTCCGAAGCTTGCCCTGCCGCAACTGGTGCTCGCCGATCCCGGGGTTGCGAGCGACAAGCTGGCTGATCTGGGCTTGGACCCGCGGGGCGTGAGCGATGTGCGATGGCGCAGCAGCCGTGTGGAGCGAGGCACGGGTCGGATCGTGCTCGAAGGCGATATCTCCGGCGGAACGATCAAGCTCGGTATCGATCGGACCACGAACCGCCTTCGCACTGCTGAAGTGATTCTGGATGAAGGTCCGGTGCGGTCGATCGATGTGTCGTGCCGGGCGATGGACGCCGGCGAGCCGCAGGGTTGGGCGGTCGATGTGACGGGACGCACGAAGGTCGACGCGCTCAGCGATCTCCAGGGCGATGGCGAGGTGATCCGGGTGGGCCACGCTCTGCCCAAGACGCTGATTTTCTACACGACCGGCGGCTCGCGCTGGGAGGAGCAGAGCGACCAGTTCAGCTCTGTGCTCATTCTCACGCGATTCAACGTCAAGCCGATGCGTGACGCCGACCTTGAAGCTCGCGATGCCGCGTTTCGCGACGCTCGGCGCGTGGTCCTGCCTTCGGTGCGGCTGCGAGACCAACTGCTCGTCGGGTCGGACGGGCGCTATAGCGCTCGCTGCGTGCCCGTGATCGACGACGCAGACATGACCGTGAATATGGCCGCGTTGCTCTTTCGCGTGTTCGACAGCGAAGACAACGTCGCGGTCCCGGACAGACGCAACGAGACCGTTCTGCTCGCTGAGTCTTCCGGCGATTTCGACCCGGTTCTCGCCGGAGGCCTGGCATCGGCCGTCGTGGTTGACAAGGAACGCGTGGTTCGCGGCATCGTGACGCTCGACGACCCGAACGCTGCCGAGAAGCGTGTACGCGAGATCCTCGACGAAATCAGCAAGAAGTAGCCGGTCGGGCCGCTCTGCGTGAAATCCAAAGAAAACGCCCGCGTGCGAAACGCGGGCGTCGAAGGGTGGACTGTGTGTGCGGACTTAGCTCGCTTGCGCCCGGGGGTGCGAGCGGTTGAAGGCGTCCTGCATGCGCTGCGCGGTGAGGTGCGTGTAGACCTGCGTCGTGGAGAGCGACTGGTGGCCCAGGAGCTCCTGCACGCTGCGGAGGTCGGCGCCGTTGTCCAGAAGGTGGGTCGCGAAGCTGTGCCGCAGCGTGTGCGGGCTGATGGTCGGATCAAGGCCGACCTGCTTGAGGTACTTGTCCAGCTTGCGGCGGACCGAGCGGCTGCTCAGGCGGCCGCCGTGCTTGTTGATGAACAGCGGACGCAGCTTGCGGTCCTGGCTCCAGCACTGGGCGAAGCGAGGATCGTTCTTGACGAGCTCGGCGTAGCGGTTGATGGCGTTGATGGCGTGGCTGCCGAGAGGAACGATGCGTTCCTTCTTGCCCTTGCCACGGACATGCAGCGCCTCGCCGGCGATGTCGAGATCTTCGAGCTCAAGCCCGATCAGCTCGCTGACGCGTAGGCCGGTCGAGTACAGCGTCTCGAGCATCGCGCGGTCGCGACGGCCCAGCACGTCGTTGTCGTCCGGAGCGGCCAGCAACTTCTCGATCTGCTCGATCGAGATCGCCTTCGGAAGCCGCTTGCCCTGACGGGGCGTGCGGATAAGCGTCATCGGGTTGGCCGCGGCCAGCGCCTTGCGGTCGGCCCACTTGTAGAACGAACGCAGCGTGGCGATCTTGCGCGCCATCGTCGCGGCCGAGTACTGGTTCTCGCCAAGGTGGGCGAGGAAGCCGCGGATCACGTCGGCCGACGCCTGGCAGACGGCGTCGGTCAGCGTCGCGGGGGCGAAGCCGTTGCCGGCCATCGTCGGGCGCTTGCCGCCGCGGGCGTCCTCGGCGTACTTGTTGGTCGCCGACTTCTCGTGCGACTCGTCGGGCTTGATCTTGAACTCGGCGGCCAGGTACTCCATGTACTGGCGCAGATCGGCGCCGTAGCAACGAGCCGTGTACGGGCTGAAATGGCGCTCGTCGCCCAGGTACCGAGTGAACATGTCAACGATCGGAAGGGTGAACATCGGCAACTCTCCGGGCCGCTCAAGCCTGATCCCGTAACCACGGCACCAGGCGCTCTCGGCGGATAACACACGTCGCGAGACGACCGCTAGACCCTTCAATCGGTTCTCGCCCCCACCGGCTGAACGCCGGCCGCAAGGAAGAACGCAAGTCTTGTCGGACCAGCGTGTTGCTCGGATGTTTATACGCGTCCGAAGCCCTTCCGGTTTTCTCGGACTATGGCATTTTGTGCCTGAAAGCCTTATCAGAAAAGGCTTTATGAAAAATTTCGACTGGTCCGAATCGGTTATTCGTCTCGCGTTTGGGGGCTGGCAGAGGCCGCGGCTGGCGTCGCGGTGGCCTTCGAGGGGGCAGTGCCCCGGAGGGGTGCGGAGGTCGCTACACGCACTGTTTCCGCCTGCATGAGGGCGTCGATGGTCCGGTAGGCCGCGAACTCCGAGAACAGATCCACACTCTTGAGGTAGCGCCGCCAGCCGTTGGCAGAGACGGCTTCGGAGCGTCCTTCGGCGAACGTGCGTACGTCCATCTGCACGGCCTGGTTCTTGCCGTCAAAGAGCTCGGAGACCGCCGAGGCCGGCTCTCCGGCGTTGGGGGGCGGAGCGATTTCGGTCGCACTGCTCTGCACGGCTCGTGGGTCGACGGTGGGGCCGGGCGTGAAGTTCCCGCTCTGCATCACAGCCGTTCGTGGCACCAGGGCGAGGGCGAGCCCCAGCTTGGGGTCGTAGGGCTCGTAGGTTGTGATCGTGCCGACGACGAGCGCATCAACGCCAAGGGCGTCGGCGAGCTTTCTCGCGTCGCCGGGGGTCTGTACCAGCGGCATTTTGAGGGCCCGCATCGTCTCGATCGTGCGGTTCATGGGCACGGCACGCACGCCCTTGACCTGCTCGACGGCTTCGACGACGCGGTCGCTGATCGCCAGCGCGTCGACCGTGCTGGTCGCCGATTCGTTGCGGAGGGGAGCGACCGCCCACAGCAATTCGCCGCGCGATGTGTCGTACGGCGCGAGCGTCGAGCGAGGTGTGGCGAGTTCGGGCTTGGAGGCGCAGCCCGCGCAGGCGACCCAAGCGGACAGGGCGGCGAGCGCGAAGGCGTGAACGCAAAAACGGCGATTGGTAACAGCACGTGACACGACCGGATCCTCCAGTCCGCACGCGGCCGATGCGATCCGGCCCGGCGTGCAAAGAACAACGCTCGGGATTCCTTCCCGAGCGTTGCGTCTATCGGCTGGATTTCAGGCGGATCACGACTTTCCCCGCCGAACGTCGTCCGGTCGGATCACTTCTGCTCTGCAGGCTGCTCGGCTTCCTCGGCCGCGGCCTGGGCCGGGGCGTCGTTCGCGGCCGACGCGTGTTCGACGCCGGTCGAGCCGCCGCACGCCAGTACCGCGTTGTTCACGTCCATCGTCCAGACGTTTCCGCGTCCGGCGCGATCGCTGAAGAAGACCATGCGGTTGTTCGCGCCCCAATGAGGCATGAGCGCGACGGCGTTGCCGTCGGTCAGCTTGACGCGGGCCGAGCCGTCCACCGCGGCCATCCACAGATCGCTCTGGGTCGGGCGCGACTGGTTGATCTCGACGCGGCCTTCCGGAGCGGGCACTTCGGCGTAGGCGATGAACTTGCCGTCGGGTGACCATGTCGGGTTGATCAGGGCCGAGCCGCCGCTGGTGGCGATGGCCATGGCGTTGCTGGTCACGCCGTCCTTGAAGTCGATGGTCCAGACGCCGAAGGTGCGGGCGCCGCGCTCACGCGGGAGCTGGAAGAGAATGCGGTCGGCGCCGTTCTCGCCGGTGCCAGCGATGGGGCACCACTCGGGCAGCAGGCCGTAGCCAACGAAGTGCGACGCGCTGGGGTTCGAGGCGTCGGTGACCCACATTTCCCACCGGTGCGAGACTTCGCCCAGGCGGCTGAAGACCAGGTGCTTTCCGTCCGGCGACCACGAGGGGTGCAGATCGTGCGCGCCGGTCGAGGTGACCTGCACCGGCCGGCCGCCGGTGATCGGCATCACGTAGATGTTCCACGAGCCGCTGCGGTTGCTGGCGAAAGCGACCTTCTTGCCGTCGGGGCTGACGGCGGGCATCACGTCGTCGGCAGGGTCGCTGGTGAGCTGGGTGACGACGCTGCCCTTGACGGGCTTGGCGTAGATGTCGCTGGTGGCGCGGTACTGCGTGCTGGCGAAGATCATCTTCTCGCCGTCGGGCGTGAGGGCCGGATCGAAGTCCTCGCCTTCCTGGGCGAAGGAAACCTGCGACAGGCCGTCGACGCTGGCCGGGCCGGTTTCGTCGAAGCGATCACGCTTGGCAATGACGGGCATCGGCGCAAGTCGGCGTTCGGGGATCGCCGGCAAGGCTTCGGCGATCGGGGCGGGCGCGATCGCGGACTCGTTCGCCACGACTTCGGGCTCCGCCGTCGCGACATCGCCGGACGTCTGGAACGCACGGCTGGTCTCGCTGGAGGCTTGCTGGTGCTTGGCGGCGGTCTCGGGCTGGTCCGCGGAACGCTCGGCGTAGGTGCCCGAGGTGCCGCAGGCGCCGAGGCCGAGGACGGTGCCAGCAAGGACGAAACGAGCGAGGGCGGCGTGCATGGTCGATCTCCGTTGAAGCAGCGCGGCGGGTGCCGGTGCTGAGTCGAAGGGGCATCGACCGGTAACCCCGGTGAGTTGAGTGAGAGTGCGATCAACGGCCGAGAACGGCGGTTGCGGAGCCGGGAAGGCCCCATGCCCTCGCCCCCAGGCCACGTTCGCGTGGAGCGCAGCAATAGAAAAGGCCCGCCATGGGGCGGGCCTTTCGAGGGCTTCTGTCGCTGTCAGCGAGCGTACTCGCCGAACGTCTGGATTACTCCATGATGTTCGGGCAGAGCAGGTCGTTGTAGGCGCCGGCGAAGGTCACGAAGTCGGAGTCGTCGACGAGGCCGTCGCCGTTGACGTCGCCCAGAGCCCAGCGGCTGGGGGCGATGAGGTCGTTGTAGGCGGACGCGAAGAGAACGAAGTCGGAATCGTCCACGAAGGTGTCGTTGTTGAAGTCAGCAGGGCAGGACTCGAAGGCGAGGACCCACTGCTTGCCGGGGATGGTGTCGAAGTTGACCGCGCTGGCGACGCCGACGTTGCTGCCCGCGGGCAGGTCGCCGTAGCTGGCCGGGAGTTCGCCGAAGACCTGGTTGGTGATGGTGAACCCGCCGACGGTCTCGATGAAGCCAGCGATCTTGATGTCGCTGACGCCGTCGTAGCCGAGCTCGGCGAGGTCGATGGACCACTCGAGGCCGGAGTTGACAGCGAGGACGTCTTCCTCGGTGAAGGCCGCGCCGCCGACGGCGGTCTGACCGCCGAGGTTCGACTGATCCATGCGCATCAGGATGATGCCGCCCGCGGGCTTGGCCGCGGCGGGGTTGCCGGGGATGCTGTTGCAGGGCTCACCGACGTACTCGGCCATGAACTTGTGGCTGGCGTAGGGGGGGAAGTTGCCTTCGAGGTCGGTGCGGGTGCCGTCCTGCTCCTGGATGCCGATGAACGGCTCGGTGACGCCGCCCGGGTAGCCCTGGAGGCCGTTGTACTTGATCACGTCGTAGATCTGGCCCTGGGGGTTCGGGTTGGTCTTGTTGCCGCCGTCGAAGGTGCCGTAGTCGATCACCGCGCCGCAGACGGTCGCGCGGCCGTTGGTGCGCAGCATCTGGGCGTGCGAGAAGTTGTCGACGTTGCCGCCGTTCTTGTAGTCAAGGAAGTAGGTGGGGCTGAAGTCGGCGTCGAAGGTGAGGCCCGGGTTGGTGCCGGTGCCGTCGCCGCCGTGGCCGTTGAGGTAGCCGAAGTCGGCGTTGGTGTTGTCGTTGCGGATGCGGTTCTGGCCGAGTTCTTCGCCGCCGGGGGTCATGAAGCCGCCGACGTCGATGAAGAAGAGGGCGCCGGAGTAGTCGGTCTTGACGTTGCCCGAGGTGAAGAGGTACAGGCGCTTGTTGATCTTGTCAACGTAGCTGTACAGGGCGCCGAGCTCGGAGCCGTTGGACACGTCGGCATTGCCCGTGGGGGGCGGGCAGAAGGGGGGGACGCCGAGGATGTTGGAGTTGTTGATGGTGCCGAGGATGGCCGGAGCGCCGACCTCGCCGCCGGCGAGGACGCCGTTCGATGCCGCGCCCGACGAGCCGCAGTACTGGGCGATGCCCGGGACCGTGCCGTCGGCGCTGGTGAGCTTGGCGTAATCGACAAAGAACTGGAACGGCACGTTGCCGCAGTTCACGCCGATCCAGTAGCTGGCCTTGAAGTCGCTGTCGAACGTGAGGCCGTTGCCGGTGCCGTCGTCGCCCATGCGGTTGAGGCGGCCGTCGGTGCCGCCGATCAGCGGGTTGTCGCCGCGGAGCTTGTTCTGACCGGTGGCGTCGTTGACGTCAAAGAAGATCTCGAGGCGGTTGCCGTTGCTCTCGAGGTTGCCGGCGAAGAAGAGATACAGCACGCCGCCGGCGACGCGGGAGTAGCCGCGATCGAGTTCGGAGCCACCGGCGCCGTCCACGGTGCCCTGGGTGGCATCACCGAAGCCGGTGCGGGCGCCCTGCTGGAAGCGGGCGGACCAGCCGCTGGCGTCGCGGGTGCCGTCGATCACCGGCGCGGTGCCGGCGCCAGCGAGGTTGACGGTGAAGTACTGCTTGCCGGCGGCGCGGACATCGGACTCGATGTTGATCGCGCGGGTCTCGCCGAAGTTGGCGGGCTGAGCGAGCTCACCGGCGGCGCCGACGAGCGAGGTGCCGGACCACTGGTTGGAGGCGAAGCCGCCGTCCTGGTTGTTGATGAAGGCGGTGATCTTGATGGTGCCGGTGGGGTTGCCCAGGGCCGACAGCGGGATCGCGAGCTCGACGCCCGTGAGCACGTTGGCGAGGTTCACGCCGCCGATCGTGTTCTTGTCGCAGCTCAGCGTGGCGTTATCGCCGGCGTTGGTGGGGATCGTGTTGACCCAGCGCGGGTTGCCGTATTCGGCCTTCTTCTGACCGGTGATGGCCAGCGGCTGCGCGACGGCGAGGCCGGCAAAGGCCGACAGAACTAGGGCCGAAGCGATTTGACATTGACGCATTTGAGAATTCTCCCTCGTTCGAGAAACGCTGTGAAACACCGAAGCCCTCCCACCAACCGAACCCGGAGTTTCGGCGGGCAGGGGCGCAAACGCGCACGGCGTGCCGTCCGGGCACGCCAAAGCTCTTGTTACAAGATACCACGGAGCTGATGAAAATCGCACGGACTGTGCGCGCAAACTCGGAAGATTTCACGATTTTCGCAGCAGGAAACCGGTTCCAACGTCCGCTTTCAGTTCTCGATACCGAGTCTCAGTCAACCCCGAGGGATTTCCCCGGCGAAGGCGAATCGATCCGTTGCGCCCAACCCAATTCCTTCGGCGAGCTGCCGAACGAGTGGCCTCAGGCGGCCGTTTCGCGTTCCGATCGCCTCTTCCGCGATCTTTCTGACATCCGGCATTTGGCCTCCCACATTCTGCGTTTCCGCTTGACGCGACCTTCACTTTGTCGATAGGTTGTCGGACGGGAACGCAGCCTCGGTGATTCTGCGGCGTACAACTTCTGGGCGTTACAGAATCGGTGAGAATGCGTTACAGTGGAGTGGGTAAGGTTTCGGGCTGAGGTTGGAGTGGTGGTCGGAGACGGTGGGGCAGTGGGGCGGTGGGGGGGATTGAGAGCGGCGGCGTTCTGCCGTGCTCTCCAGCGCTCGCGGCCGGGGCTGCGGGTGAGAAAGAGTTGTCGCCCGGCCAATCGCCGGTGCCGTGCTGCAAGGACGTGCTTCATGCGAACCAACAACACACAAGCCAACGACCGCTCCGCCAACTCGAACGTGTGGTTCGCGCCGCGCCGCGGATTCACGCTGATCGAACTGCTGGTCGTGATCGCGATCATCGCGCTGCTGATCGGAATTCTGTTGCCGGCGCTGGGGAAGGCACGGAACTCGGCGCGGTCGCTCAAGTGTCTCACGAACGTGCGATCCGTCGGCACGTCGATGCTCCTCTACGCGAATGAGAACAAGTCTTGGTATCCGACGCCGCCGCTTGCTTCGAACGCCGCGGGGGAGAAGGCGCTCGATGTCAAGAGGCCTTACACCGTTGGTGGGAAGACGTTCTACACCGCCGACCGCTGGTCGCAGCAGGCTCGCTATGGCGGCGTTGCCGGGCTCTTTAGCCTGCGGCAGGCGGGAAACGGTGATCCCGCGAGTCCGGCGGACAAGTGGTGGGGCTATCGCAATCCGCTCGACCCGGCAATGGGGCCATACACATACGCTGACAAGAGGACCCAGGCCCTGATGCCAAAGTACCTTGACGGCTTCGGCGCGTTGCTCTGTCCGTCGGACCGTTTGGATCGGTTCTATGGCTACAACAAAGGCTCCAGCAACATGAATGCGCCGGCTTACAAGGCCGCGGCGGAGACGGAGCCCGGCGAGGCGACGCAGCAGTGGCAGGTTGAAGTGCAGCCGCGAATCCCCGGCACGCAGCGAGACATCGTCTCATACAACATCAGCTACCTCTATTTCGCAGGCTTGCGGTCGGACGATCCGGACGTGATCTTTGCCGTGCCGTTCTGGGGCGACGAAACCAACGGGCCCGACAACGGAACGTCCGCGTGGTATTCCGGTGGCACCGTAACGGGCAAGACCGCGGCCGGAGATAACGTGACTTCCGGCTCGACGGCGGCTGGAGCCCAGTCGTCGCAGTACTACGGCCGCGTCGACAATCACGGTCGTGATGGGGCAAACTTTGTATTCACGGACGGTCACGGCGAGTTCGTGACCGCGAGCGTGAACTTGACCTTCTTCACAACCACGACCGGCAACAAGAGCATTAACGCGGTCAATCCGAGCCGAAGCAGCTTCCTCCAGACCATCGATTGAATTCCGTGCAACACGTCCTCGGACCCGGTACAGTCATCCCGTGACTTCCTCGACCCCCTCCGGTCCGGTTGCCCGGCCGTCTCTGCTCAAGCGATTGCTTTCGGCCCAGGAATCCGGGCTCATCTTTGTCATTCTGCTCCTGGGCCTCGCCCTCACCTTCTTCGGCGGCACCAAGCCCGCCCAGGTGAAGTTCGCTCTGCCGCAGGACGCAGTTGTGTCCAGCGAGGGCGGGACGCTCGCGATCACCTTCCCGAGCGGCGCGGCGGCGGGAACGGACTTTGCCTCCACGCTCGGCGCGTCGCTTCCGGCGTCGGCTGAGAGCGCGAACCTCAAGATCATCGTGGGCGGGCAGACGACGGGCCTGAGCAGCGCTCGGACCCCCCGCGTGCTTGACGGCCCGCCGCGGGAGTTGATGGTCTCGCGCGAAGAAAGCAAGTTCCTCAACACCGAAAATCTGATCCTGCTGGCGACGCAGGCGAGTTTCATCGCCGTGATGGCCGTGGGGATGACCGCGGTGATCGTCTTGGGCGGCATCGATCTTTCTGTCGGCTCGATCTACGGCCTGGCGGCTGTGATCGGCGCGGGCGCCCTGCAGACGCTGCAGCGCAAGTACCTCGGCCTCGATGTGGACGCGATGGTCCCCAGCGAAGGCGGGGCTCCGCTGTGGCTGAGTTTGCCCATCGGTGTCGGCGTGTGCATGCTCGTTGGTGCGGCGTGCGGCGCGTTCAGTGGCAGTCTCATCGTCGGGCTCCGCGTGCACCCGTTCATCATCACGCTCGGCATGATGGCCGTGCTTTCGGGCATTGTGTTCGTGCGGACGCAGGGGCAATCGATCACCGGCTTCCCGGAGAGCTTCACCAAGGGCTTCATGAAGCTGCAGACGGGGAACGTGTACCCGATTCCGATGATCATCATGGTGGTGATCATGCTGGCAGGGATGTTTGCGCTCAGCCGCCTGGTGATCGGGCGGCGGGTCTTCGCGATCGGCGGGAACGAGACCGCGGCTTACTACGCGGGCATTCCCGTCGGCCGCGTCAAGATCATCGTCTTTACCTGCTGCGGCGCCCTCGCGGGCTTGTCGGCGGCGATGTACCTCGGCTACTACGGTGCTGCCGCCCCGGGTGCGGGTCAGGGCTACGAACTCAGCGTCATTGCGGCGGCTGTCATCGGCGGGGCGTCGCTCTCGGGCGGCAAGGGCTCGGCGTTCGGTGCCGTGCTGGGCGCGCTCTTGGTCCAGATGATCAACAACGGCATGCTGGTGCTCGAGATCGATCAGGCGTACACCCAGATCGTGATGGGCGCGGCGATCGTGGCGGCGGTGGTGCTGGACCAGACCAAGGCACGTTTCACGAAGGTGGGGCGGTAGGGCAGGGCTGCAAAAGCTCAAAGCGGAAAAGCTCAAGGCAGCAAGTTCCGAGCGACCACGGGGAACGACCCGTGACGCGGTGCATCTTTTTCTGTGTCAGTCCGAATACAGACTCGAGATGATCGGGAGCGACGGGCACGGCATGCCTTGATTTGAGCTTTGCCGATTTGAGCTTTGAGCTTTTCCCCCAGCCCCCCAACGATCCCGAATCACACTGCACGGAGGGACTCATGCGCACTCTCGTCTCGCGTCGCGTTCTCGGTTCGGCCCTTGGGTTGGTTCTGGCGAGCGGGCTGGCCTTTGCCGGCGACCGCATCGGCTCGATCGAGATTCGGGGCAAGCCGCACAACCAGCCCCCGGCTTCGGCGCTCTTCGGCGGCAAGCACTCCGCGACGCTCCGCGATTACGTCGAGGCAATCGACGCCGCCGCGACCAATGAGGACGTGGGCACGGTGCTGGTGCGACTGAAGGATGCGCAGCTGAGCATGAGCCAGACGGAAGAACTCGGCGCGGCGATCAAGCGTGTGCGGGCGGGCGGCAAGAAGGTCTCGGTCTTCAGCGAGGGCTACGCCGCGACCGACCTGATGCTGGCTTCGTACGCGGACAACGCGGTCATCCAGAGCGGCGGCGCGGTGTCGCTGCCGGGCATGCACATGGAGGAGATGTTCCTCGCCGACACGCTGGCATGGGCGGGCCTGAAGGCCGACATGGTGCAGGTCGGCGACTACAAGGGCGCCAACGAGCAGATGACCCGCAGCGCCCCGAGCAAGGCGTGGGATGAGAACATCAACCAGTTGCTGGACAGCCTCTACGCGAACCAGCGTGCCGCGCTCAAGAGCGGGCGGAACATGGACGACGCGAAGCTCGACGAGGCGATGAAGGCGGCGTGGATGGCCAACGGCGACGACGCTGTAAAGACGGGCCTGGTGGATTCGCAGATCGATCTGCCGCTGCTGCACGACACGGTCGCGAAGCAGGCGGGCCTGTCCGAGACGCGGATCACGAACCTGACCAAGTCCGACACCGAGATTGATCTGGAGTCGGCGAACCCGTTCACGCTGCTCTCGCAGATCATGAAGCCCCAGCAGCAGACGATCACCGGCGAGACGATCGCGATCCTGCACATCGACGGCACGATCGTGGACGGCGACTCGAAGTCGGGCTTCAGCGGCGACAAGAGCGTCGGCAGCCGCACCGTGCGCAATGCCATCGAGGACATCCTCGACGAAAGCCTGATCAAGGGTGTGATCGTGCGGGTGAACTCGCCGGGCGGCTCGGCGATCGCCAGCGAGATCATGTGGCAGGGCCTGAAGCGGCTTGCCGCGAAGAAGCCGGTGTGGATCAGTGTCGGTGATATGGCGGCGAGCGGCGGGTACTACGTGCTCTCCGCAGGGTCGCGGGTGTACGTGAATCCGTCGAGCATCGTCGGCAGCATCGGCGTGGTCGGCGGCAAGATCAGCATGGGCGGGCTGTACGAGAAGCTGAAGGTGCACACCGTCAGCCGCTCGCGCGGACCGATGGCCAGCATGTTCGATTCCTCCAGCCCGTGGAACGACGAAGAACTGAAGACGGTCAAGAACAAGATGACCGAGACGTTCGACCTCTTCAAGAAGCGCGTCGCCGAGGGACGCCACGGGATCGATCTGGCGAAGACGGCGGGCGGCTGGCTGTTCGCGGGGCAGAAGGCGATCGACCTGAAGATGGCCGACCGTCTGGGCGGCCTGCACGAGGCCATTGCGGACATGAAGAAGGAACTGAACCTCGAAGACGCCGCGGTCGCGGACTACCCGCCCGCCCCGTCGCTGGGCGACGTGCTCGAGGACATGTTCGGCGGCCAGGCCGCGGCTCCGCTGAGTTTCGCGGCACCGATGGCCACCGAGGCCCAGCTCGCCAGCGCCGGTCGCCTGCTCTTCGGCGACGCGACGTGGCAGCAGCTCGCGCAGTCGGCCAATGGCCTGCTGCAGCTCCGCAAGGAGCCGGTGCTGCTGATGCACCCGGGGGTGTTGGTGATCCGCTGACGCGGAAGACGCTGGGAAAGGGCCAAAGGGCCAAATGGCCAAAGGGCCAAATTGCGTGACTTGGAATCGCTGCGTTGATTTCGCGCTTTGGCTATTTGGCCATTTGGAGCTTTTGCCTTGAACTTCCGCACCCTCGGCCGCACCAACATCCGTGTCTCTGAAATCGGCTTCGGCTGCTGGACCATGGGCGGGCCGAACTGGTCCTCGTCCAACGGCCAGCCCATCGGCTGGGCCGACGTCAGCGAAGACGAGGTCGTCGCTGGCATCAAGGTCGGGCTGGACGCGGGTGTGAACCACTGGGACAACGCCGACGTCTACGGCAACGGCAAGGCCGAGCGTCTGCTCGCCAAGTGCTTCAAGAAACTCGGCGTCAAGCCGGGTTCGCAGGTCATCGCGACCAAGGTCGGCCACTTCGCCGGCACCGCGCCGCACGCGTTCGAGCCGCGGCAGATCCGCAACCAGTGCGAGCAGTCGCTGCGCAATCTTGGTGTCGATGCGATTGACATCTACTACTTCCACCACGGCACGTATGTCGGCCCCGGCTACGACGGCCAGCCGCACGATTACCTGCAAGAAGCCGCCGCGACCATGCACACGCTCGTGAAGGAAGGCAAGGTGCGAGCGGTCGGCCAGAGCGCGTACAGCGACGAGGACTTCGAGCGGGCGATTCCCGTGCTGAAGCCCGACGTGCTGCAGAGCAAGGCCAACATGCGCTACGACCCGTTCATCCGCCCCGGGAGCAAAGTGCAGGCGCTGATGAAGCAGTATGGCTGCACGTTTGTGGCGTTCGGTCCGCTCGACCAGGGCATCCTGCTCGACAAGTTCGACCCTGAGAACCCGCCCAAGTTCGCCGAGGGCGACTACCGCAATCAGCGGAAGGACATGCTGCCGGAGTCGCTGCGGACGCTCAAGCCCAAGATGCAGCAGTTGAAGGACCGCTTCGGCCCGACGACGGAAGCGCTCGCCTCGGCAGCGTGCCGCTTCGTGCTCGGGCACGACCACGTGTGCAGCACGATCCCGGGCTTCCGAAACGCCCGTCAGGCGGCGTGCAACCTCAAGGCCGCGAGCGACCCGGCGATGAGCGATGCGGATATCGAGTTCTGCCGCCGGCTGTTTGCTTGAGCGCGGCGTGCGACGCTGGAGAGAACGCGGAGTGGCGGAGAGGGCGGAGTTTCGCGGAGAGGAAATTCGGGAAGAACAGATCGAACCAATTGCTGGCTTCGAGGCGATGTCGCTGAGAGGCCGGTTGAAGTGGGATTAAACAGGCGTGCCATGAAGCAGCATGCCTTGAACCCACTCTCACCTCCGCGTCACTCCGCCTCCTCCGCTTCTCCGCGTTCTCTCCCGATCTCAGGATGAACTCACCGCTTGCGACGGCTCGCGATCAGGCCCGCCGCGCCCAGAACCATGAGTGCGCCCGGTGCCGGGACCTGCGGGTTTTCCTTCGGGTCCTTGGAAGTTTCCTTCTTGGGCTGCAGAGCGTCGGTCGGATCGGTGCCGTCTTCGCGGCTGTTGTCGGTGGCGGGCATGAGGCCGAAGTTGTTGGTGGCGAAGGGCGAACGAGCGATGGGCGAGTTGTCGGAGTTGTAGGCGTAGGGGGTGAACGCGCCGCCGCCGCCGGCCATGGCGCCCGAGTCGGGGACGAGGGCGAGGACGACATTGCTGAGGCCCCACACAGCGGAGTCGCCCTGTTCGGGCAAGCCGCGGGCGAAGAACTCGATGCGCACATCGTCGGTGCCCTGGCTGTCGGCGCTGGGTGGGCGGTCGAAGCGGAACATCAGGCGGTAGACGGTGGCGGTTTTGCCGTCGTTGGTGCGGAAGGTCTCGACGGCCTGGTAACCGGCCTCGAAGCTCGCCTTGCCGACCGCATCGGGATACGCCTGCACGTTGCCCGGCTTGGTGGCGAAGTTGGTCTCCATCAGCGTTGCGCCGTCGACGACGCGGACGCCCCAGACCTGCGGCGAGGGAGCCGAGTTGCCCTCCCAGTTGCCGAGCGCGAGTACGTCGCACTGCAGGACGTACGCGCCCGACTTGGGGGCCTTGTTCACGGTGAGCGTGGTCGAGCCGTTGCCGATGGTGCCGAGGAAGCGACGGCCCTCGGGAGTGGTGCGCACCTCGCCGTACGACCACTCGTCACGGATCGACTTCTGGAAGTCCGACTCAAAGTCCGAGCGGTAGATGACGCGAGCGGCCTGGTCGGCGGTGCCGCGCTGGACGACGATGACGCGATCAGAGTCCGAGACCTGGAGCACCTCGTCGATCATGCGAACGGTGAACGCGGACGGACCGCTGTTCCAAGGCATGGCGAGATCGAAGTTGAGCCGCGGGCTGTTGGCCGCGGTCAGCAGCGTGACGCCGGGGAGCATGCCCGAGAAGTTGGCCTTGTTCAGCACATCGACGCGGCGGGTCAACGTGGGCATCTGCACGCCCTTGCCGTCGCGGAGGCTGATGCGATGGGAGAGATCGGCGGCGGCGAGCGAAGCGAGGCTCGCGAGCGCACCGACAGCGGCGACGGCGTGACGCCGTCCATTTCCAGTCTTGGAAAACATGTGCCCTTTCCCCTTCCGTTCAGCCCGGCGAACTCAACGTCCTACGAGTCGTGTCTGCCGTGCTGAGTGAGAATCCCTTCTCTCTCTCCAACTATGCCCTGCGTCTACGGAGTTGCCACGGTTCCGCAATCCCCGCGGCATGATCCAAGTTGGTGGACGCTTCCCAAACGGCACACGCGTCACGGGCGAACCTGAAAGCCCTTTCAGCGGCTGATATTTCAGGACCTGCGATTCCTGCATGGTTCTGTGGGGGTTTCCGCTTTCGTGGGTGGAGGGATCGAAGGAACACCCGCCGCCCGTGCGACTGCGGTGAAGCGAGTATCACGCGGCGACATTGGCGAGCCATGCTCGCCCGCGCCGATACTCTCGGCTGCGGTGATCAAGCCTCACACCAGTTCCGGAACGAGCGATGACGTACACGATGGTGCGACCGGCGGCGTTGCGCTTCCGGTGAGCGATCGCGTCGGCGTCGGTTCGCACGTTCCTGCGCTCGACGGCATCCGCGGGCTGGCGATCCTGCTTGTGATGGTCTTTCACATGAACCTGATCGCTGGCGTGCACAAGGTGGACGCCGCCGCGAAGTTCATCTCGTCGGCCGGCTGGACGGGCGTGGACTTGTTCTTCGTGCTCTCGGGCTTCCTGATCACCGGGATCCTGCTCGACACCAAGCACGGCGAGGGCTACTTCCGTCTCTTCTACGCCCGGCGTGCTCTGCGCATCTTCCCGCTCTACTACGCGGTCGTCGCGTTCTCGCTGATCGTGCTGCCTGCCGTCGCGGCTCACTTGCCGCCGATGGCACAGACGAAACTCGATCGCTTCGGCACCATCGGCAACGACGCGTGGATGTACTGGGCGTATCTGTCGAACTTCGCAATCGCCAGCGCCGAGAAGTTCCGCCACGGCATCCTCGACATCTCCTGGTCGCTCGCGATCGAGGAGCAGTTCTATCTTGTCTGGCCTGCGGTGGTGTACTTTCTGTCCCGCGAGCGCCTCATTTATGCGTGTATCGGGGCGGTGTTCTTCGCGATCGGGTTCCGGTGCTGGCTGGTGTGGAACGGAGCGCACCCGATCGCGGTGCACCTGCTCACGCCCAGCCGGATCGATGCGCTAGCAGTGGGGGCGTTCATCGCGGCCGTCTCCCGCGGGCCGGGCGGGTTTGAACTGCTGTGCCGCTACGGGCGAACGGTCGGCGTTGTCGCCTTCGCCGCCGTGACCGCGGCGTTCGCGTACCGCTTCGTCACCAACACCGGCCGGCCCGGTGAAGAAGGCTTTGCGAGCGCCAACCTGCCGGAGATCCAGACCGTCGGCCTGACGCTCATCGCCGTCGCCTTCGGCGGGCTGCTCGTGCATGTGCTGGCGCTGACGCGCTCGGCGGAGCCGGCGAAGCACAGGTTGGTCCGGTTCTTTGAATCCCCGTTGCTGCGGTCCTTCGGCAAGTACTCGTACGCGATGTACCTCTTCCACCTGCCCGTCCGTGCCCTCATCCGCGACACGGTCTTCGGCAAGGATCTGAAGTGGATCGCGAACTCTCAGATCGGGATGCAGATCGCGTTCACGAGCATTTCGATCGCGGTGACGTTCGCACTCGCCTGGGTGTCGTGGAACCTGTTCGAGAAGCGATGCCTCGCGCTCAAAAAGTACGTCGAGTACCAGCGGCGTTGAAGTGGTGCCGCCTTAGTTCGCCGCCACCAAGCCAGCCCCCGGCTTCCCGCTCACGCGGCTCGACAGCCACTCCATCGCGAAGTTCATGTTGACGCCGGCGTCGATCGCTCGCTCGGCCTCGCGCACCGACTCGATGACGCGGATCGAACGCTCCGCGTCTGTCGGCGTGCGCCGTATCTGGCGTCGCGAGCGTTCGGAGATCACGCGAAAGAGCAGGTCGGCCCCGGTGCGGTTGGCGGCGTCCTTGCTCGCCTGTTTTTCCTTCTCGACAACTGCCGCGGCCCAGTCATCCACGAGCTTGGCCATCATTGGTCCGAGTTCGACGCTGTACTTGCCGGCATCCGCCGCGGCGAGCATCGGTTCGAGCGTCCGCGACCAGTTCGCCAGCCCGCCCGCGTGCGCTCGCTGGAACTCTCCCGGCGAGCCCGCCGCGAACGAGTGCAGGAAACCAAGATCGTCTTCCTCGATCGGCGGGTCGATCGCCTTCTTCGCCTGATCGAGCCACACCCGCATCGGCCCTTCCATCAGCGGCACGAACGCCACCTGCTGCGAACGACTCCGGATCGTGGTCAGCAATCGATCGGGGTTCGTCGTCACCAGGATGATCACCGTCCCCGCAGGCGGCTCTTCGAGCGTCTTGAGGATCGCGTTCTGCGTCGGCGCGTTGGTGGGCGAGCGATCGAGCAGCTCGGCCTCGTCGATGATGAAGACCTTGCTCGCGCGCCCGCCGGGCATCGCGGGGGCGAGGGCCGCGGGCTCGAGCAGATGGGTGTCGATCACGTCCTTGGGGATCGTGATGAGTTTGCGATCACGGACCTGAGCGTCCTCGCTGTAGCGGGCGAGCTCTTTGGTGATGATGTGCAGGTCCGGGTGCGTGCCGGCGCGGAGCAGGCGTTGCACCTCGGATTCGTCGTCGACCGTGGGCACGCCGTCCTTGCCGACTTTCGCGGTCGGATCCAGAATCGTGGCGGCGAAGGCCAGTGCCGTCGTGAACTTCCCAACGCCCGCCGGTCCGTGGAAGATCCACGCGTGGTGCACGCGCTCCGAGCGGACCGCATCGCCCAGGACCTTGATCGCGCGGTCCTGCCCGAGGATCGCGGTGAACGGCACCGGGATCGGGTGCTGCGGCGACGCCGCCCGCGCGGCCTCGGCCGCGGCGGCCGCGAGAGGCGAATCGTCCGCGCCCTTGGATCGAGATTTGGCAGGCTTCTTGGCCACGAGCCCAGAGTATGCGATTCCGATGCCTTTGGTGTACGGCCAGTTGCCCGGGTGCCGGGGCATGGCGGCGTTGAGCCAAGCCGTGCGAAAGCGTCCGTGACGCAAGCCCACGCACTGCATGGCCCAAGGCGGCCAAGCAGTGGCACCCAACGCAGCGCCGATGGCGTTCGAACAAATGCGTACCATCGTGCATGACCACCGCGCTGAGCACGGCTACGACCGAGTTTGAGAAGAAAGACCGCTGCGCCGACCTATCCCATCGGCCCCGTGTCCTCCTCGGCAAGATGGGCCTCGACGGCCACGACCGCGGCGTCAAGGTCATCGCCCGCGCCCTCCGCGACTCCGGCGTCCACGTCATCTACAGCGGCCTGTGGCAGACCCCCAAGTCCCTCGCCATCTCCGCCCGCGACGAAGACTGCGACGTCATCTGCGCCTCGATGATGAGCAACAGCCACCTCGTCCTGGGCCCCAAACTCATCGGCGCGCTCAAGGATGTCGGCCGCCCGGAACTGCCCGTCTACATGGGCGGCATCCTGCCTCAGGAAGACCTGCCCACCCTCGCCGCCGCCGGCGTTGCCAAGTGCTTCACCACCGGCACCGGCCTCATCGATATCGTCAACGCGGTGCGTGACGCGACCAAGGCCAAGGCCGCGGCACTCACATCGACGACCCACGCGACGGCCCAACTCGCCCGCGACATCTCGCAGGTGCACGACGGCAAGGGCCTGCGTGCGACTGCTCGCCGCCGCAAGCCCAAGCGTGTGATCGGCATCACCGGTTCACCCGGCGCGGGCAAGAGCACGCTGGTGGCCCAGCTCGTCGGCGAGTTCACCCGCCGCTCCAAGGCGGGCGACGCCGCCTGTTCCGGCCGCTGCGCGGTGGTCGCCTTCGACCCCATGAGCCCGATCACCAGCGGCGCCCTCCTCGGCGATCGCCTCCGCGTCGACTTCAACAGCCTCGACGAGGCGGTCTATTACCGCTCGCTCGCGATCAGCGGCGAGGATTACCACGCCCTCCCCGAGATCATCGAACTCATCGGCGGCGCGCACGAGCCCAACACCCCCGCCTGTTTCGACACCGTCTTTGTCGAGACCGTCGGCGCGGGCCAGAACGAGACCCGCATCCGCCAGCACGTCGCCCGCACCGCCGTGGTGCTCACGCCCGGCATGGGTGACGCGGTGCAGATGGACAAGGCCGGCATCCTCGAGATCGCCGACATCTTCGTCTGCAACAAGGCCGACCATCCGGGCGAGAACGAACTGGTCCGCGACCTCAAGGACATCGCCGGCAAGCGGCCCATCGTCGAGACCATCGCCACCCGCGGCCAGGGCATTCCGGAACTGCTCGACGCGTTGCTCGGGTGAGGAGGGGCTTTACCACGAGAGGCACAGAGACACAGAGGGGAAAGCAGAAGAACAAACGGGTCTTCAGGGCATCAGGTCAATGTGGGTGGGGGACGATGGCAACTGACCCCGTTCCCTCCCCCCTCCAAGTGAATCCTCTCTGTGCCTCTGCGTCTCTGTGGTGAGTCCCATCTTGCACCCGATTCCAAGACCTGATATGCTCCCCCCGCCCAAGGACGGGCACGCGAGAACGCGCATGAGCGACATGGACGTCAGCGACAACCACGAACAGCCCACCGACACCGCAGCGGCAGCCTCCGAACCGACCGCTGGCGAAGCCGCCGCCCTCGCTCCGGAGATTCTGACCCTCCGCGGGCATCTCGAAGCGTTGCTCCTGTCGATCGACCGCCCCCTCGCCGCCGAGAAGGCCGCCCGGGCGCTGGGCCTGATCCCCGAAGACAAGCCCGAGGAGAAGCCCGAGCCCGCCGCGACCAGCGACACCGACGCCCCCGTCGAAGAGTCGCCCGCGAAGAAGCGTGCCAGCGCCCGCCGCTCCGCCGTCATCGAGTCCGCCGAGCGGATCATCGAGCAGCTCGTGGCCTCGCTCAACGAGGCGTACGAGACCACTGGCCGGGCCTTCCGAATCGAGCGTGTCGCTGGCGGTCTGCGGGTGATGACCCAGCCCGCCTTCGCGCCCACGCTGGCCCGTTTCCACAAGGACCGCCAGCAGACGCGGCTCTCCAAGGCCGGCGTCGAGACGCTTGCCATCATCGCCTACCGCCAGCCCATCACCCGCGCGGAACTCGAATCCATCCGCGGCGTCTCCTGCGGCGAGGTCCTCAAGTCCCTGCTCGACCGCCGCCTCGTCGGCATCAAGGGCCGCGCCGAGGAGCTCGGCCGCCCGCTGCTCTACGGCACGACCAAGCAGTTCCTCGACCACTTCGGGCTCGCCACCACCGCCGACCTGCCCAGCCCGGAGGAACTCCGGGCCAGCCTGTGAGGTCACGGAGCTGCGGGGTGTGAAGGCCAAGATCGCGGCGTGCGAGGGTTCTTCACAGCCGCGGGCCTATTGCCACCGATAGACAGAGAGGTTTGGGGCGAATTGGAGCACGCATGAAGACCTTCGCACGCGTTTTGTCCGTGATCTCTGTTGGTACCGTCTCTGCTCTACTGATCGGCTGCGGCACCGGCGCGCCGGACATCACAGGGCGAGTGATCTCCGGACCAAGTTCGATCGTCATGGCCGCCGACCCGAAGGACCCGCGAATGTCTCAGGACGGCATCGCGTCGACCAACATCGTCGTGCGGAAGTACGCGGGCGAGGGGTCCACGGGCCCGATCATCGCCAGCGGCGTCTCGACCGAAAAGGGCGAGTTCCGTGTGCCGCTGACGGACATCGATGCCCAGAAGTTCGAGATGGTGCTGACCGCGACCACGCCAGACAAACGGATCAGCCGCGGGCGATTTTTTATGCAGGCGGGGAGGCCCATCTTGGTCGTCGTCCGCGATACCCAGTGATGCCATGAGTGTGCGGCGGCACGATTGACCGCGACAGTCCGCACAGACGCGAACCGCGGAGTCCGAGAATTATTCTCAATGGTCGCTGCGTGAACCATGTGTCGACAGTGTCCGATGCTTCTGAACCCGGCCCTCTTTGGCCCAGTCAGGAGACTCGGAATGCCCGCAAGCCGCTCTCGCACCGAACGCTGGCGTGATTCGCTGCAGCAGATCCAGGACCGCAACGGCGGGATGGAGTTCACCATCGCCCGGCCGGGCCTCGACCCGCACTCGACCGCCGGCGACCTGCTCTGGCGGGTCCGCATCGTGAGGCAGAACGACGCTGAGTTGGTGCTCGAAGCCCCAACCGCCATGGGCAGCACGATTCACCTCAACGCGGATGTGGAAGTTGTGTGCATCTTCTCGGTGGGGCAGAACCGCTGGATGTTCAAATCCAAGACGCTGGGCATGACCACCTCGGCCGGCCCCGGCCGTCAACTCATGCCCGCTGTCCGCATCGCCATGCCCGCCGACGTCGAGCGCTGTCAGCGCCGGGCGTACATGCGTGTTTCCACCGCCGAGGTGCGGCCAATCACCGTTGAGTGCTTCCCGCTCATCGATCCCGCGTCCGCCGTCGAGGCCGAGCGGGCGAGCCGCGACGCCATCCTGAACGCCGGTCGCGAATCGTCCGCCATGCCCAACGTGGGCCCCAGCTTCACCGCCACCTTGGTCAACATCGGCGGCGGCGGCGTGGGCCTCATGGTTCCCCGCGATCAATCCCGCGGCGTCGATCGCTCCAAGTTCATCTGGACCCGACTCGACCTCCGCCCCGAACTCGCCGCGCCGCTGGCGGTCACCGGACGCATTGTCCATACGCACCTGAACCATGAGCAGGACGTCTATCTCGGCGTCTCGTTCGAGTTCGCCTTCCACGCGGCCCACAAGCCGTTCGTCGGCGAAGTGCTCGTCAAGTACGCCGAGGGCTTGGCGAATCAGCAGTTCGCGAACCGCAAGGCGGCTTAGCCACGGTTCCAGGTGCCACGAGTTGACCGGCGCGGCAGTCAACTCGTGCGAGGATTTCGGTCTTGAGCAGCTTCGCACGGATCGTTCCAGAGCGACCAAGCCTGGATACCAAAAGCAAGCCCATCGTGACTCAATGAAAAACGCCCCGCATCGCGGGGCGTTTGTTCTTTCGTGTCGCATTTACCTTGACGGATTCAAGTCTTACGAGAACGTCCACTGCTTGTAGTACTTCTTGTGCGGGTTGCCGAAGCGGTAGGGCCCGACGCGCATGTCGATCTGGCCCTCGTTGGTCTTGACGTTGACCTTGTTGGTGCCGCGGTTCAGCACGCCCTTGAACGAGCCGGGCTTATGCACGCTGTGCTCGAGCTGGCCTGTCCACGCCGAGATGTTCGCCAGCATGCCGTTACCGCTGAGGAGCTCGATCGTGCCGGCGGTTCCGGTGGGGAAGATGAGATCGATGTTGCCGCTCGCGGTGGAGATGGACACCGGTGCGGTGACGGGCTTGCCCGCTTCGAACTTCACGGCGCCACCAGGCAGTCCGGCGCCGCCGTTGTCGATCTGAACCGCGCCGGAGACCCCGCGCACGTCGACAAGACCTTCGGAGTTCTTGATCCGCACGCCGTCGCATGAGGGAAGGACGACAATGACCTGCACCCAGTGGTCCTTGATTTCGGGCGTGCGCTCGGTCGGGCGGACCGTCAGGACAGCGCGGCCGTCGGTCTCAGTGATCGCCGCGGTGACCCAGAGATTGCCGTCGTAGTTTGCTGTCGGCTCGCCGGTCCGGGACCCGCCGCGGGCGATCACCCGAGGCTGGGTTTCCTCGTTGTCAACATACACGAGCACCGAGCCGCGGGGGTTCTCGACGTCGAGGGCGACCGAAGGCGAACGTTCAAGTGCGTCGAGCCCCGTCACGGTGACAGGCGGTGCCGACTTGCAGCCGCCCAGGCCACTGAGACCGATCAAGCACGCGGCAGCGACGAGCCGTGCCGCGATGGAAGTTCTGAAAGCCGATGTCATGCGTCGAAACTCCGTGTGTGGACCACCTGATACGGTGGAAGGGGGGCCGTGCGTGTGTGGGGAAGGGGTGGGGAAAGGGTGGGGGACTTGGTTGGGTGCTCTCAGGATCGGCCGCGGCCGAGGTCTGGCCGCAGTTTCGGCCGAAGCGGCCGCCGTCTTGCGAGTCCAAATGGGCTCGGGCACAATTCCTGAACACGACCGCCCTGTTTGAGGTAAGATACGCCGAACCGGGCACGGGCCCGGACAAAGTACGACTGAAAGTTTGGGAACTCGTTTTCGACCAGGGACATCCGCAGACTGACACGAGAGTTGGAGTTTCGAGCGTTGTTCGTCCGCCGCTGAGGCGTCGCGAGCGACCGACACCCGAGCCAAGTTCGACCGCGGCACAGCCGTTGTTCGGGCGATAGGCGAAGGAGCGGACGCACCCGCACGCCGCACGCGACGGATTTTCCGGGGCAGGATTGGGAAACCCATCGGCAAGGACGCATGGCTTCACGCAACGACCAAGTTCAAGCCGGTGAGTAGTCGATCAACGCAGCGATCCGCTCGCGCCAGTGTGCCGCACGTTCCGGTCGATCCCTGAAAGGGGGATCGCCCGTGGCTCTCTTCGCATCCACCGCACCGCTCACGCTGGCCCTGGAAGGCCCGGCGCTCATCGGCTCCATCGCCGGGGCGGCCGTCGTCGCCCTCGTCATCGGCTTCGCGATCGCGCGCGTCCTCGGGGCCTCCGCCCTGTCGGCCGCCAAGGCCAAGGTCGGCGAGACCGTCGCTCGGGCCGAACAGGAAGCCCGCATCGCCGCCGAGAAGATCCGCGTCGACGCCGAGAAGCAACTGCTCGAGCGGAAGTCCGCGATCGAGAAGGAGATCGAAGGCGAGCGTGACGAGCTCCGCGAGGCTGAGCGCCGCCTCCAGAAGCGTGAAGACGCCTTTGACCGCAAGGAAGAATCCTTCACTCAGAAGGAACAGGCCGTCACGCGCCAGGCCGAGTCGCTCAAAGCCCGCGAGCAGAACATGCAGGCCCGGGAGTCCGAACTCGACCGGATCATCAAGGAGCAGAAGGACAAGCTGTTCCAGCTGACCGGCCTCTCGCCTGAGCAGGCCCGGGCCGAGCTCCTTTTGAAGGTCGAGGAAGACTCCCGCCACGAGGTCTCCAAGGTCGTTCGCAAGATCACCGAGACCGCCGAGAGCGAGGCCCGCGAGAAGGCCCGCGAGATCACCCTCATGGCGGTGCAGCGCTACGCCACCGAGCACACCTCGGACGCCACCGTGCGCACCGTCGCGATCCCCTCCGACGACATGAAGGGCCGCATCATCGGGCGCGAGGGTCGCAACATCCGCGCCATCGAAAAAGCCACCGGCGCCGACATCATCGTCGACGACACGCCGGGAGTCATCGTCGTCTCCTGCTTCGATAAGATCCGCCAAGCCACTGCCGTTGAATCACTCGAGCGACTTATCGCCGACGGACGCATGCACCCGACCCGCATCGAGGAAGTCGTTGAGAAGGTCAAGAGCGAGATCAACGAGAAGGTCATCAAGTTCGGTCGCGACGGCGTGCTCGAAGCCAACCTCCGCGGCATCCACCCCAAAGTCAGCGAAGCCATGGGCAAGCTCGCCTACCGCACGTCCTACGGCCAGAACGTCCTGCGCCACTCCATCGAGGTCGCGTACCTCTGCCAGATCATCGCCGATCAGCTCGGCCTTGACGGCACCATCGCCCGCCGCTGCGGCTTCCTCCATGACATCGGCAAAGCGATGGACCACGAGATGGAGGGCGGCCACCCCAAGATCGGTATGGACTTCGCCCGCCAGTACGGGGAGAAAGAACCCGTCCTCAACGCCATCGGCGGCCACCACGCCGACATCCCCTCGACCAGCTTCTACACGCCCATCGTCATGGCCGCCGACGCCGTCTCCTCCGCCCGCCCCGGCGCCCGCCGCGAGAGCATGGAGAAGTACGTCCAACGCCTCAACGAACTGCAGGACATCGCCATGGGCTTCCGTGGCGTCAACGAGGCCCACGCCATCCAAGCTGGCCGCGAGGTCCGGGTCATGGTTGACGCGAACCGCGTCAACGACGACGAGGCGTTCCTGATCGCCCACAAGATCGCCAAACGCGTCAGCGAAGAGATGACCTTTCCCGGCGAGATCAAGGTCACCGTCCTCCGCGAGACCCGCGCCATCGAGGTCGCACGCTGATCCATTCCGTTTCCGTCTCGCTCATGCGGCCGCTCGACGCGGCCCACCAGCCGCACCACACGCACCGAGAATCCCCAATGCCCATCAACGTCGATCAGGTCCTCAGCCGCTTGGAGTCGCAGGAGAAGCAGCAGATCCAGGAATTGATGGACTGGCTGCGCATTCCGAGCATCAGCACCGATCCGGCGTATCGCTCGCACTGCCGCCGCGCCGCGCAGTGGGCCTCAGACCACTTGACGGCCAGCGGCTTTACCTCGGCCCTCCGTGAGACTGGCACGCAGGCCAACCCCGGGCATCCGATCGTGCTGGCCCACGCGCCGGGCGATCCGTCGTACAAGGGGCCACATGTTCTCTTCTACGGTCACTACGACGTGCAGCCGGTGGACCCGCTCGACCTCTGGGAGTCTCCGCCGTTCGAGCCGAAGCTCATCGAGACCGGAACCGCCGGCGGCCCCGGTCCTCGCATCGTCGCCCGCGGCGCGGTCGACGACAAAGGTCAGGTCATGATGTTCCTCTCCGCGATGCGGGCGTGGAAGGAGATCGCTGGCCTGGCGGCGGGCGGCGTGAAGATGACCGTCCTGCTCGAAGGCGAAGAAGAGTCGGGCAGCGTCAATCTCGACGCGTTCCTCGATGCCAACAAAGCCGAACTGTCCAAATGCACCGTCTGCCTGATCTCTGACACCGGCATGCTCGGCCGCGGGCGGCCGGCCATCACCTACGGCGTGCGCGGGCTGGCGTACACCGAGGTCGTGCTCCACGCCGCGAATCAGGATCTGCACTCCGGCCTTTGGGGCGGCCGTTGTCCGAACCCGATCAGCGAGTTGACGAAAGTGCTGGCTCAGCTCTGGGACAAGGACCGCAAGGTCACGATCCCCGGTTTCTACGATCGCGTCCGCCCGATCACGCAAGGCGAGCGCGAAGCGTGGAAAAACCTCAACATCGACGCCGCCGAGAGCCTGAGCAAGATCGGCCTCGGCCCCGAGGCCAACGTCGGCGAGACCGGCTATTCCGCGACTGAACGCGAATGGGCACGCCCCACGGCGGAGATCAACGGCATCATCGGCGGCTACACCGGCAAGGGCGCCAAGACCGTCATCCCCGCGTACGCCAGCGCCAAGGTGAGCTTCCGTCTCGTCGCCGATCAGGACCCGGTGCAGGTCACCGAGGCGTTCTTCAAGTGGTGCCAGGACCGCACGCCCGCGGGCTGCCGCTGGGAACTCATCGACCATCACGGCGGTCACCCCGCGACGGTGCGGACCGACTCGAAAGAACTCTCCGCGGCGGTTCGGGCGATCGATCGGGCTACAGGCCGCAAGGCCCAGTTGATCAAGAGCGGCGGCTCGATCCCCGTCGCCGGCTCGCTCAAGAGCAAGCTCGGCGTCGAGACCATCTTCATGGGCTTCGGGCTGGAGGACGACCGCGTCCACTCGCCCAACGAGAAGTTCGAACTCGAATGCCTTCGCCTGGGTACGCGGAGCCACGCGATGTTCATTGATGAGTTGAAAAGGCTCTGAGCACGCGGCTCGGAGCGGTCTAGTGCTTCGCGCGCTGGGCCGGCGCGTGCGGTTTGGCCGCGTCCTTGGCGGTGGCCCGGGCGGTGGCTGTGGCGTTGGTTGGGCTGAGCTCCACCTCGCCTGATTGGGCGGCTTCCTGCAGCGCCCGGAGCTTGGCGTAGTACTGGGTCCGCAATCGAGCCACGTTGACCTGCAGGTCGTGGATGTACGACTGGTTGCGGATCACCGAGGCGAGGGTATAGAGCATCGCCAGGACGCCCGCGAGCGAAAGGGCCACGACGACGATCCAAGAGTTGCCCAGAACCTCGGCCATGACACCGAGAATCGGATCAGGACGTTGCCAACTTTCGCCGGATGCTTCAGGTTCGGTGCGAATCGTGCGAACCGCGCGGCTTGGCTCGACGCATCGTCCCCGGCGACCCTTTAGAATGCTGCAACCATGGCACGGACGCGACAGATCGGGGTGGCACGGGCGGTACAGGTTTCCGGGCGGTTCGCCGGGCTCCGGATGGCGTGGCTGTTCGCGATCGCCCTGTGGGTTCTCGGCGGTCTTGTGGCGCCCGCGCAGGCCCAGAACGCCATTCCTGATGAGGTTCGCATCGACGTCGGCGAGTTCGGCGTCGGGAACATCGCCCGCGCTGGCGACTGGTGCGGCCTGCGACTCAAACTTACCGACTCGGCTTCGAAGCAACGCGAGGTTCTGGTCGGTGTGGCTTTGGACGATGCCGACAAAGACAAGGCGGTCTACTCGCGGCTGCTGACGCTCAATCCGGGTGTCGCGCAGGACGCTTGGTTCTACTTCCGGCTGCCCTTCTGGTTCCCTCCCGGCGAGGCGGTGCTCGTCCAGGTCAACGAGCCGATCAGCGACGACTCGGTGGCGGTGGGCGCGAGGCCGGGGCGGCTGCTTGCCCGAAAACTGGTGACCAGCACTGGCCGGATCGCCGAGCCCAGCCGCGGACTCTTCGCGATCATCGGCACCAATGAAATGGGCCTGCGTCAGTACGCGGCACAGGCGGGAGCGGGACAGCCGTGGCCCGCGCTAGGTCATGAAGTGACCGACTCTGCCAGCGGGATCGCGGTCCGGTCGCTTCCCGATCGATGGCTGGCGTGGGCGCCTTTCGAGGCCGTGTTCTGGGGCGACTCGCCGGGCGGATCGGAAGCCGATGTGAGTCAGCTCCGAGGCGAACGAACACGCGCACTCAAGGAGTGGGTGCAGCGGGGGGGACACCTCATCATCGTCCTGCCCCCGACCGGACAGGCGTGGACCAACGCCGCGACCAATGAGATTCTCGACATCCTTCCGGCGGTGAATATCGCGCGACGTGAGGGTGTGGACCTGGCCGAGTATCGCCCGCTGATCGTGCGATCACCCGATGCGCCGCTGCCTCGATCGGCGGTGGTGCACACGTTCGAGCCCAAGGCCGACGCGGCTCCCAGCGAGGCGATGCGAATTCTGAACGGTCCGAAGGGAGACTGCGTGGTCGTCCGGCGGCTCGTGGGAACGGGCGCGGTGACGCTCGTCGGGCTGGACTTCTCGTCACGATTGCTCAGTCAGGGCGGTTCGCTCGATGCGGACGTATTCTGGCACCGCGTGCTCGGCCGGCGCGGAATTCTCGCGCCGGAGACCAAAGACGTTGTGCCGCGTAGCCAGAACGAGGCATACGTCGATCGCGTGATCGCCTCACAGGTGTCCAAACGCGGCACCGCGGCGACGGGATTGTTCCTCGGTGTTCTGCTCTTTGTGCTGTACTGGGTCGTCGCCGGACCGGTCGGCTTCGCGGCCCTCAAGGCTCGCAACGCACAGCGGCTTGCGTGGGTCGCGTTCGTTGGAATCGCGCTCGTCTTCACCGGCATCGCCTTCGGAGCGGCGACGTGGTTTCGGCCGACGAAGTTCGAAGCCACGCATCTCACGGTGCTCGATCACGTTTATGGGCAGCGCATCCAGCGGGCCCGATCGTGGATGGCGCTGATGCTCCCGCGTGACGGCACGGTGACGCTCGTCGCGCCGGATTCAGAGGGCGCGATGCAGGCTCCCGCCAGCCGTCGTGAACTTGGCGGCGTGCTCGCGCCGTGGGATCCCGTGGGCGCGAGCGAACGCAGCGGGTTTCTTGATGCCCGCGATTACCGCATCGACGCCCGCGACCCGACGCGGTTGGACCTCCCATCGCGCTCAACGGTGAAGCTCGCGCAGCTCGATTGGGCTGGGGCGCCGCGGTGGAAGATGCCCAGACCCGTACACGAGCAGGGAATCACGGCCGACGGCAGCAAACTGCTCGGCGCACTTGTGCACGAACTGCCCGGCACGCTGACAGACGTGCTGATTGCACATGTCCAGGGGCAGCGGGTGCTGGGGGCCGACCTCAGGCCACGGCTCGTTTCCAATGTTCAGTTCTGGAAGTATCCCTCGCCATGGGCCCCGAACACGCCCATCGATCTCACGAAAGAAACCGCGCAGGCGGCTGCTGGAAATGCCGGTGAACTGTGGCTTGCCGGACTGGTGCCGCTCTCCCAAGCCGGCTTCGGCATGCAGGCATCGGATCCTCGCTTCTTTCGTGATCTCCCGGGAGCCATGAACGCCGCGTCCTTTTACACGCAGTTCGGGATCCCCGATGACGTCAAGGGCAACAGCGGCATGTCCGCCGGCGTCGTGCGCCGCGAAGCGACCCACGGCATGGATCTCGGCCGCTGGTTCACCCAGCCTTGCATCATCGTGATCGGATACCTCGTCGATCCGAACCAAGACGCGCCCATCTCGACGTACGTCGATGGAAAAGCAGTCCCCGCCCGTGGCACGACCGTGGTGCGATGGGTCTATCCGCTGCCCGACAACCCGCCCAAGGAGCGGGCGAGCGACGACACGACTCCGAAGTAGCCTACCGGCACGCGGAGATGAACTGATCGAAGATCGCCTGCCCCATCGTGTCGTTCTCCGTCCGCTCGGGATGCCATTGGACACCAACATAGAACCGACGGCCGGGGTGAGCCGCGGCCTCGATCACGCCGTCGTCGCTGGTCGCGATCGTCTGCATCGCGCCCGTGGCGATGATCGCCTGCTTGTGCTTGCTGTGCACGGTGCCGGTGGCGATGCGGACTGAGTGTTGCGAGGCTTGCGTCGGCGTCACCACGTGATCCGCACCCCAATGACGAGCGTGGGTCGGCGTGGTCTCGGGCATGTATTGGTCCATCGTCCCGCCGGAACGCAGGCACATGAGCTGCATGCCGAGGCAGATGCCGAGCACTGGTCTGTCTTGCTGCGACTCCAGTGCGGCAAGGAGGGCCAGTTCGTACTCCTGACGAAGCGGATGCAGCGGCGTGATCTTGGGGTGCGACGTTCCGCCAAACGCTTCCAAGCGGGGATCGTCGCCGCCCGTGAACACAAAGCCGCTGCATGCCGCGAGCTGGCCAGGAATGGCATCAACGATCGGCGCGAGCATCACTGCCGTGCCGCCGGCGCGTTCGACGCATCGGGCGTACGCGAGGCCGACATCCAATTTCTGGCGTCCGTTGACATCGGAAACGTCCATCGTGATGCCGACGATGGGGCGATTGCCGGCGGAAGCTGCCATTGGCGTGGTGGGGGCCATCGCGACATTCTTCGGCGTTCGCTCGCTCGGTTCTGGACAGGACACCAGTCCTTCCTTGCTGCGGCTTGAGCGTCGCTTGTGCACCGCCTGCCGGCGGCTTCGTACACTCCGGCCATGTCTCGAGCCAGCGCCCTCATCTGGGTTGTCCTTGCCGCCGTACTGGGCGGCTTGGTGTGGTGGACCACGCCGCGAGGTGTTGTTCAGGTGGCCGGTCCCGCATTGCTCGACGCGTTTACGACTGGCGACGTACGCACGATTCGCGTCACGGCATCGGACGGTGGAGTAGCGACGATCGAGCGCGGGCTGCTCGATGGCATGTGGCTGATGACGCTCGGTCGGGGCCAACCCAGCGCCGTCGTCGAGGCTTCGCGTGTGCAGGGTTTTCTTCGGTTGGTTGCTGAGCTTCGCTCGGGCATCACCGATGGGCGAGCGATGCCCAAGGCCGCGATCGTCGAGTTGATCGGAGCGTCCGGAACGCTTGCCAGGATCGCCGTCGATCCCGAGTTCCTGGCCGGAAAGGGGCGGGTCGCCCTTCTCAACGAGGCGGGTCAGGCGGTAGCCGTCGCTGCGACATCGGAAGATCTAAGCGCCTTGCTGCGTCCGGATGCGCTGTCGGAGTGGCGGTCTAAATCCCTGCTTGGATGGGCGCCGGAGCGGAGCAGTTCGCTTCTGCTCAGGCGTGGTGACACCGGCGTATCGATCTCGCGTGTCGGCACCGGCTGGCTGATGTCGGCGCCGCTTCAGCTCAAGGCCGACCCCGGCGCTGTTCAGGGCGTGTCACTCTGGTTGGCGAACACGACCGTCGATCGGTTTCTTGACGACGCGGGCGCGACGGAGAGCTTTGCAACGCCAAGCCGCACCATCGTGGTGGCAACCGAGTCGTCGGATCGGCGCCGCATTGAACAGCGGATCGAGCTCGGGCCCGAGGTCGATGCGAGGTCCAGCCTGGTTCGCATCACCGGCGTCGACCGTGACTCGGTCTCGGCGTCTGGTTCTGCCAAGTCCCTGTGGGGGCCGATTGTCGCGGTGGTACAGACAAGTGTGCTCACCGGGCTGAGCGATGACGCGGCGTCGTATCTGCCAAAGACGTCGTTCGATTTTCCTGCAGCGGACGTGGCCTCGCTGCGCGTCGGGTCGTCCACGGTTTCCCGTGGCAGCGACGGAAACTTCGGTCCGTTCGATCCAACGGTGCGAGCTGCGCTGAAGCTCCTGACCGAAGTTCCGGCCGCGAGCGTCACCCTGCTTGCCGGGTCCGGCGGTGCTGCCGCGGATGCGATCGGCGTAACCCTGCTGGGACTTGGAGGCGCCACGGTCGGTGCGGCCACGCTGGAGTTTGACAGCATCGCGTCACGGACCGAGGGGGCACCGTCGATGCCGGCGATTCGCGTGACTGTGGACCGTGTCCAGAGAGTGATTCCGTTCGAGCGAGCGAGGGAGTTTCTTGCCGCGCTCAAGTCGATCGGTGATTCGAAGTAGCCGGCGGAGGCTCACCTTGCGGCCTTAGAACCGATATCGCGGCGGAACTGCGCGCCCTCGAACTTGATCGCTTCGCAGGCTCCGTAGGCGGCCTCGCGGGCCTCGGAGACCGTTGCACCTAGGCCGGTCACGCCCAGCACGCGGCCGCCGCTGACGACGGTGTCGCCGTCCTTGTTGCGAGTCGCGCCGGCGATCGTCACGAAGACGTTCTCGTGCTTCGCAGCGTCGTCGAGTCCTTCGATCACGGCGCCCTTCTTTGGCGCATCGGGATATCCCCGTGCGGCCATCACCACGCAGCACGCCGTGCGGTCATCCCATTGCACGTCCACAGTGTCGAGCGTCCCGGTGCATGCGGCACACAGCAGGTCGATCACGTCCGACTTCAGGCGAGCCATCAGGGGCTGGCACTCGGGATCACCGAAGCGGCAGTTGAACTCAAGAACCTTGGGTCCCGCCGGGGTGAGCATGATGCCGGCGTACAGCACACCCTTGTACTCGATGCCTTCACGCCGCAGCGCGTCCACTGTCGCCACAAGCACGTCACGCTCCACGATTGCGAGCGTGGCATCATCGATCACGGGGGCCGGGCAGTACGCGCCCATGCCGCCGGTGTTCGGGCCCTTGTCGCCGTCGAGCAATCGCTTGTGGTCCTGGCACGGCGGCAGCACCAGAATGTTGTGGCCGTCGACGATCGCGAGCACGGAGACTTCCGGGCCCTCCAGACGCTCCTCGATGATCACACGCGAGCCAGCTTCGCCGAACTCCCGGGCGACCATGATCCGGTCGATCGCCTCGTTCGCTTCCTTGAATGTCGAAGGGACGATGACGCCCTTGCCCTTGGCGAGTCCCGCGGCCTTAATCACCGGCGGTAGCTCGGCACCGGCCTTTCCCGCGAGTTTCTGGGCCTTGCCTTCCAGCGCTGGAGGATGCTCACGCGATGCGAGGTAGTCCTTGGCCGCTCGCGCGTCGGTAAAGACCCGTGCATCGGCGGTGGGAATTGACGAGGCCTTCATGAGCTGCTTGGCCCAGGCTTTGTCGGCCTCGAGTCGGGCCGCCTCGGCAGTCGGACCGAAGACCAATCGTCCCGGTGCGGCAAGCTTGTCGGCGTACCCCTCTGCGAGCGGATCCTCAGGGCCAATCACGACCAGTCCGACGTTGTTCTTGTCGCAAAACTGCTGGAGCCTGTAGATCTCGCGGATGCTCACTGGCACGTCCACGGGCTTGCCGATCTTGGCGAGCCCCGCGTTCTCGGGGTGAGTGATCCACAGCTCTCCGAGGCGTTTGGACTCGCGCAGCTTGAGAGCCAGAGCGTGCTCGCGCCCGCCGCCGCCGATGAGAAGTACGTTGATCGTGTCGCTCATGACCGCTCGAAGAATCGTGCACGCGACGGGAGACGCCCCGGCGCGTGACGATGAGGCGATCGTAGCGTTGAGCGAGCTCTTGACCGGCGTTCTTTGCGGCTCAATATCTACCGCGCGACACAACGACGTTGACCGTGGGCACTGTCGCGCCTAATCTAGTTACCCTGATTGCGGGGTGGAGCAGCCCGGTAGCTCGTCGGGCTCATAACCCGAAGGTCCCAGGTTCAAATCCTGGCCCCGCTATTGCCCGGGTCGTCCAGAAACTGGGCGACCCACCCGTTAGAAGTGAACGCCCCGACCGCAAGGCCGGGGCGTTTGCGTTTCCGGGCCGCGTTTTGCCGAGTCTCTCGACATGCCCCACCTCGGGAAGTCTCACCGACTTGCGCAGTGAGACTCACGGGGCCTGGGCTCTGGCCTGCCGGGACGCACCGGATCCGAGAAAGTCTCAGAGTCTCTGCGTCTCACCCGGCACGCCGTTATGGCCGTGACTCGACATCTCATGGATCGGCAACACGTGGCGGGCTCGGCAGGGGCGACGGCGGTTTCGAACGCAAACTCGATCCGTGTGATGCCAACGCATCGACGCGCTTCGCGTGAGCGCGGCAGCGAAAGTGGTGGCGATCCCACCGCGCAATTCGAATCAGATCGATCCCTCGCATGCCCCGTGCGGACAGCCCGCTCCGGCGTGGCGTATGTAGCCAGGGAGAAGACATGCCTTGCCTTCTCGCCTCCACGCCACCTCAATCGTCCGACGACGAGCCGGGAGCACCGCCGATGGTTGCCAATGACGATGACGCCAATCTCTCTGTCGACCAGCGCCGCCGCGAGGTGATCGCCATCCTCGCGACGGGCGCGATGCGATGGCACCGCCGCGCCAAGGCGACGGGCCTTGTTGTTAACGCGGTTGCAGCGACCCCCGACGCCCCGAAGTCGGAGCATCAAGAAGAAGCGGACATCGAACTTGAACTGGGCGAGGGAGCCGGCCTCAGTGTGTCTGACCGTACCGCGCGTTAGCGGTGCGGGCATCTGGAGACCTGCCCATGACGACAACCGTTTCGAAGGACCTCGCGGCGCTGGAAAAGATGACGATCGGCGAACTGCACGATCGCTACGCCGAGCTCTTCGGCGAGCGGATTCAGAGCCGCCATCGCGTTTACCTCGTCCGCCGCATCGCGTGGCGTATCCAGGCCAACGCCGAAGGCGGCTTGTCCGAACGAGCCCGTGTCCGAGCGGCCCAACTCGCCAACCCGACCGACGTGCGGCGTACGCCGCCCAAGTGGGCGACGCTCGGGGAGGCCCCCAAGGACGCCAAGAAGGTCGCCCTCGCCGCCACGGCGGACCCACGGCTACCACCCGCGGGAGCGGCGATCGTCCGGGACTACCGGGGCCGGACGGTGCGGGTCGTGGTGCTGGCAGACGGGTTCGAGTTCGAGGGTGAGCGGTACCGCTCCCTGTCGGCGATCGCCAAGGCGGTCACCGGATCGCACATCAACGGATTCCGGTTCTTCAACCTGGAGGGCCGTCGATGAGCCGAGGCACCCAGAACGGAAAGCACGCCGCCCCTCCGCCTCCGCAATGTCGCTGCGCGATCTACACCCGAAAGTCGAGCGAGGAGGGTCTCAAGCAGGAGTTCAACTCCCTCGACGCCCAGCGCGAGGCGGCGGAGGCGTACATCGCCAGCCAGCGGAACGAGGGATGGTCAGCGCTTCCTGATCGATACGACGACGGCGGATTCTCCGGCGGCAACGTCGATCGGCCCGGCCTCAAGAGCCTGATGGCCGACATCGAGGCGGGCAAGATTGACTGCGTGGTGGTCTACAAGGTGGACCGTCTGTCGCGGTCGCTGATGGACTTTGCGCGGCTCATGGAGGTCTTTGATCGCCACAAGGTCTCGTTCGTCTCGGTTACCCAGCACTTCAACACGACCCATTCGATGGGCCGGCTCACGCTCAACATCCTCCTGTCGTTCGCCCAGTTCGAGCGTGAGATCATCGGCGAGCGCATCCGGGACAAGATCGCGGCTGCGAAGAAGCGGGGCAAATGGGGAGGTGGTCCGCCGCCGTTCGGGTACGACGTTGATCGCTCCAACGGGAGCCCTCGCCTCGTGGTCAATCCGGCAGAGGCGTCGCGTGTGCGACACATCTTCGAGAGATACCTCGAACTCGGGTCGCTGTTGGCGGTCGGCGAAGATCTTTGCAAGCGCGGTTGGAAGACCAAGTCGTGGCGAACGAAGGCCGGAGTGGTGCGCGGCGGCGTGGAATGGGACCGGCACTCGGTGTACTGCACGCTGACGAACCCGATCTACATGGGCAAGGTGGTCCACAAGGGCGAAACGTACCAGGGCCAGCACGAGGCCATAGTCGAGGAGGAGACTTTCCGACGTGCGCACGTGCTGATGCAGAAGAACTCACGGACCCGTGGGAATGAGTTGAGAAATCAGTTCGGGGCGCTCTTGCGCAAGCTGCTGTACTGCAAGGGGTGTGGCAGCGCGATGGTGCACACCTTCACCCGGCGTGGGAACAAGGCGTATCGGTACTACGTCTGCTGCAACGCCATCAAGAAGGGCCGCGCTCGTTGCCAGACTGGTTCACTGCCCGCCCTTGAGATCGAGAAGGCAGTCGTCGAACAGATCCGGTGCGTCGGCCAGGACCAGACCGTTCTGGAGGAGACGCTTTCGGCATCGCGGGCGCAAGCAGACGCGGCCATCGAACAGTTGGACGCCGAGCTGCGCATCGTCAACCGCGGTCTGGGTCGCAATCACGCCGAGATCCGCCGCCTGGCAACGACCGAGCCAGCGTCGTCCGCTTCCGCGGGCCGCATCACCGACCTCAACGACCAGATCCGTGAGGCGGAGCGGCGGGCCGGCGAGATTGGGGCCGCCGTAGAACGACACCGAGCGGAAGTGCTCTCAGCCGAAGACCTCCACGCGGCGTTTGCCGACTTCGACAACGTCTGGACCGCGCTCACGCCCCGAGAGCAGGTCAGGATGCTCCAGTTGCTGATCAACAAGGTCGTATTCGACGCCCTGGACAGCAGCATCGAGGTGTCGTTCTACCCGTCGGGCGTGAAGGCGCTGGTGGGCGGGGCAGCAGAAGGACCGGAGGCCCAGGCATGATCACCGTCAAGACGAAGGTCTTCTTCAACCGCGCCGCCCACGGGCGCAAGACGATTGACACGAAGCCCGCCGCGCGAGTGGCCGTGGACCCCGGCCGCGTGCCGCGTATCTCCCGCCTGATGGCGCTGGCGATCCACTTCGACGAGATGATCCGCGCCGGGAAGGTCGCCAACATCTCCGAGATCGCCCGCCTGACGCACGTGACCCAGCCGCGGATCACGCAGTTGATGAATCTCTGCCACCTCGCGCCGGACATTCAGGAGGAGATTCTGTTCCTGCCGCTGGTGATGAGTGGGCGCGATCCCGTCCACGAGCACATGCTGCGCGACGTGGCCTGCGTGATGGACTGGATGGAGCAACGGCGGCGATGGGGATCGCTGCCGCGCCGCTGACAACTACTTCTTCTTGTTGTCATAGCGCCCCGTGTCGCCGTTCCCCTTCTTGGGCATGACCTCGACTGACGACCCTCGGGGGTTGGCCTTGGCCTGATCGACAGACTTCAGGCGGCCCGTCTCGTTGTCCCGACCGATCTTGAATCCCTTGGACTTCGACATAGCGACTACTCCATTTTGACGCGGGCTGTCGGATCTACCCTGATCCGCTGGCTTTGACCCGCTGGTTATGATACTCTGTCCACGTTCACTGAACATGGACGGAGTACAAAATGGCCAAGCGGACCCCCAAAAAGCCCAAGGACGAAGCCCCGCAGAACGGGACGGCACAGCTCATGAAGGAGCTGTGGCAGGCCGCCGTCAACCTGCGCGGTTCGATCGAGCCCGCCGACTATAAGCGGTACGTCTTGCCCATCATCTTTCTCCGGTTCCTGTCGCTCCGCTACGAGCGCCGCCGCGAGGAACTCGAGGCGTTGCTCGCGGACCCGAAGAGTGACTACTTCACCAAGGACGCGAAGGCCCGCGCCCGCATTCTGGCCGACGCGGACGAGTACCGCGCCGCGGGTGCTTTCATCGTCCCCGAGAAGTCGCGCTGGTCGTACATCCTCCAGCACGCCCAGGCGGACACGATCAAGAGCATCCTTGACGACGCCCTCGAACTTCTGGAGAAGACCTACCCCGACAAACTCCGCGGCCTGCTGCCCCGCATCTACGCCGGCTCGAACCTCGACCGCGAGGGTGTCACCGGCCTGATCAACCTGTTCTCGAAGGACATCTTCAAGCAGGGCATGAGAGGGCCGGACGGCTTGGGGGGCGGCGAGGACCTGGTCGGCCGCGTCTACGAGTACTTCATCGGCGAGTTCGCCAACAGCGAGGGCAAGCGCGGCGGCGAGTACTTCACGCCCGTCTCGATTGTCCGCACGCTCGTCGCCATGCTCGAGCCCGAGGGCGGCGTCGTGTACGACCCCTGCTGCGGCGCTGGCGGCATGTTCGTGCAGTCGGACGTGTTCACGAAGCACTCGGGCCGCCTGTCGTTCATCGGCCAGGAGAGCAAGGACTTCACGTACCGGCTGTGCCGGATGAACCTCTTCATCCACGGCATCGACGGCAACATCCAACTCGGCAGTTCGTACTTCAACGACCTGCACGCCGACACGAAGGCCGACTACGTCATCGCCAATCCCCCCTTCAACGACGGCGCGAAGGGCGAGGACGGCTGGGGCGCTCACCGCATCACGAGCAAGGACCCACGGCTGGACTTCGCCAAGCGTGCGGGCGCGAACGGGACTATTCAGAGCGCCCAGACGGCGGGCCAGCCCATGCCGCTCTCGCCCCGCAACGCCAACACCATGTGGATGATGCACTTCCTGCATCACCTCCGTGACCCGGATGGAAAGAAGCACGCCGGAGGTACCGCCGGTTTTGTCATGGCCACGGGCGAACTCTCCAACAGCGAGTTGCACCGGCTCGAAGTCCGCAAAGCGCTCGTCGAGCACGGGTACGTGGACTGCATCGTGCAGCTCACGGGCCAACTCTTCGCCAACACGCAGATCCCCTGCTGCCTCTGGTTTCTGTCGAAGAACCGTGGCGGCGGCGGCGGCTTCCGCGCGCGGAAGAACGAGATCCTCTTCATCGACGGCCGCAAACTCGGCGTGCTCATCCCCGGCTCGCGCAAGCAGAAGCAACTCTCGGCGGAGGAAGTCGAGAAGATCGCATCGGTCTACCGCGAGTTCAAGCGGAAGAGCACGCCCGCCGAGGTCGCGGGCTTCTGCAAGGCCGCGATGATCGATGAGATCCGCGAGCACAACTACGCCCTGACGCCGGGCCGCTACGTCGGCGCGGCCGAGAGCGATGACCCCGATGAGCCGTTCGAGGACCGCTTCCCGCACCTGGCGGCGACCCTGGATGAACAGTTCAAGCAGTCGGCCGCGCTGGAGAAGCAGATCCGGGCGAGCCTGGCCGAGGTGGCGGCGGCGATGGGAGCCACCGCGAAATGAACTTGTTAGGAATGCTTACACGTTGGACCGACGGGCAACTCTCCGGAAAGACCGGATGGTTCGCGCTGGCCCCCGGGCACGGCCCCGGCCCGAGCGGGGCTGCGCGCCGCAACGCGACGGACGAGTTGGCGGACGCGACGGATGAGTTGTCGCGTCGTCCGGATCAGTTGTCGCGTCGTCCGGGCGGGCTGGCGGGGCTGACGGATGAGTCGGCGGGTCGTCCGGGCCATCCGGCGGGGCCGCCGGGTGCGTTGGCGGGTCGTCCGGGCCGCCTGTCGCGTCGTCCGGCTGAGTCGGACGGTCGTCCGGTTGAGCCGGAGGATAGCGGGGACGGCGCACGGAGGTCCGGGGCGGCGCGCCGGGAGGGAGTAGACGGTCTTCGGGCGGGATTCAACGGCCCACGGGAGCGCGGCTTCCGCGCCCGGGGCGGCGGCCTCTTCGTCCCGGAGGGACGACGGGGTGTAGCCACGGGTGGAGCATCGCGCCGCGATGCGCAACCCGTGGACGGGACACGCGCGGATGGGTTCTGCCCCGGAGGGGCAGAGGAATCTTCGCCCGCGCGGCACGGGCGCGCGGGTGAGGACAGACGATTCCTCCGCCCCTGCCGGGGCGGGATTGATCGACACGACGGGTTCCACGGGTTGCGCGACGGTCAAAGCACCGTCGCTCCACCCGTGGCTACAGCCCTTGACCCCTCCGGGGTCGGCGAGGATGTGCCGGAGGGGCGGCCCCCCCACACGCCCCTCGGGCATCAGCGCACCGGCGGATCGGAGGTGCGGCGTGGGTGAAATCAAACTCGACGACATCTGCGAGGCGATCGTGGACTGCGAGCACAAGACCGCGCCGCTGACCGCGTTCGGCTACCCGTCGGTGCGCACCACAAACATCAAGAACGGGCGCATCGACTGGGACAACTGCAACCGGGTCGATGAGGCGACATACGAGGCGTGGACGCGGCGACGCGAGCCGAAGCCCGGCGACTTGATCCTCGCGCGAGAAGCGCCGGTGGGCGAGGTCGGCTTGATCCCGGAGGAACACAAGGCCGTACTCGGCCAGCGCACGGTTTTGATCTGCCCCGACAGGAGCAAGGTCGATCCCCGCTATTTGCACTTCCTGCTCATCAGTCCCGATGTGCAAGCCGACATGCTCGGCAAGGCCACGGGCTCGACGGTCGAGCATTTGAACATGAGCGACATTCGGGCGTTGCCGTTGCCCGAGTTGCCCCCTCTCCCCGAGCAGCGTTCCATCGCGCGGGTGCTGGGGGGGCTGGATGACAAGATCGAACTGAACCGGCGGATGAACCGGACGCTGGAGGACCTGGCGCGGGGGCTGTTCCGGTCGTGGTTCGTGGACTTTGACCCCGTGCTCCGGCGGGCCGGCGCGGCGGGGCCGCGCCCGGGCTCCACCCCCCACACGCCCCCGCACGCCCCCTGGCCCGCCCGACTCGTCGATTCCCCCCTCGGCCCCGTCCCCGAGGGGTGGAGGGTGGGGACGGTCTACGAACACGCCGACGTGATCTACGGGGCACCCTTCGCCTCCAGCAAGTTCAACACGGACGGGCGAGGACTTCCGCTGATCCGCATCCGCGATTTGTCAGACCACAACCCGGAGGTCTTCACCGACGAAGACCATCCGAAGGGCACTCGGATTCACGCGGGCGACATCGTGGTCGGCATGGACGGCGAGTTCAGGGCGCACGTCTGGCGAGGCCCCGAGTGCTGGCTGAACCAGCGGATGTGCCAGTTCAAGCCCAAGCGGGCCGAGGACGCGGCCTTCGTGCTCTACGCGATCGAACCGCTGCTCGCAGAAGTCGAGCGTTCGGAAGTCGGCACGACCGTGATTCACTTGGGGAAGGCGGATATGGATAAGTTCAAGGTCGTGTGCCCGCCCCGCGCGGTGATGGATGCGTTCGCCAAGATCGCGCGGCCCATGCTCGATCAGATGGTGGCCAACGGCATCGAGTCACGACGCCTCGCCGCGACCCGCGATGCGCTCTTGCCCGTCCTCCTGTCGGGTGAGGTGCGGCTCCGATCCAGCCGTCAGGAAGACCGCGCGGTGCGTGATGCCGAGCGGGCGGTGGGTGATTCGCTCCAACCCGCCGGGACGCCGCGCCGCGGCGATGGGATCACGCACCCGCGCACCGGGAAGGCGGCGTGCAGCACGAAAGGAAGGGCGTGACGCATGGCCTGGCACGGTTCTGAATCGCAGTTCGAGCACACCACCATCGAGCGGCTCAAGGCGCTCGGGTATGCCCATGTCCACGGCTCGGAGTTGGGCACGCCTACGTCCGGCTCCGCCGGGGGCGGTCGCGCCGATGAGGCCGAGGTGGTGCTGCGGGACCGCCTGCGGGCGTTTTTGGTCGCGCGGTATGGACGGACGGTGACGCGGGCAGACGGCCTGCCCGATGCGGCCATTGATCTGGCCGTGGCCAAGTTCGCCCGGCCCGAAGGGGTGGACACCATCCGCCGCAACGCCGCCCTGCACGCCATGCTGCGCGGGGGCGTGGAGATTCCTGTCGAGGAACCCGCGACGAAGACGACGCCCGCGCGCAAACGCATCGCGCATGTGTACGCCGTGGACTGGGAGAAGCCGGAGCACAACGAGTTTTTGGTCGTGAACCAGTTGGCCGTGCGCGGGGTGCGCGAGGATGCGGGCATGGCCGGGGGGAACGACCGCCGGCCCGACATCATCGTGTACGTGAACGGGCTGCCGCTGGTCCTGTTCGAGTTGAAAAACCCGTACGATGAGCACCCCACGGTGGCGGATGCGATCAACCAGATCGGCCACTACCGCCACGAGATCCCGCAACTCTTTGACCACAACGCGCTGTGCATCGCCTCCGACGGCGTGACCACGCTGCACGGCATGTGGACCGCCAGCGAAGAGTGGTACGCGCCGTGGAAGAGCATTGATGGGGTGAGCGTCGAGCGGGGAACGACGGGGAGCATGAAGACGCTGGTCGAGGGGCTGCTGCCCAAGGACCGGCTGCTGGCGTACATCCGCGACTTCATCGTGTTCGAGGGTGCCACGGGCGGCGGCGGCGCGGGGGGGGCCACGGGTGGCAAGATCATCAAGAAGGGCGGGAAGTACCACCAGTTCTTCGCGGTGCGGATCGGGGCGCGGAAGATCCTGGAGTCGGTGGCGAGCGCGAGCGCGGACAAGCGGCCCAGCGAAGCGAACAAGAGATTGGGCGTGATCTGGCACACCACCGGCTCGGGGAAGAGTTTGTCGATGTGCTTCCTGGTGGGGATGCTGCGGCGGGAGCCGTTGCTCAACAACCCGACCTTTGTGATCCAAGTCGATCGGACGGACCTGGACCAGCAACTGCACGACCAGTTCGTTTCGGCCCGCTCGCTGGTGGGCGATGTCAAGCACGCCAAGAGCGTCGAGGACCTGCGCGGGCTGCTCCAGACGCAGGGCGGTGAGGTGATCTTCACCACCATCGAGAAGTTCGCGCTGCGTGAGGGCGAGGCCGAGCATCCGGTGCTCTCGACGCGAGACAATGTGATCGTGATCGCCGATGAGGCGCACCGGAGCCAATACGGATTCACCAAGGGCTTTGCACGCTGGCTCGGGGCAGCGCTGCCCAATGCGCGGCGGCTGGGGTTCACCGGCACGCCCGTCTCGTTCAGCGGGGCCGACACCGTCGAGGTCTTCGGTGACCTGGTCCACATCTACGACATCCGCCAGAGCCAGGATGACAAGGCGACGGTGCCGATCTTCTACGAGCCGCGGCAGATCAAGCTTCATTTGAACAAGACGGATGTGGATGGGGCACTGGCGGAGATTGTTGAGGATGCGCCGATCGACGAGTTGGAGAGAAAGAAGGGCCAATGGGCTGCGCTGGCCAAGGCGGCGGGCGCGAAGGAGCGGATAGAACTGCTCGCGGCCGACCTGCTCGCACACTTCAAGGACCGGACGGCGACGCTCCAGGGCAAGGCGATGGTCGTCTGCATGATCCGCGAGAACTGCGTGCGGCTCTATGACGCGCTGCGGGCGTTGCCCGGATGCCCCGAGATCAAGGTCGTGATGACCGGCGACCTGGGCAAGGACCCCGAAGCGTGGAGTAAGGCCGGGCATCTGACGACCAAGCAGCAGCGCGAGGCGATCAAGAAGCGGATGATCGACGCGGACGATCCGCTGTCGATGGTGATCGTCTGCGACATGTGGCTCACGGGCACGGACATCCCCTGCCTGCACACTCTGTATGTGGACAAGCCCATGAAGGGCCACACGATGATCCAGGCGATCTCGCGCGTGAACCGCGTGTTCAGCGACAAGCCGCACGGGCTGATCGTGGACTACATCGGCATTGGCGATGAGCTGCGGGCGGCGACCGCGAAGTATGCCGGAGGGGGGGCAGCGGGTGGAGAGGATCACGGGAAGCCCGCGGGCGGGCTGGATGAAGACGCCCGGCCGCTGTTCGTGGCGGCGCTGGCCGAGGTGCGGTCGTTCCTTCCCGAAGGCGACGGGGGGGTGAACTACGGCGACTGGCGGCGGCTCTCGCCGATCGCGCTGGAGGACCGCTACGCGGCGGTCTATGGGCATCTGACCAGCGACGACGACCTGCGGGACCACTTCTTGGACGCCGAGCTGCGGCTGACGAGCGCATTCCTTCTCGTCAAGCACCTGGATGACTGCCGCGCCAGTGCCGACGAGGTGATCTTCTGTCAGCGGGTGCGCAAGCAACTCCTCAAGACGATCCGCGGGCGTGGACCTACCAGAGACATCGAGAAGGCGGTGCGGGACCTGGTGGATGACACCGTCGAGAGCGAGGGCGTGGTTGACATCTTCAAGGCCGCGGGGATCACGCGGGCCGACATCTCGATCCTCGACGACAACTTCCTTCAGACGTTTAAGGATCGGCCGCTGCCGGACCTTCGGCTCAAGTTGCTCGAGAAACTGCTCGCCGACGAGATCCACATGCGGGCCAAGAAGAACTTGGCCAAGGCGAAGACGTTCCGTGAACTACTCGAAGCGACGCTCCAGAAGTACCACAACCGGCTTATCGACGCGGCGGCCGTGATCCGCGCCATGATCGAGATCAAGAAGGACATGGAGGCATCGGATCAGCGGGCCGGGCAGTTGGGCTTGGCGGAGGATGAGCTTGCCTTCTATGACGCCGTCGCCATCAACTACGAGAACGTCTACGGCGTGGACTTCCTGAAGGGCCTGATCCACGACGTTGTGCAGAGCATCAAGCGAAACCTGAAGGTGGATTGGACCGAGCCGCATCGGGAGGACGTGAAGGCCGCAGTGAGAGCGGCGGTGCGGCGTGTTCTGACGAAACAGGGCGTGAAGGCTGAGGACTTTGATCGGCTGATGCCCGTGCTGATGGCACAGGCGGAGGCGTTGTACGCGGAGTGGCCGATCGCGGCCTGAGGAGTGATTTGTGAACGGACGACAGACATGAGCAAGAAACAACCAGCCTTTGGCGAGCTCATCCGCGAGAAGCGGCTCGCGAAGGGTCACAGCCTGCGGAAGTTCGCGGAGCTCATCGACGTGAGCCCAACCTATCTCTCGCTCGTCGAGCAGGGAAAGGTGGAGAGCCCTCCGACCGCCGAGCGGGTGCGTCGGATGGCGGAGCTCCTCGGAGAGAACCCAGATGAGCTGATGTCATTGGCCGGCCGGATGCCGGAGGACCTTCGCGGAATCATCCAGAGCGAGCCGGAAGAGATGCCTCAGTTGCTGCGGGCGGCAAAGGGTTTGACGGCAGACCAGTTGAAGGCGCTGTCGGCACAGGCCAAGAAGATGCAGAAAGAGGAGCAATGATGGCGCGACCTCCTGCCAAGACCGAACGCGTGCCGTGGTTGCGCGAAGAGAACATCGAGGCCGAAGCCGAGACGCTCTTTGCGCTGTGGCAGAAGGCCCACGGCGAGGTCTCTGAACCCCCGGTTCCTGTCGATGAGATGATCGAGCTGCAGCTCAACCTGCGGTATGAAATAGATGACCTGCAGAAGCGATTCGGTCACGGCGATGTACTGGGAGCGATCTGGTTCAAGGAGCAGCTCATCCGGGTCGACCGGAGCCTTGATCCAGTCGAGCATCCGCGCATGCTGGGGCGCTACCGGTTCACGCTCGCTCATGAGATCGGCCACTGGCAGCTTCACCGGAAGGTCTTTCTCCGCGACGAGACACAGATGTCTCTGACATCCGCACTGGATGCGCCCGCGTTCGTGTGCCGCTCGACCGACCAAGCACGTGAAGAGGTACAGGCGAACATGTTCGCGGCGTACCTGCTCATGCCGCGTGACCTCGTTCGCCTTGCGTGGATCAAGTGGCGGCGCGCCGATGACGTGGTGTGTGTGCTTGACCTTGACGCGCCAACGTCCTCCGGAAGTGTGAAGGCACAGCAGGACGCTGCGATGCAACGCTTCTCGAAGCCATTCGCTGAGCAGTTCCATGTGTCTGCCGAGGCCATGAGTTACCGCTTGGAGGCGCTTGGGCTCCTCACTCGTGATCGATCCCTGTTTGGTTGAACCCCCAGTGTTCTTGTGCGCAGTGCGTTTACTGTTCACGGGACATGGACATTTGGAGGCCCTGAAATGGCCAAAGACTTTGATCCGCGTCGCATCCTCCGCAAGATCTCCAACTCGCTCACCCGCGTGTGCTTCGAGCACGCCGGCGTGGTCGAGGGCATCCCTTGGGACGACCTGGGCGAGACCCAGGTCGAGCCCATCTTCGCCGCGTGGCAGAAGATGCCCGACGACAAGCGCCGGCTCATCCAGCTCGTGCTCCAGGACATCAACGAACTGGCGGACGAGCGCGGAGTGAAGGTGCTGGTTGAGGAGATCCAGCGCATCGCGCCCGATCGCCTCGCCGAGTTCGACGCGATTGTCGGCCAGGCCGACCGCGCGATGTGGACGTACCTCAACGTCAAGATGGCGTTCGTCGTCGCTGCCTACTTCGCACGGGCGGAGGCCCTCTCCACGGGCCGCTACTGGATCACGCGGAACAGCCTGCCGAAGGAGGCGATCGCGGTGGATGATTCCCACAAGGCGGCGCTGAAGGCGGCGCTGGCGGAGTTCTACTGGGATCGCCAGCTGCGCGGCAAGATCTGTGAGATCGAGCACTACACGAGGATTGGCGGCAGCGAGTACTTCTTTGCCTATCTCGATGACTACCCCGATGACCCGGTGGTCTTCGACGACACCGGGCATCTCGTGCGGAGCAAAGAGCGGCGCGTGTTCGACAACGTCTTCGTGTTCAACCCCAGCGATGGAACGCTCGATGTGTACGCCAAGGGCGGGAAGAAGGTGTACGAGCCCCTCCAGCAGAGGTTCTGCAAAGCCGTGCTTGGCGTTGACATCGGGCCCGCGGACCCGAAGCGCCCCGCGTACGCCCTTGATCACCTGCTCAAGCCGGACAGGAGGCTGCCCACCGATCCCAAGGATCGCATCGTCGCGGTCACGATCACCCGCGTGCGGGTGGAGCCGATCGACCGCCCCGGCGAGTACATCGAGCTTGGGCTCAACCCCGAGCGAGGCATTCACCGGATCGATCAGGCGATTGCCGAGTACTTGAACACCCAGCGGCTGACGCCCGACCGGCTGCGGGTGAAGCAGATGTCGTTCGAGTTGCGCTTCTCAGCGGAGGCGCGCCCCCGCCCGCTGAGGTTTAGCGTCAGCTGCCCCAACTCCTGCGACCTCAAGAGCAAGCCGGACGAGCTGCGCGCGATCGGCGAGCGGTGCCTGCGGCTGTGGGAGGTGACCCATGGGTGATCTCCTCTCCCGCCTGTGGGCGTGTTTCGACAGCAGCGAGCCGCTCTTTTCCGCCCGTGAGGTGGCATCATGGCCGGATGGGCAAGCCCAGTGGCTCCAGGAGCGTGGGGTGCTCTGCGCCACGACGTCCGCCTCGCGCGTGGGCTGTTCGTGCTGCGTTTCAGCGCATGTCGAGGATGTGCTGGAGGTTCCCGACGCCGAACCGCCTCGGTTCTTCATTGCGTGCCCGGAGTCGGTCACGGTCGAGGTTGATTCTGAAGCCCTGCGGCAATGGACGATCGACGGTGACGCTGTCGCGTCGCTCATCGCGGCGGCGCTTGGTCTTCAGGGACGCCCCACTCCGATCGAGTCTGGCCGTGTGTGGCGGCTCGGCACAACCCGATGGCAGCAGACATCCCGTGAGGTGTTGCTGGCCCGGGGGCTCGGTGCCGATGATGCCGCCCGCATCGCAGCCCACGCGGGTTCGGCAGGTCGGCCCATTGTGCTGGTCAGCGGCCAGGAACCCCCATCCCATGTCTGGCCGGGGCGGCCACCGGCCTGTGTCGCACTGTCGCGGGTGATGTCGCAGCATGCGACAGGGCTGCTGGCGGATGTCGTCCTGCTTCACGACCTGGTTCAGAAGGCCGACGAGCTTCAGGCGCAGGTGGAGCTCTTGCCGCTGGACCCGGCCGGCAAGAAGCGCGTATTGCGCCGGCAGGCCCAGGCTGCGGCAGCATCACACCAGCAGGACGAGGTACTGGTCGGCGCGTACCAGGCATGCCACTCGTACCGCGAGGCGGCCAAGGTGCTCTCGGCACGCCTGAAGACCAAGATCACCAAGGACAAGGTCAAGCGTGCCGTGGACCGCGCCGGCGGCCCCTCTGCCGTCATCAACGGAGCCAACAGCAACTCGGTGGTCCGGACTGTCGCGTCGCACCGACGCGACAAAGGTGGGAGATTCTGAAAATCGTGCAGGTGCCGTGAAAACAGGCCTCTGCGCGTTGTTCGACATCGATGGCGTGCGTCGCGGGGCGTTCAGAACCGCGACACCGGCCGGTGGGTCCGAGGGCCACGAGGGCCATAACCCGCCGGTCGCTACAAGCTCGTGAATGTCTGCGGCGTGCGCCGCGACGCGAGATTGGCACGGACGGGGGATGGCTCCGGCCCCGGAGGTCACCCGTGACCAACGGCGCATCACTGAACGACCAATACATCCGCACACTCATCCTGATCAAGGCCCGCAGCCTGATGAAGTCCCCGGCCTTCCGGGGCGTCGAACGCGACGACGTTCTGCGGGACCTGACGCTCATCCTCGCCAAGCGGCTCGGCCAGTTCGATCCCGAGCGGGCCCAGCTTCGCACGTTTGTGTCCCGCGTTCTGGACTCAGCCGCGATCACCCTGCTTCGGGCTCGCCAGCGTGAGAAGCGCTCCGGCGACCACGGCATGGCATCCATCGAGAGGCTCCGGGAGAGCCAGACCACGGATCCGGTCACCGGCTCGGCAGCGGTCGGGGAGGCCGATGGGGCTCGCCGCCTTGGGCGTGAGGTCCGCTCCCCCATCGATGAGTTCCATCTCAATGACTCGATCCGCGAAATCGTGGCGGCGCTGCCCCCCGATCTCGCCGACTTGTGCCGTGCGCTGCAGGAAGACTCCGCAGTGTCGACCGCTCGCGGCCTGGGCATTTCCCGTCGCCAGCTGCGCAATCGCATCGCCGAGCTTCGTGTGCGATTTGCCGCCGCGGGCTTCGAGACGTTTTGACCAAAGCGGACAGCGGCCCTGCGGACGGCGTATGTAGCCGGGGAGCAGCACCCCAGTGTGCAGCGAGGAGTTGACCATGACCACCGGCGTGTACCGCTTCACCCTCGACAAGGACATCGCCCTCACCGACGCGGAAGCAACGCTGCACCTAGCGATGATCGCCGCCGAGGGGCTCTTCGGCAACGCGATCGTCCGCATGGACGTCAGCTTCGCGGCGGACCAGGCCAGCCGAAGCCTGACCGTCGATGGCACCACGCCGGTGGGCGCAGCGGTTGTCCGCATGTTCACTTCACTGATGCTCCGCGAGTTCGGCGAGGACGCCTTCACCGTCCGGCGCGTGAAGGCGTCCTCAGCCGAGCCCACGGCGGCCGCCGCGTGACCGCACCACTTCCGCTCGTCCGCCTCGGACAAGGCGCGTTCACCCGCGAGATCTGGCCCCACGACCTCGATCCCTCATCCCCCAAGCACGGAGATCCCATGCCCGCAACCGCCGCCCCCCAAAACCTCATGAACCAGATCAGCAAGGGCCGCAAGGCCCGCCCCCGCCGCGTGATGCTGTACGGCACTCACGGCATCGGCAAGAGCACCTTCGGCGCAATGGCCGAGAAGCCCATCTTCGTCCCCACCGAAGACGGCCTGGCCGACATCGACTGCGAGTCGTTCCCGCTGGCCCGCAGCCTCGGCGAGGTGATGGCGGCGCTCGAGTCGTTGTACTCGGGCGACCACGACTACCGCACAGTCGTCATCGACAGCCTTGACTGGCTCGAGCGCCTGATCTGGGGCGAGGTCTGCGCCGACGAAAGCGTGGAGAACATCGAGAAGATCGGGTACGCGAAGGGCTTCGCCTTCGCGGTCGACAAGTGGCGTGCGGTGCTCGGCGCGCTCGATGCGCTCCGCAGCGATCGCGGAATGACGGTCGTTCTCATCGCCCACGCCAAGATCGAGAAGTTCGAGAACCCCGAGACCGTGCCGTACGACCGCTATTCGCCGCGCCTGCACAAGCTCGCGTCGGCGCTGGTGCAGGAGTGGGCCGACGAGGTGCTCTTCGCCACGTACAAGGTCCACACCATCAAGGTCGACGAGGGCTTCAACAAGGCCAAGCACAACGGCGTTTCCACCGGCGAGCGGATCATCCGCACCGTCGAGCGTCCGGCGCACGTCGCCAAGAACCGCTTGGGTCTGCCCGAGGAGATCCCGCTGGACTACCGCGTCTTTGCGGCGCTCGTGCGCGGCGAGGACCCTTCCGCCGCCGTCGCCACCCCTGCCCCCACCACCGACAACGCCGGCGCGGCCTGAGCGCCGTTGCCGTTGCCCATCCCTCATCCGTCCATCACCAATCGCAAAGGAACTGACTCATGGCAACTCTGAACAACTTCGACGCAAACCAGGTTGACCCGTCCGTCGCTCTCGATCCGCTCCCCGCGGGCAAGTACCTCGCCGTCGTCTCCGAGTCGGAGCTCAAGCCGACCAAGACCGGGGGCGGCAAGTACCTGCAGCTGACCTTCCAGATCATCGACGGCGAGTTCAAGGGCCGGCTGGTCTGGGCCCGCCTCAACCTCGAGAACAAGAGCGAGATGACGGTCAAGATCGCCCGCGGCGAGCTCTCGGCCATCTGCCGGGCCATCGGCGTCATGCAGCCGAAGGACTCGGTCGAGCTCCACAACGTGCCGCTGGAGATCAACGTCGGGCTGAAGAAGCGCGACGACAACGGCGAGTTCACCAATGTCATTAAGGGCTACGCCAAGAAGGGCAGCGGGGGCTCGCCGGTGAGCGCCCGCGCTCCGGTCGGCGTCGGCCCGGGGAGCACGCCGCCCTGGAAACGCTGACCCCCCCAAGTCCATCCGGTCGCGTCCTCGAGCTCCCGTACCCGCCCAGCGTGAACCACATCTGGCGGCGCATGGGCTCTAGGACCGTGCTGAGCCGCGAGGGCCGGCGCTACCGCGTGAGCGTGTGCTCCGCCCTCGCGGCGAGGCGGGTAGTGCGGCTGAACGGTCGGCTGGAGGTGCGTGTCACCGTCTGCCCGCCCGACAGCAGGCGGCGCGACCTCGATAACGTGCAGAAGGCGCTGCTCGATGCCCTGGCCAGGGGCGGGGCGTACCGAGACGACTCGCAGATTGATCGGTTGATTGTCGAGCGAGGCCCGGTGACACCGAGCGGCAAAGTGCTGGTGGAACTCACAGAGATCAAGCCATGACTGTCCCGTGCCCACTCTGCGGCAGTACTCATCCACGCTTCGGCTTCTGCTGTGCTCCGTGCCATGCACGCTACATGGCGGAGCAGCGCAAGAAGTGGAACGCGCCGGCAACAGGCGTGCATCAGCCCGAGCGCGTTGGTTGCTTCTCTCCGAGCACGGAGGCTCGTGCTTGGTCATTGTCCCGGCCAGGCCGCCCCGATCCATGCTGGGATAGCGATGAGCAGGTTGGCTTGTGGTCGGTCTGCGTGCGAGCGCTCGAGGAGGCGGCGTGCTAATGGAGCTGCGACCGTACCAATCCGAAGCCATCGCCGCGGTGTACGAGCACCTGCGGACCCGCGATGACAACCCCTGCGTGGTCATCCCGACCGGCGGGGGCAAGACGCCGGTCATCGCCACGATCTGCCGTGACGCGGTCGGCCACTGGGGCGGACGCGTCGTGCTGCTGGCGCACGTGAAGGAACTCCTCGAGCAGGCGGCCGACAAGCTCCGCGTCATCGCGCCCGACGTGCCGATGGGCATCTACTCGGCTGGCCTCAAGCGCAAGGACCTCGGCTACGCCGTCACGGTCGCGGGCATCCAGAGCATCTGGAAGAAGGCATGCGACCTGGGGCCCGTGGATCTGATCATCGTTGACGAGGCGCACATGGTCCCCGCCGAGGACGACGGCATGTACCGCCAGTTCATCGCCGACGCGAAGGTGGTGAACCCCAACGTCCGCATCATCGGGCTGACCGCCACGCCGTACCGCATGAAGTCCGGCTCGATCTGCGCCGCCGAGAACATCCTCAACCACGTCTGCTACGAGGTCGGCGTCCGCGAGCTGATCGTGCAGGGCTTCCTGTCGTCGCTCAAGACCAAGGCGGGGTTGCAGAAGATCAGCACCGACGACCTGCACGTCCGCGCCGGCGAGTTCGTCGCCAGCGAGGTCGAGGACCTCATGGACAAGGAGGGGCTCGTTGAGGGCGCGTGCGCGGAGATCGCGCAGCACACCAAGGACCGCAGCGCCACGCTGATCTTCTCGTCGGGCATCCGTCACGGGCAGCACATCGTCGATGTGCTCAAGACCAAGCACGGCATCGAGTGCGGCTTCGTCACCGGCGACACCCCCGACGGCGTGCGTGCGGCGATCCTCGGCCGCTTCCGTTCGGGCGAGCTCAAGTACCTGTGCAACGTGAACGTGCTCACCACCGGCTTCGATGCCCCGCACATCGACTGCGTGGCGCTGGTGCGGCCGACCATGTCGCCGGGCCTCTACTACCAGATGGTGGGCCGGGGCTTCCGGCTCCACCCGGGGAAGACCGACTGCCTCGTTCTGGACTTCGGCGGCAACGTGATGCGTCACGGCCCCGTCGACGCGATCCGCATCGCCACCGACGATCGCGGCGACGGCGAAGCGCCCGCCAAGGAGTGCCCGAACTGCCAGGCCCTCATCGCTGCGGGCTACCAGACCTGCCCGCAGTGCGGCCACCAGTTCCCCGAGCCGAATCGACAGCAGCACGAGGCGAAGGCCAGCACCGAGGGCATCCTCAGCGGCCAGACCACGCGCGAGGAACACCGCGTCAGCGACACGACGTACCACGTGCACTACAAACGCAGCGACCCGTCCGCGCCGCTGACCATGCGCGTCGAGTACCGCGTTGGCTTCAACCGCTTCTTCCGCGAGTGGGTCTGCTTCGACCACACCGGCTATGCCCGGACGAAGGCGGAGGCCTGGTGGCGGGCTCGCTCGGTCGAGCCGGTGCCCGGCGGTACGGAGGAGGCGGTGGACATGGCCAAGGCAGGGGCGCTCGCACCGACGATTTCCATCACCGTCGAGAAGAAGGCCGGCGACCAGTTCGAGCGTGTCACGCAGCACGTGCTCGGCGATAAGCCCCCGCGCCTTGACAGCGAAGAAGGCCTGCCGGACCGGCCGCCGGAGCCCGCAGGCATGACGTACGGCATCCCCGAAGACGAAATCCCCTTCTGAACAAGGAGCATCGCATGATCACGATCACGATCGAAGAGACCGACAAGGACGGGCAGTTGCTCGGACGCCATGTGGCCTCCGCGCCCATCGACAAGAACGACACCAAGGGCATCGGCTCGCTGCTGGCGCGGAGCGTCGGCGGCCTGATGTACCACACCGAAGCCCGCGCGGAGATCCCGCTGCTGATCGCGGCCGCTGGCACGCACCGGGCGAGTTCATGCACGCGGGCGATCGGCCACGCGGCGGGGCTGGCCACCGGGACGTACGGCTTCGACCTGGCGATCAAGCCCGTCATCGAGATCGACCGCCTGCTGGACTACCGCGCCAGCAAGCGCGACCGCGAGACCGCGGCGCAGACGCTCAAGATCATGGGCGCCACCATCCGCCGCCGCGAGGACAACGAATAAGCGATGAGCGATGGCCCCTCCATCCTGCTTGAGTCGGCGCGCACGTACCTCGCCCGCGGGTACGCGGTGATCCCCGTGCCCGCGCGGAAGAAGATCCCCGTGCTCAAAGGGTGGACGGACCTGCGGCTTTCCGAGAGCGACCTGCCGGCGCACTTCAACGGCACCGGCAACATCGGCGTGTTGCTGGGCGAACCGAGCGGGTGGCTGGTGGATGTCGACCTCGACTGCGAGGAGGCGGTGGCGCTTGCGCCCAAGTTCCTCCCGCCGACGGGCGCGATGTCCGGGCGACCGGGCAAGCCCGCGTCGCACTGGTGGTACGTGTGCGAGGGGATGAAGACCCGCAAGCACCAGGACCCGGTGTCCAAGAAGATGATCGTGGAACTGCGGAGCACCGGGGCTCAGACGGTCGTCGGCCCGAGCATCCATCCCAGCGGGGAGCCCTACGACCCGCTCGACGGCGAACCCGCTGTGGTCGACGCCGGGGAACTGGCCGCCGCCGTCGCAGCGCTGGCTGAGGCCGTGACCGAGGCGCGGCACGGGCACAAGGAAACGATCGCTTCCCAGCCGCCGTCACTACGAAATGATCGCTTTTCAGCGGGCGACGCTGTGCTCCGCCGCGCCGCGGCCTACCTCGACCGCATCCCACCAGCGATCTCCGGCTCTGGCGGGCACAGTCAGACCTACACGGCCGCGACGGCGATGGTGCACGGGTTCGCCCTCGATCCCGAGGCGGCGTTCTCGCTGCTGCGGGATCGGTACAACCCGCGGTGCGAGCCGCCGTGGTCGGAGAAAGAGCTGCGGCACAAGGTGACCGACGCCGCCAACAAGCCGCACGACCGTCCGCTCGGCTGGCTCCGCGATGCTCAGAAGGCCGAGGATCTTGGCGGCGTGGACCTGTCGGGCTTCATGGCAGCGCCGGCGACGGCGAGCGACGAGACGGCGGCCCCGGACGAGGACACGCCGGTCGATCCCGGCCCGCTTCCCGAACGGTACCTCGCGGTGCCGGGGTTCATCTCCGAAGTCATGGCGTTCAACAGGACGACGGCCCACCGGTGGCAGCCGATGCTCTCGCTCGCCGGCGCGATGTGCCTGCAGGCCGTGCTCGCGGGCCGCAAGGTCCGCGACGAGCGCGGCAACCGCACGAACCTGTACGTCGTGTGCCTCGCGGGGTCCGGCTCGGGCAAAGACAACGCCCGGCTCATCAACAAGGCGGTGCTCTTCAAGGCCGGACTCAACGGGCTCGAGGGCAACGAGGACCTCGCCAGCGACGCCGGGCTGGTCACCGCCGTCGAAGCCGAGCCCGCGATCCTGTTCCAGATCGACGAGTTCGGGCGCTGGCTCCGCACCATTGGCGACCCGAAGAAGGCCCCGCACCTGTTCAACGTCATCTCCACGCTCATGAAGATGTACTCGTCGGCGCGGAGCGTCTTCAAGGGCAAGGCCTACGCCGACGCCAAGCGGAACAAGGTGATCGACCAGCCGTGCGTCTCGCTTTTGGCGACCACCGCGCCGGAGCACTTCAAGCACGCGCTCACGCCCGACGCCATGAGCGACGGGTTCATGGCACGGCTCATCGTGTTCGAGACCGGCGAGATGCCGCCGCGCGTGTGGCAGCCGGAGAAGGACCCGCCGCAATCGATCGTGGACGCGGCAGCTTGGTGGGGCGCGTTCAACCCCGGCGGCAACCTCAGCCGCGAGCACCCCAAGCCGATGGTGGTTCCGACCACCGATGACGCCCGCGCCGTGTTCAACCGCCTCGCGGCGCTTGCCGACGCCGAGATGGAGCGCCCGCGCGAGGACCTGCGATCGATCTGGGCACGCGTCGAGGAGAAGGCGTGCCGCCTGGCGCTGATCTACGCGTGCTCCAAGAACCGCGAGAAGCCGGTCATCGACGCCGACGCAGCCGAGTGGGCGTGCGGCCTGTCCGAGCACCTAACCCGCCGCGTCCTGTACCTCGCCCACGAGTATGTGTCGCAGGGCGAGTTCGACGCCAAGCAGAAGGCCGTCCTCCGCGCGATGCGGACGGCAGGCGGACGCATGACCCGGTCGCAGATGTGCCGCGTGACCCAGCACCTGACCCAGCGGGAGCGGGACGAGGTGCTTGAGAACCTCAAGGAGACCGGCCGCTTGAAAGAAGGGGTCGAGCCGACCGCCGGGCGGTCAAGGAGGGTGTATGAACTCCTGCCGTAGCAGGTCAGAAACGCGGGTTGGCTGTGGTCGGACCCTTCTTTCACATTCTTCACGCGCGATCTCTCGGGCGGGCGGGAAGGGAGCAGAGAAGGAGGGGTTGAAGAAAGTGAAAGAAGGT